>Ga0315288_10005620_pt1 | contig 15942 bp, 15 predicted proteins | sample YL17G11_20_MG_FD_203454 | JGI IMG/M metagenome (GOLD analysis project Ga0315288, IMG submission 203454) | Sediment microbial communities from Yellowstone Lake, YNP, Wyoming, USA - YL17G11_20 | ecosystem: Environmental > Aquatic > Freshwater > Lake > Sediment | place: USA: Wyoming | collected...
GCAAGACTCTCCTCAAAAACTTCATCTACAACGTCTGCGGCTGTCGCGGCAACTGGACGATGGGCAACTTCGTCAACGATAGCGTCGGCCGCATCAAGGAGCAGGTGGGCAACGGCAAGGTCATCTGCGCCCTTTCGGGCGGCGTCGACTCCGCCGTCGTGGCGACGCTCATTCACCGCGCCATCGGCGACCAGCTGACCTGCATCTTCGTCAATAACGGATTACTCCGCCGCGAGGAAGCGGAGCGGACGCTGAACGTCTTTCGGCTGCACCTCGGAATGAGCATTATCTTTGTCGACGCTACCGAGAGGTTCCTTAACCGACTCAAGGGCGTGATTGACCCTGAAGTGAAGCGCAAGTCCATCGGTGAGGAGTTTATCAAGGTCTTCGAGGAAGAAGCGAGCAAAATCGGCAAGGTGGACTTCCTGGCGCAGGGCACGCTCTACCCGGATGTCATCGAGAGCGTCTCCTCCGTCAGCAAAGCCTCGGCCAAAATCAAGACGCACCACAACGTCGGCGGCCTGCCGGCCAAGATGACGCTCAAGCTGATTGAGCCCCTGCGCTTTCTCTTCAAGGACGAGGTGCGGCAGGTGGGCCTGCAGTTGGGCATGCCCGAGGAAATGGTCTGGCGCCAACCCTTCCCCGGACCAGGGCTCGCCATCCGCGTTATCGGTGAAGTCACCAAGGAGAAGCTAGAAATCCTGCGCAGCGCCGATTTCATCCTGATGAACGAAATCAAGAAAGCCAAGCTTTACCGCCAGCTGTGGCAGAGCTTCGCCATCCTGACCGATGTCAAGAGCGTGGGGGTGATGGGCGATTTCCGGACGTATGGCTACCTGGTGGCAATCCGCGCCGTAACCAGCGAGGACGCCATGACCGCCGACTGGGCGCGCCTCCCCTACGACCTGCTGGCGAAGATTTCCAACCGCATTGTCAATGAAGTAAACGGCGTGAACCGCGTGGTCTATGACATAACCTCCAAACCCCCGTCAACGATTGAGTGGGAGTAAGGGATTGAAGCGGGTTAATTACCACGGTATTGCCAAAAAAGGGAAACGAATCGAAGCTGATTAGCTTTGAGTTGTTTTTAGAGTTATGTCAACAAATCTGGAGTTATGTTAAGTAGAGGGTGGGAGTAGAAATAATAAAAAGGAGGTTAATAAAATGACTCAACAAAAAGGAGGGATTTTGTCCCTGGTTGTAGTGGTGGCATTACTCTCGAACTTGATTGTATTAGGTTGCGCCCCGAAGCCAGCGCCGGCTCCTGCAACGGCTCCTGCCCCTGCACCAACGCCTGCTCCTGCTCCAGCACCTGTGCCAACACCTACACCCACTCCGGCACCAACGCCTGCTCCTGCTCCAGCACCTGTGCCAACACCTACACCCACTCCGGCACCAACGCCTAGTCCGACACCCCCGCCAACACCAGCGCCGGCACCTACTCCAACTCCAACACCTACCCCAACGCCATCTCCAAAAGAAGTGGAGTTAAAGTATGACGATGGCAGACCAGATAAGTCGCTTGCTTTTCGTGGGTGGGGTAGCCTTGTTCGGTTTTCGCCACCGCCAATGCCATTCACAATAACCAGGGTTAGGATATTCGGCAACCTTTACGGTAGCGGATATGAGAATCTAACCTTCGATGTTCAGATTTGGGATAAGGAATTGAAGGAAATATATAGCGCCTCACATGCGCACACTACGTTTAAACTTAGTGCAGATTGGGTAGAAATAGCCATCCCGAATGTCGTTGCCAGTGGTGATTTCTATGTTCATTTTGTCCCAAATTCACCACGGGAAGGCGGTGTCAGCATAGGCTATGATTCAAGTGTCAAGAACGAGCACTCCGAAATGACACAGAACCGGAAAATAGTAGACTGGCCTGTACAATTCGGAACAAAAGAACAAGTCAACTGGATGATAAGGGTTGTGGGCACTTATACGGAACCAGCCCGTTAAGGTAGCTTGAAGGGGCTTTGTCCCTTCAAAACCTAATCCTTCCCCCTCTCCTTTGAAGGAGAGGGGGACACAGGGGGTGGGGCAGATAAAGATACTCGTTATCGGTCCCGGGGCTAGAGAGCATACACTGGTCTGGAAGCTGGCGCAAAGCCCCAGGGTGAAAGCAATACTCCCCACCCGGATTGCTTCGTCCTTCCGCCGAAGGACTCGCAATGACAGGGGAGATGGCAGAGCCTCGCCAATGAAATAAGAAAGCCTGATTAATTTGCAGAAGGAATATTACGTCTACATAATGACCAATCACAAGAATATGGTTCTCTACACAGGCGTTACCAATGACCTGATAAGAAGGGTCTATGAGCACAAGAACAAACTGGTTGAGAGTTTCACAAAGAAGTACAATCTGACCAGACTGGTATACTATGAGGTCTGCGGCGACATCGAAGGCGCCATCGCTCGGGAAAAGCAAATAAAGGGCGGTTCCAGGCAGGACAAAGTACGCCTGATTGATTCCATGAACCGTGATTGGCACGACCTGTATGACGAATTATGAGGTTACTTCGCAATGACACACCCCAAGCTACGCCCTGTCATTGCGAGGAACATAGTGACGAAGCAATCTGGGTCGGGAAGGGTCTCTTCGACTGAGTAAACGAAAAGTGAAGTGGAGGTAAACCCTGAAAATTCTCGTCGTTGGCTCAGGGGCTAGGGAGCATACGCTGGTCTGGAAGCTGGCGCAGAGCCCCAGGGTGAAAGAGGTCTTTGCCGCTCCGGGGAATGCCGGCACGGCGCAGATTGCCCGCAACCTCAACATCCCCGCCACCGATATTGGTGCCCTGCTGAAGGTGGTGCGAGAGAACAAAATCGACCTCACTGTGGTCGGGCCGGAGGCGCCGCTGGCGGAAGGCATCGTTGACAGGTTCTCGGCAGAAGGACTGGCTATTTTCGGCGCCACTAAAGCCGCCGCCGAAATTGAGACGAGCAAGGTCTTCGCCAAAGAGCTGATGCAGAAATACAAGATTCCCTGCGCCAAGAGCGCCAGCTTTTCCGACTTCAGCGAGGCTAAGAAATACATCCAGCAACAGCGAGCGCCCATCGTCATCAAGGCGGACGGTCTGGCGGCGGGCAAGGGCGTCATCATCGCCGAGTCGATACCCAAAGCCATCGAAGCCCTCTCCAGCTTTATGGAGTCGAAAACGCTGGGCGCGGCCGGAAATAGGGTCGTCATCGAGGAGTTCCTAAACGGCAAGGAGATGAGCGTCTTCGTCTTCACCGACGGTAAGGCGGTCGTCCCTGTTGTCCCCGCCTGCGACTACAAGCGCGTCTTTGACGGCGATAAAGGCCCCAACACCGGCGGTATGGGCAGCTACAGTCCACCCTACTTCCTCACCCCCGCCCTCGAAAAGCAGGTGATGGAGACCATTATGGCGCCGACCGTCAAGGCGCTGGCGGCGGAAGGGCGACCGTACAAAGGCGTCCTTTACGGCGGGCTGATGATTACGCCTGCCGGTCCAAAAGCCCTCGAGTTCAACGCCCGCTTCGGCGACCCCGAAGCCCAGGTGATTTTGCCTCGGCTCAAGACCGACCTGGTTGACATTATCTTCGCCATTCTGGAAAATAAGCTGGCACAGATGAAGATTGAATGGAGTGAAGAGTCCTGCGTTGGGGTGGTGATGGCGTCGGGCGGCTATCCGGGAAGCTACAAGACCGGCTTCCCCATCCACAGCCTGAACGATGTGGACAAGGATATTATGGTCTTTTACGCTGGGACGAAATTGGCCGACGGGCAGGTGGTGACGAATGGCGGGAGAGTGCTGACCATAGCCGCCACCGGCAAGACCACCGCCGAAGCCCGGAAGAAGGTATATGGTAATATTTCCCGCATTATCTTTGAGGGCGCTCATTACCGCAAGGACATTGCGCTGGTAAGGAAATAGGAGAGTTCAAAAGAGAGGCTTCTACGAGAATCGCTGGTTTCTCTCTCCCCAGCGTGGGAGAGTCCCGATTTCATACGGGATTCCGATGTAGTCGGAAAGTTAGAGTGAGGGGGCGTTTCACCCTCACCCCGTATCAGGTACGGGGCAGGCCCTCACCTCTCCCATCAAGGGAGAGGAATTTAGGAACGTCTTTCGCGTGAAGCTCGGATTAAGGAGGTGAGGTAACACATATGCCACTAGTCGCTGTTGTGATGGGGTCAAAATCGGACACTGAGGCGCTCAAACCAACCCTGGAAGTGCTGAATCAGCTCGGCATCGATTACGAGGTCAATGTCATTTCCGCCCACCGCACGCCGGAAAAAGCCCGCCAGTTCGGGCAGTCGGCGCGGGACAAGGGGTTCGAGGTCGTCATTGCCGCGGCGGGTGGCGCCGCCCATCTCCCCGGGGTTGTGGCCAGCTGGACAACTCTCCCCGTCATCGGCATCCCGCTCGCCAGCAGCGAGCTTAAGGGCGTGGATGCCCTTTACTCCATCGTCCAGATGCCATCGGGTATTCCGGTGGCTTGCGTCGCCATCGGCAGCGCCGGCGCCAAGAACGCCGCGTTCCTCGCCGCCGAGATTCTCGGCCTCAAGCACAAGAGGATTCGTGACGCTTATGATAAGTTCCGCAGCGACCTGCAAGGAGAGTACAAATGATTGAGCGCTACTCCCGGCCCCAGATGAAGCGAGTCTGGTCGGACGAGAACAAATTCAACAAGTGGCTCGATGTCGAAATCGCCGCCTGTGATGCCTGGGCGGAACTCGGCAACATCCCGCGCAAAGCCATCGGCAAAATCAAGCTGGCCAAGTGCAACGTCAAGCGGATGGAAGAAATCCTCAAAGAGACTCACCACGATATGACCGCCTTCCTCGGGGCTGTCTCTGAGAGCATTGGTGAGGAGTCAAGGTTCGTCCACCTCGGGCTGACCTCGTCCGATGTGATGGATACCGCACTCAGCCTGCAGATGGTGGAAGCGTCCGATATTTTGCTCCAGGACATCAAGGACCTGATTGCCGTGCTGGCGCACCGGGCCATCGAGCATAAGTACACCCAGATGATTGGCCGCACTCACGGCGTCCACGCCGAGCCGATTACCTTCGGTCTCAAGCTGGCAATCTGGGTCGAGGAGATGCGCCGCAACCAGCACCGACTGGCTGAAGCCAGGAGAAACATTGCCGTGGGCAAAATCTCCGGGGCGGTCGGCACCTATGCCACCGTGCCGCCGGAAGTCGAGCAGAAGGTCTGCCGCAAGCTGGGACTGGAGCCGGCGCCGGTATCGAACCAGATTCTCCAGCGCGACCGCCATGCCCAGTTCATCACTACGATGGCAATCATCGCCAGCTCACTGGAGAAATTTGCCACTGCAATTCGAGACCTTCAAAAGACTGAGATTGGCGAGGTTGGAGAACCATTTGCCGCCGGCCAGACCGGCTCATCGGCGATGCCGCACAAGCGCAACCCGGAGCTCTGCGAACGTGTCTCAGGGCTGGCGCGTCTGGTCAGAGGCTTTGCCGTCACCTCGATGGAGAACATCACCCTCTGGCACGAGCGCGACATCAGCCACTCGTCCACGGAGCGGGTCATCATACCCGGCGCCTGCCTGCTTGTCGATTACTGCCTCGCCCTGTTCACGTCAATCGTGAAAGGGCTGGACGTCTTCCCGCAGCGAATGAAGAAGAACATGGAGCTGACCAAAGGCTTGATTTTTTCCCAGCGCGTGATGCTCGCCCTCATCGAGAAAGAGCTCTCCCGCCAGAAAGCCTACGAGCTTGTCCAGCGCAACGCCATGAAAGCCTGGAAGGGCGGCCGGAACTTTTTGACCTTGCTTAAAGCCGACCCCGAAGTCACGTCCGTCCTGCCCGTGGCGGAGCTTGAGCCGATTTTCGACTACAAGTATTACTTAGCGCATATCGACGAGGTTTTCCAGCGTCTCGGCCTGACCAAGTCGCAGTGGAAGACGGTCAGCGTTCCGGAAGCCAGCGACTTAAGCCCAAGGGCGCTGTAGTACCGCGAGAGGATTAACGTGAGGGGCCAGCTTCGCCAGGAAGTCTCACCCTCACCCCGTATCAGGTACGGGGCAGGCCCTCGCCTCTCCCGTCAAAGGAGAGGGAAACCCACTTTAGGAGGAAAAATTGAAAGCGTGTCCTGATTCATCCGTTCTGATGACCACCGACCTGCCTCTGAAAGTGTTCAGTCGCGGCAAGGTGCGGGATACCTATGACCTCGGCGATTACCTGCTCCTCATTTCCACCGACCGCATCTCGGCATTCGACTTTGTCCTGCCGTGCGGCATCCCGAAGAAGGGACAGGTGCTGAACCAGCTTTCCGCCTTCTGGTTTGGCCTGACCAGAAACATCATCCGCAACCACCTCATCGAGTCGGTTAGCGATGTCAGGAGCCTGGACAAGTATGTGTCCGCCAAGAGCCGGTTCGCTTATCCCGCCTACCTCAAAGACCGTTCAATGGTGGTCAAGAAAGCCAAACGACTCCCTATCGAGTGCGTAGTGCGCGGCTACCTGGCGGGGTCGGCCTGGGCGGAGTACAAGGAGTCCGGCACGGTCAGCGGCATGCCCGTCAAGAAAGGCCTCCGGGAAAGCGAGGAACTGCCCGAAGCCCTCTTCACCCCCACCACCAAAGCCGAGACGGGCCACGATGAGCCAATCACCCTGGATGAGATGAAGAAAGAGGTCGGCGCCAAGGTGGCGGAAGAGATAAGGGACATCAGCCTCAAGATTAATAATTTTGCCCGCAAGTATGCCCGTGAGCGCGGCATCATCATCGCCGATACCAAGTTCGAGTTCGGGCTGGACGGCGGCAAGCTGATGCTGATTGATGAGCTGCTGACCCCCGATTCCTCCCGCATCTGGGAGGTAAGCCTGTACAAGGTGGGGCAGTCCCAACCCAGCTATGACAAGCAGCCGGTGCGCAACTGGCTGGTAGAGTCGGGCTGGAACAAGCAGCCCCCCACCCCGATGCTGCCTCCCGACGTGATTGAGGCCACAAGCGCGAGATACATCCAGGCATACGAGAGGCTAACGGGGAGGAAACTAAGATAGCTCCCCAAAAGAGGATTTAAATAAATGAATCTCAAAACGACCAACCTGAAACAATTGAAACAAAGCTTTCAGACATTAAAGATAGGCTGGAGCATATTGAAAAACTGCTTAAGCGGAGCCAAAGAAGCAGTCGGCGTTACCATATCGATTCTATAGGTTTAGTAGGTATGGCTGCAGGTATGGGGATAATTGTAGCTAACCCAGAATTTGCAATGCCTGCGTTAGTTATGTTTTCCCTGGGTTTGGTAATGACAACCATTTCCCACTTCCTACCTTAAGTAGAAAATGAAATAAACCGAGTAAACTAACCCTATAGCAACTCCTTAGTGCTAGGCAGTTCGCCACTAATGCGCGGGTCAACCCTGGTTGCCTTATCCAGCGCCTTGCCCAGGGCTTTGAAAATAGCTTCGGCCCGATGATGGTCATTCGTGCCGTACAAGACCCGGGCGTGCAGGTTAATCCTGGCTTCGATGGCGAAAGACTCGAGGAAGTGGCGGATGAGGTCAGTCGAAAAGCCGAACATATCGTTCTTGGCAAAGCTCAACTCCAGGACTGAATACCCCCTGCCGCCGATGTCCACGGCCACCATCGCCAGGGCGTCATCCATCGGCACGGTGGCATCCCCCATCCGCATAATACCCTTCTTCTCGCCGAGCGCCTCAGCCAGCGCCTTGCCGAAGCAGATAGCCACGTCCTCGGCGAGGTGATGCGGGTCATCCCCTGACGCCGCCAGTTTTATGTCAAACAGCCCGTGACGGCCGACCTGCGACAGCAGGTGGTTGAACATCTCGATGCTGGTCTTGATTTCCGCCTTGCCCGTGCCGTCGAGGTTCAACTCCAGGCTGACCTTGGTCTCCTTGGTCTCCCGTTTAATGCTAGCGGTTCTCTGTGCCATCTTCTTTCTCCTCCACTTCGCGGAGTCTTCTCAGCAGAATATCGGTCTCCTCCGGCTTGCCCACGCCGATGCGCAGGCAATTGGGCAGCAGCGGCGGCTGGTCGATGCAGCGGATGATAATCCCCTCAGACTGAAGCTTCTGCTGGATTTCGCTTGACTTGCCCTTGAGCACTTTGCACAGGACGAAGTTCGCCTGCGAGGGGTACGGCTTCAGCCAGTCGAGATTCTTGAGCTCGCCGAATAGTCGCTCTCTTTCGGCAACTATTTTCTTCACATTCCGCATCAGGTAGTCGATGTCATTCAGACTCTCGATGGCCGCGGTCATTGCCGCCGAGTTCACGTTGTACGGCGACTTAATTCTCATCAGGTAGCCGGCAATCTCAGACGGGAAAATACCGAAGCCAATTCTCAGCCCCGCCAGCCCGGCCCACTTGCTGAACGTCCTCAGCACCATCAGATTCTCGTACTTGTCCACCAGGTCGACCACCGTCTCCCCGTAAAACTCATAGTACGCTTCATCGACGAGCAATGGCACTCCGATCCCCGCCAACTCAATAAGGTCTTCGCGCGGGGTCGTGTTTCCGGTGGGGGCGTTCGGATTGGCGACAATGATGAGCTTGGTTCTGGGCGTTATTGCCCCCTTGACCGCAGCCACTTTGAGGGCAAAATCTCCGTCGCGGGGGACGTCCACCACTTTCCCGCGATTGATGATTGTCCGGAGGTGGTACATATCGAAAGCGGGGACGCAATTGATGACTTCATCGCTTGGCTCAAGGAAAAGGCGCAGGACTTCGTCCAGCACCTCATCACTGCCGTTTCCGGCCACAATGCACCCAGCATCAGCGCCGGTGTACTTCGCCAGTAGCTCGCGGAGGCGGGTCTGGTCGGCATCAGGATAGATGCTCCAGGTCCGGATATTGCACAGCGACTCCAGCGCCTTGGGCGAACAGCCATAGGGATTCTCGTTGGCGTCCAGCTTGATTATCTTTCTGGTGACCTGCATGACTTCCGGCGACTTGTTGGCAACGTAGCCGCCGAAGCCCGCCAGGTCGGGACGAATCAATTTCTCAATTTCCACATCGTCTCCTGATGACAAGGCTCATTCTAACATTAGTGGAAGCCGATTTTCAAAGCCCTGGGCTGTTTCGTCCTAACCTTAGCTCAATTGCTCTGGCATGAGCATCCAGTCCCTCGGCTTTTGCCATAGTCGAAGCCGCAGGGCCCACCCGCTTCAAAAACCCCGCATCGACTTTAATGACATTGATAAACTTGACGAAGTCCATTATGTTAAGCGGCGAACTGAACCGCGCCGTGCCGCCGGTGGGCAAAACGTGGCTCGGCCCGGCAACATAGTCGCCCAGCACTACGGTCGCGCTCTGCCCCGCAATGACGCAGCCGGCGCTGGTTACCTTATTAATGTACGAGTGAGCATCTTTCATCATTAACAACAGGTGCTCGGGCGCGTAGAGGTTGGCCAAGTCGAACGCCTCTTCCAGGCTCTCGACAATGACAATCATGCCGTTCTTCAGCGCCTCGGCGGCGACGGTTTTGCGTGGCAATTCAGTGCGCTGACGCTCAACTTCCTTCTTGACCGCCTCCGCCAGCTTGGCCGAGGTCGTTACCAGAATAGCCGAAGCCAGCGGGTCGTGCTCCGCCTGGGCGAGAAGGTCGGCGGCGCAGTATTGCGGGTCGGCGCTCCCATCAGCGATAATGACGACCTCGCTCGGTCCCTGAAGTCCGTCAATCGCCACGGCGCCGTAGACCAGCTTCTTCGCCAGGACAACAAAGACGTTGCCCGGACCGCAAATCTTGTCCACCCGTGGGACGGACTCGGTGCCGTAGGCCAGCGCCGCAACTGCCTGCGCGCCCCCGATGCTGAAAACACGGTCGACCCCCGCCACCTCCGCCGCCGCCAGCGTTGCCGGCGGGATTTTGCCGTCGGATTTCGACGGCGTCACCATCACAATTTCCTTGACGCCAGCGACTTTCGCCGGTATGACCGTCATCAGCACGGTCGATGGATATGAGGCAGTGCCCCCCGGAACATAGACGCCGACTCTTGCCAGCGGCCGGACCAGTTGTCCCCACTCCTCCCCCACCAGCTCGCGGCAGACATTCTCTTTCTGAGCGGTGTGAAAGGCTTCTATCCGTTTCGCCGCCAGTTTGATGGCTTCAAGCAGTTCCTTGTTCACCCCGTGGCGGGCGGCGGCAATTTCTCTCTTGTCCACCTCTAACGAAGCGAGTTTGAGCCCGTCAATCCTCTGCGTCAGGTCAAGAAGCGCCTTATCCCCACCTTGCCTCACCTCGTCGATTATCTGCCGCACCGCCTGCTGCGGGTCCCCGGTGGCGAAGAGCCGCTTCAGACTCTGCTTGAGTCGCGGCGAGACCGGATAGGCGAGAGTCGGTGTCACGCGGGAGAGCAATGATTTAGCTTTAGAGAAGCCCGTGATGATTTTCAACTTAGCCCTCAACCGCCCGCCGCAGGGAATCGATGACCGACCTGGCCCTCTTTCCCCGCCGCGAGCTAAAATCAAGTCCGGTATTGCCCACCAGGCAGGCGGTCGACTCAAATAGCGTATCGATTATCTTCAAATTGTGCCGGGCGATGGTCTGGCCCGTCTGTGTGTTCTCGATGAGGACATCGGCGTCATCGGGCAGGAAGGCTTCCGTGGCGCCCCACGTCGGCACCACCCGGTAATGACCGAGCCGATTGTCCCGGGCGTACCTATCGGCAATGTTAACATACTCCGAGGCGAGTCTAAGCGGCACGGCTCGCCCAGCGCAGAACCGGCGCAATCCGGGAGCGTCATCCACACCTAGCTTCGGGCTGACCACGGCCACAATCCTCACCCAGCCGAATTTCAGGTCCACTATTTCCTTCACCGGGCTGGAGGGGAACTGGTAGAGGTGCTCCTTCAGCCAGTCCTTGCCCGTGATTGCCAGGTCGAAGTTGCCGTTGGCCACCTGCAAAGGCATATCCTGGGGCCGGATAACTTTGGCCACCACCCCGTCCAGATGAATCTGGGGCCGTCGGTTGCCGGTTGGCGATGGATAATCGTCAATCTTGATGCCCGCCTTGCTCAAGAGTTCGAGCGTGGGCGGCTGCTGGTGGCCATCGGGCAGAGCCAGCCGCAGGGTGTCATCATCAATTTCAGGAAGTCGACTGTACAACACGCATTTCTCCGCCGGTGCGACCTCTCCACCGACCCCATCCCCCAGCGAAGCGACAATCTGACCAAGGTCTTCAGTCTCCCAGCTGGTGCGATTGGCAATCAGCAGGGCGCCAAAGCTGAGGAACCGGCTTACCGGCACCATACCGCAGCCTTTAAGCTCCGCCTCCGTGCCCGACACCAGCACCAACTCGGCGTTTTCCGGCGGGTAGACATCCGCCCCACCCCAAACCGGGAAGACGCTGAAGCGCCCCAGCCGGCTCCGCAGGGCGAATGCCTCGGCCAGGTTGGGATATTCGCTGGCGATGCGGATATTGCGGTCGCTGGCTTTGATTTGCGCCAGGGCCGTCAGTTCGCCCCACTGGCTGGCGGCGACAAAAAGCGTGCCGGCGCCGTAACCAAGACTTTTTATCTTGACGATGGCGCTGTTCGGGTACTTGACCAGAAGCTCCTCGACCCAGTCCAGCCCGCAGACCCCCAGGTCGTAGTTTCCCACCGCCACCTGGATGGGGATGTCCTTCTCGTTGAAGACCTTAACCGCCGTCGAGGGGAACTTCTGGGACTTGAGGTGGTAGGAGCGTGCCTTCTTATCGTATTCGTCCAGGCCCCAGCCCGCCTTCTGTAGCATCGCCGAGGTCGGCTCGAGCAAGCGGCCCTTAGGCAGGGCTATTTTTACCAGCACTGTCTTCTCCCAGTATCTTGAGGATTTTGTCCAGGGTTGTCGTTTCAGTCTTCTTGCCCCCGCGCTTGTCCTGCAGCATGAAAGCTAAGGGCTTGCCCTGAATATTCAAGACCCATCTTGCGTCAGCGTGTCCTTTGCCGCCCAGGTCAATCTCAACGATAAACCCGGCCTGGCGGAGTCGATTCGCCGCCGCAAAGGCCTCTTTCAGTCCGTCCTTTGCCCTGACCAGTATCCGCAAGGCAGGACGACCGTCCAGAGCTTCCGGCTTGACCAGGTTCATCAAACGGTCAACGTACAGGGCGAACCCGGAGGCGGGGACGTTGCCCCCACCCATCGCCGGGATGAGGGCGTCATACCGGCCGCCGCCACCCACTTTCTCGTCATTAATAAATAGTTGGAAGATGATGCCCGTGTAATACTCAAAGCCGGCGCTCGAAGCGATGTCTATCTGGAACTGACAACCCAGCGACTCCAGCAGCTCGACGATACTGATAAAGTTGTCAAACTGCGCCTGAGTTTCGGGCAGACTCCGGGCGGACAATGCCTTCAGGTTCTTGAGAAAGCCGGCAGACTGCCCTTTCAAATTGAGCAGGGGCAATAGGACCTGCTCGACCCCCGCCTTATCCGATACTCTGGCCAGCGCTTCCGTGTTCCCATCCAGAATCTGGTCGAACACCGCCGCCTGCTCTCCCGGGCTTAGCCCGAGGCTGGCAAGTAGTGACTTAATCAGTCCGGCGTGAGACAGCTTTAGCTCAACATTTTCCAGCTTGACCCTCTTTAAGACTTCCAGCGCCAGAGAAATGAGTTCGGTATCGGCCAGTGGCGTGCCCACTCCGATAAGCTCGGCGCCGCACTGCCACCGTTCCCTCGTTTTCTTGCCGGTCTCCTCAAAAATGAAGGTGTTGGTGACATAATGGAGCTTGGCCATTCCTTTATCCGCCATACTATCGATATACAGCCGGGCGACAGGTATGGTGCCGTCCGGTCGCAGCACCACGCGCTCGCCGCTCCAACCGTCCCAGTCGAGGAAAGAGTAGACCTTGCCCAACATACTGGGGGTAAGCGTCCCCGCCGAAGTAAAGAGGTGTAAATACTCGATGGTCGGCGTTTTGACTTCCCGGTAGCCCCACTTCAGACAGCTATCGCGGAACGTCTCCTCGATTAGGCGGAACCGCACCATCTCTTCCGGGGACAAATCGCGGGTACCCTTGTATCTCTGGACTCTCATACGTCACCTTCGCCAAATTCTAACACTAATTTGTTCGTGCTGGCAACCTGTTATCGCGGCGTGAGCGATATCGCCGGGGACGTCTCCACGCCCCTCGTATTGAGATGGGAAAGAGTCGACATACGGTAATAGAGGGTAAGCTGTTCCAGCCGGCCGACGTCTCTTTCACTGACGCGGGCGGCGCTCAAATAGCGGCAGGCAAAATCGAGGAACTCAAACCGGCCCGTAGCCAGCTGCGCCCGGATGGCCGCCTCATTGTCGGTGAGATAGCGAGCCAGCCTGGCGTAGTCAATCTGGATGCTCCGGTCACCAAAGTCGACCCGCTTCCAGATGCGGTTAAGATAAGGCTCGTAGGTATAGGCCGGCCGGGCAAGCTGGTGGATAATGTTCTTGGATATCCGGCCATCGTTGGGGTCGCAGATGTCCATACCCATATCAATTCCGGCGGCGTGGAAAGCCTCAACGAACTTGCCCCATTCGTCCAGATGGACAGTGGTCCTTATGCCAGCTTCTTCCACGTACTCCCAGGGGAAGCCGTCAATGCCAAATGCCCACTCATATATATAGGCCTCATCAGTCGAGCCCAGGGGACGGGTGACGTGGGGGTAGCGATAGCTACCTTTCTTAAAGAAATAGTCCTCCAGCTTTTTGATGATGGCGTGCTTGAAGAACATCTTGTGGCCGCACTGGGGCGAATAGCTAAACTCGGTCCGGTGCGCCACCGGCAGTGCCTGGTAGGTCAGGATGACCCCGCCGATGCCCGGGAACTCCCGCCTCAGCTCGACTTTGATATTGGCTTCGTCGCCGGCGCCACCCTCGCCGATGAACTCAACCCGGGACGCATTATCGATTTCCATTTTCGTCTTCAAAACCTCTATCCCCATTTTACAACTTGCGCCAGCCCGATAGGAAATATATACTTCTATTATCAGCCCTTATGAGGGAACACTTATGAAGAGAGCTTTGCGGCTCATACTGTTAGCAGTCCTCCTGCTCCTCGCCGTTACGGCGGTACAGGCGCAGACGCCCACTGGCCCCAGGGTCCACGTCCTCACCATCAAGGGCACTATCAACCCGGTCCTGGTGGACTACGTGGGGCGCGGGATTGCCGATGCGGAAAAAGACGGCGCCCAGCTCGTGGTTATCCAGATGGACACGCCCGGCGGACTGGACACGGCAATGCGCAATATTATCCAGAAAATCGTGAACGCGAAGGTGCCGGTGGCGGTCTACGTTGCCCCGTCCGGGGCGCGGGCGGCCTCGGCGGGCGTTTACATCACTCTTTCGGCGCACGTGGCGGCAATGTCGCCCAATACGGCCATCGGCGCGGCCACGCCGGTGCAAATGGGCGCGGAGGGCGCCCAGCAGACACCGGACGAATTGAAACGTAAAATCATCAATGACGCGGCGGCTTATATCCGCAGTCTGGCAGAATCGCACGGGCGCAATGCAGACTGGGCGGAAAGGGCGGTCAGGGACGGCGTCTCCATTACCGAGCAGGACGCTCTAAAGCTCAAAGTCATTGACCTGGTTTCACCCGACTTAAGTACCCTGCTTGCTCAACTTGACGGCAAACAGGTGAGGATGCTCGATGGCACAACGCGCACTCTGCAGACCAGGAATGCCACAATCATCAATGTAGGCATGCGGGCAATCGAGAGCTTCCTCTATGCCATCGCCGACCCGAATATCGCCTTTATCCTGCTGAGCATCGCTGCGCTGGGAATCACCATGGAAATCTTCAATCCCGGCCTGATTTTTCCCGGCGTTATCGGCGCTATCTGCGGCGTGCTGGCTTTCTACGCCCTGGGCCAGCTGCCGGTGAACATTGCAGGGATTCTGCTCATCGTCCTGGCCATTATCTTCTTTGTCGCTGAGGCACTTACCGCTACTTTTGGTATACTACTGATAGGTGGTATAATATCGTTAATCATTGGAGGGCTAATCCTTTTCCAGGGAGGGTCGCCGGTGTTCAGAGTAGACCCCTGGCTTATTGCCATAGTAACCATTATTCTTGTGGGCGTTTTCTTTTTTGTCATCAGCCGGGTGGTGCGCGCCCACCGCAAGCAGGCAACGACCGGCCGAGAGGAACTGGTGGGCAAGACGGCGGTCGCCCGGACGGCGCTCGACCCGGAGGGGCTGGTCTTCTTCAAAGGCGAACGCTGGGAGGCAGTATCGGAGGCGGGCAAGATTGAGCCCGGGGAAGAAGTCATCATCACCAAAGTGGATGGGCTGAAGCTCTACGTCACTAAGAAAGGCTAGGAGGTAAGGTATGGACATTATTGTTGTTGGTATTATCATCCTGTTCGCGCTCATGATTCTGTCTATGGCTGTCAAAATCGTCACGGAGTATGAGCGCGGGGTCATTTTCCGCCTCGGCCGATTGGTGGGCGCGAGGGGACCGGGCCTGTTCTTCATCATTCCTTTTGTTGACCGTATGGTCAAGGTCGACCTGCGCGTCATCACGATGGACGTACCGCCTCAGGACGTAATCACCAAGGATAACGTCACCGTCAAGGTTGATGCCGTGGTCTACTTCCGTGTCGTCGACCCCGAGTCATCCGTGGTCAAGGTGCTCGACTTTATCCGGGCAACATCACTGATTGCCCAGACGACGATTCGAAACGTCCTGGGCCAATCCGAGCTTGATGAACTGCTCACCCAGAGGGAGAAACTGAACCAGATGCTGCAGAAGATAATCGACGAGCAGACCGACCCATGGGGCATCAAGGTCAGTATCGTTGAAATCAAGAGCGTCGAGCTGGAGGAGAGTATGCGCCGCTCCATGGCGGCCCAGGCCGAAGCCGAGCGAGAGCGACGTGCCAAAATCATTCATGCCGAGGGCGAGTTCCAAGCTGCAGAGCGACTGGCTGAGGCCGGGAAAATCATGGCCCGTGAGCCAGCGACCCTACAGTTGCGCTATCTTCAGACTTTGACTGAGATTGCCTCGGAAAAGAACAGTACTATCATCTTCCA
>Ga0315288_10005621_pt1 | contig 15941 bp, 11 predicted proteins | sample YL17G11_20_MG_FD_203454 | JGI IMG/M metagenome (GOLD analysis project Ga0315288, IMG submission 203454) | Sediment microbial communities from Yellowstone Lake, YNP, Wyoming, USA - YL17G11_20 | ecosystem: Environmental > Aquatic > Freshwater > Lake > Sediment | place: USA: Wyoming | collected...
ACAGCCACGGCATCCGGCATCCCGACCTACGGTACGGCACCCCTTACGGTGGCCTTCACGGGCTCTGGCGCGGATCCCGACGGGAGCATCGCCTCCTACTCCTGGAACTTCGGTGACGGCTCGGGCTCGAGCGAGCAGAGCCCGAACCACGCCTACCAGTCGGCCGGAAGCTACACGGCCACGCTCACGGTGACGGACAACCAGGGCGCCACGGGGACCGCTTCGGTGAGCATCACCGTGGCGGCGCCGAATGCGAACCTGCCTCCCATGGCCACCGCATCGGCCGCTCCGACCTCCGGGAAGGCGCCCCTGGCGGTGGCCTTCACCGGATCGGGGACCGACCCGGACGGGACCATCGCCTCCTACGCCTGGACGTTCGGCGACGGCGGGACTTCCACGCTCCAGAACCCCTCCCACACCTACCCGACGGCGGGCAGCTACACTGCCAGACTGACCGTGACCGACAACAACGGGGCCACCGGCTCGGCCACGATGACCATCAGCGTGACCTCCAACAACCATCCGCCCGTGGCGAACGCGGGATCCGACCAGATCAACTTGAACCCGGGCGTCACGGTGACGCTGAACGGCTCGGCCTCGAGCGATCCGGACGGGAACCCGCTGAACTACAGCTGGGTCCAGACGGCCGGGCCGGCGGTCACGCTCTCGGGTGCCGGCACGGCCACTCCTTCTTTCACAGCTCCGGCGGCCGTCACGGCGGCCTATACTTTCACGCTCACCGTGACGGACAACGGGACACCGGCGCTCAGCTCGCAGGACGTGGTGAACGTGTCCACGCGCGTCACGTACCTGAATACGACCAAGGCGCTCATCGACGCCAGGACCAACCAGCCCAACGGGACCCGGCTGGGCTGCACTCAGTGCCACAAGGCCGGCAGCCAGACACCGCCGCTGACGACCTACACGGAGGTTTTCAACGCCCGCGCCCTCGTCAAGCCCAAGATCGCGGTGGGCGGATCCATGAGGAAGTACCTGCTGGCGGGCGAGCCGGAGATCATCATCCTGTGGATCGACAACGGCGCCCCAGAGACCAACTGAATGCGGGACCGCGACTCGGGATCACCGTAAACCCCTTCCCCTGCGGCCGGAGGCCCTGAGCCCCGGGGTCTCTTCCGGACTCCGGGACCTCCGGATCTCTCCGGCGCACCGGCGATGGGTTGTCGACGCAAGAAAGGCCCCCGGACCTCAAGATCCGGCATATACTTTCCGTCCGTGGCAGCGCGGTCCCGTGAGGATCAGCCCTGGCTGCCGTGTGCCGGGGGTGGATCCGCCGAAGCGGAGGGGAAATGCCGGACCAGGTTCCGCCGCGCATGACCTGCCCGTCGTGCGGCCGCGACGTCGCGAAGGCCTTTCTCTCCTGCCCAGGGTGCGGCGCCCCCCTCGATCCCTCGGCTCTCTCGCCGACCCGGACGATTCACCTCCCCGGGGCCGGCCCGGCATCGCGTGCCGCACGACCCGCGTCCTCCGACTCCGTGGACCACGGACGCTTCCTCCCGGGAACGCAGCTCCTCGGCCGCTACCGGATCCACGGTCTCCTGGGCCGGGGCGGGATGGGAGAGGTGTTCCGGGCCGACGATCTGAGGCTGGGACAGCAGGTGGCGCTCAAGTTCCTGCCGCCCGATCTGACCCGGGATCCCGACCGTCTGGCCCGCTTCCACAACGAGGTGCGGCTGGCCCGCCAGGTGTCTCACCCGAATGTCTGCCGCGTCTACGACATCGGCGAGGTCGAAGGGGAGACCTTCCTTTCGATGGAGTACATCGACGGGGAGGACATGGCGACGCTGCTCCGCCGCATCGGCCGCCTGCCGAAGGACAAGGCGCTCGAGATAGGCCGGCAGCTCTGCGCCGGGCTGGCGGCGGCGCACGACCGCGGCGTCCTGCACCGCGACCTCAAGCCATCCAACATCATGCTCGACGGGCGGGGCCGCGCCCGGATCACCGACTTCGGTCTCGCCGGAGAGGCCGGGGCGGCCGAGGGAACGGGCGTGCGGGCCGGGACGCCCCCCTACATGGCGCCGGAGCAGATCGCCGGCGGAGAGGCCACGGCGCGCAGCGATCTCTATGCCCTGGGTCTGGTGCTGTACGAGCTGTTCACGGGAAAGCGGGCGTTTCAGGGGGAGAAGCTCGCCGACCTCGTCCGGGCACGGGAAGAGACCACACCCACGCCCCCCTCCACTCTGGTCGAGGGGCTCGATCCGGCGGTCGAGCGGGTGATCCTGCGCTGCCTCGAGAACGACCCGAAGCGGCGCCCGGCCTCCGCCCTGGCGGTGGCCGCCGGGTTGCCGGGCGGCGACCCCCTCGCCATGGCCCTGGCGGCCGGCGAGACACCGCTGCCCGAGATGGTGGCGGCGGCGGGGGAAACGGGGGGACTCACACCGGCGGCCGTCCGGGCCTGTCTCGGCGGACTCCTCGCGGGGATTCTGGCCCTCGTCTGGCTCACCGACCTGGCGGGCCTGCCGCGTCGCGTGCCACCGCCGAAACCGACGGAAGCGCTGGTGGATCGGACGCAGGATCTGATCCGGCGCCTTGGCTACCCCGATCGCCCGGCCGGCACGGCCTACAGCTACGGCTGGCACCGCTCCTACCTGGAGCACATCCAGAGCACCGATCCCTCGCCGGGCCGGTGGGATCGCCTCGCGAAACCCCATCCCGCGGTGCTCTACCTCTCGTACCGGCAGAGTCCCCGTCGTCTCGAGCCGGCGAACCTCGCCGGCATCACGACCGAGGACGATCCCGCACCGCTCACGCCCGGGATGATCAGCGTCATGCTGACGGCGAGCGGCGACCTGTGGGGATTCGAGGTCGTGCCGTCGCAGGTGGACGAGGGCGCCGGATCTCCCTCCCCGCCCGACTGGCGCCCGATCTTCGCCGAGGCGGGACTGCGAATCGAGGACTTCGCGCCGGCCGCCCCCCGGTGGGTGCCGCCGGTCTTCGGCGACACGCGCTCCGCGTGGGAGGGGACCTACCCCGACGCGCCCGAGTACCGGGTGCACGTCGAAGCGGCTTCGTACCGCGGCCGGCCGGTCTTCTTCCACGTCTACTGGCCCTGGAACCGCCCGCTACGCGTCCAGCCCTTCGAGGCGAGCGCCGCCGAGAAGGCGGCCAACATCCTGATGCTGGCAATGGGAGTTGCGGCGCTGGTCCTCGGGATGATCCTGGCCCGCCGGAACCTGCGCATGGGGCGGGGCGACCGCAAGGGGGCCTTCCGCCTGGCGGCCTGCGTCTTCGCGGCGAGCTTCGGCCGGTCCCTGTGCATGGCCACTCACATCCCCGCGCCGGCGGAGGAGTGGGGGCTGCTGGTCCGCCTTTGCGGCTGGGCCATCTTCAATTCCCTCGTCGTCTGGCTCTATTACATCGCCCTCGAGCCGCTCGTGCGCCGCCGCTGGCCCGAGCGGATCATCTCCTGGAGCCGGCTCCTGTCGGGCCGGATCGACGACCCGATGGTCGGCCGGGACCTGCTGATCGGCGTCGCCTTCGGAGTGGGCCTCGGGATCGCCCAGCTCCTCGTAACTCTGGCGCCGGCCTGGACGGGCCTGCCGCCCGTCATGCCGGATCCCCGGGATCTCGATCTGCTCCTGGGACCGCTGCACTGGATCGCCGCGGTCCTGGGTGCCGTCACCGACACGGTGACTCTCTCCCTGGTGCTGCTGTTCTTTCTCTTCCTGACAAGGACCCTTCACCGCCGACTGTGGGCGGCGATGGTGGCATTTTTCCTCGTCGCCATGGTCACCTTCACGCTCTTCTTCTGGCAGATCGGAGGACCCTTCGCGGTGATCGCCGGATGCGCCATGGGGGCCCTGGTCACCCTCGTCCTGTTCCGTTCCGGCCTGGTGGCCCTGGCCACCGCCCTCTTCGCGCACCGTCTTCTGGTCACTTTCCCCGTCGGCGCCGTCCTCCGATCGGGGTTTGCCCTGCCCGCTCTGTTCGCTCTTGCGGTGCTCTTCGCCCTCGTCGTCTTCGCCGTGCGCGCCGCGCTCGCCGGCCGATCCCTCCTGGAGGTGCGTCTCCTGGAGGAGTGATCCGGCGACGGCCCCTGAGGGATAGAGGGGACATGCTGAGACCGACGCCATGAACGCCGCCGCGCCACCGAATCCGGTCCACACTCCCCTTCCGTTCGGGATCCGGTCCATGCGGGAGGCGGACCTGGATTTCACCGCCGGGTGCACGGCCGCGGTGGACTGGCCGAGTGAGACGCGCGAGACGGCTGTCGCGGCCTTCCGCTCGCTCACCGGACTCGCCGAGCAGCCCGGGAGCTGGCACATGGTCCTCGGATCTTCGGACCGGCTGGGTAACTCTCCCCTCTGCTGGGCGGTGGGCTCTCCGGCGAAAGGATGAGCCGGAGCCCCTCCGCCCGGCCCGAAGGGCATGGCCTGGGCTTTACGTGTTCCGATCCGACCCCTGGAGCCGCTCCATGGTCCAGCTTCCTCCGGCCGCCGCGAGGTGGCAGACTTGTTCGTCCCTGTGGGGGACGTCGTCCATAATGGGAGGCCCGCCGAACCCGGCCCGATCGGGGTCCTGACACGGGATGAGCCCGTTCCTTTCCCCGGGTACGGCCGCCCCCTTGACCTGCAAGCAGGAGGAACGCATGAAATCGATGGTTGTTCGCGCCCCCAAGTCGCCGCTTGTTCCCGAAGACCGGGAACTGCCGAGGCCCGGGCAGGGTCAGATCCGGATCCGGGTCCATGCCTGCGGCGTCTGCCACAGCGACCATTTCGTGACGGACGGGCTGTGGCCCGGCCTGGAGCTGCCGCGGGTGCCCGGTCACGAGGTGGCCGGGGTCGTGGACGCGCTGGGAGAGGGGGTGACGCAGTTCCGGGTCGGGGAGCGGGTCGGCCTCGGCTGGCACGGGGGCCACGACGGCACCTGCGACGTCTGCCTGACCGGCCGATTCATCCACTGCCGGAACGCGCGGATCACCGGCATCTCCTTCGACGGAGGCTACGGGGAGTACCTGGTCGCACCGGCGGTCGCCGTGTCCCGGATGCCCGAGGGGCTGGACTTCGCCGAGGCCGCGCCGCTGATGTGCGCCGGCGTGACCACCTTCAACGCGCTGCGCCACTCCGGCGCCCGGCCGGGAGACGTCGTCGCGGTCCAGGGGCTCGGCGGGCTCGGCCACCTCGGCGTGCAGTACGCCCGCGCCATGGGCTTCGAGGTGGTGGCCATCTCCCGGGGCGCGGAGAAGGAGGAGTTCGCCCGGAAGCTGGGCGCCCGCCACTACGTGGACTCCAACCGCAAGGACTTCGCCGAGGCGATGGCGAAGCTCGGGGGGGCCCGGGTGATCCTCGCCACCGCCCCGCACGCCCCGTCGATCTCGGCCCTGGTCCCCGGACTGGGCCTCGAAGGCTGCCTGCTCATCGTCGCCGCCCCGTTCGAGCCGCTCCAGATCGGCGCCATCGACCTGATCATGCGCGATGCGCGGGTGCAGGGGTGGTCCGCGGGGACCGCGACCGACTCCACCGACGCCATGTCCTTCGCGGCGAAGCACGCCGTGCGGCCGATGATCGAGCGGTTCCCGCTCGCGGACGCCTCCCGGGCCATCGAGGCGATGATGAAAGGCACGGTCCGATTCCGCGCGGTGCTGGAGATGGGGCGGGGCTAGCCAGCCGGTTCGGGGGCGGTCACCTTGCAGATCCTCGCATTCCGGATCGGACCCAGTCGGGCCCTCCCGGGTCACATCCTGCCCGCCCGGCCCTAGCGGGCCGGGGGCTTCGACGCCGGGCCTGCTGGCTCGCCGCCCGACGCGGCCGCGGCCTTGAGCGCCGGGATGGCGTCGATCAGCTTCCGGATGTCCACGCCCGACAGGGATTCCACGACCGCCGGAAGCTCGGCCATGATCTTGGCGATGTCGCCCGTGAGCCGCGAGGCGCCGGTCCCTTCGCCGCCGGTGGAGACCAGCGTGATCCTGTCGGTCTTCGCCAGCGGCTCGGCGATGGCCCTGGCGATCTCGGGCAGCGCGGTCAGCAGGACCTGCAGCACCGCGGCCTGGTTGTAGTCCTTGAAGGAGTCGGCCTTCTTCTTCATCGCCTCGGCTTCGGCGCCGCCCTTGCGCGCGATGATCTCGGCCTCGGCCACGCCGGTGGCCTTGATCACGTCCGCCTGGGCCAGACCCTTCTGCCGCGTGGCCTCCGCCTCTCCCGCCGCAGGATCTCGCGCTCCTGGACGACGATCTGCTGCTCCTTCTCGACGACCGCGATCTGGACCTCCTCCTTCTCGAGCGCCTGGGATGTCTTGTTCTTCTGGATGTCGTAAGCCAGATCCGCCGCCGCCCGCCGGATGAACGATTCCAGCAGTCCGAACTTCACGATTGGATTCTGCTGCCGCTCGAGCTCCAGCCGCAGCCGCCGCAGATCCTGACCGAGTCCGGCCTTGCTTTCGCGAGTCTGGATGAAGCTCGCGATCGCCGCGGCCATCGGGTCCTGCGCGGCCTCGGCGGGCGCAGGCGGCTTCGCCGGGGGAGGGGGAGCCGGGCCGGCGGCGGCCGCTTCGGCCCCGGGCGCGGGCACCTGGGTCGCCGGTTCCGGCGGGGACGGGGTGACGGGGGCGGTCACGCCCACGGCCGGGATTTCCCCCGGCTGCACGGCGACTTCGAGGGCGCCGGTGGCGTCGTCAAGCAGCAGCCCGGCCACTCGCAGGTCCTTCGGCAGCACCGGCGCTGACGGGCTGGACCAGCGCGCGGGCCGGCCGGTCGCGGACGAAACCCCGATTATGATCGAGGATACCGTCGATGTGCATCGTCCCCCCGGACCACCGATATCAGCTCCCAGCGGGCAATCTCGCCCCGGGTCGAGGACGGAGGGAAATTACATGCGCAATCCCCAGGCCCTGCTTCCTGTGCCGGCTCCGGAGGCAGGTAACACCGGCCGGGGGCATTCCGTCCGTCAAGGACCGCGCCGGTTGCCGTCGGACTCCGAAGGATGAATGTATATCGGCGTTGACTTAGGATTCTTTCCTGCTGCAAGATAACCGCCTAACTGGCAGCCATGATCACGGGCGGGGGAATTGGGCTTGGGTTTCCAGGGGACACCTTTTGATTACAGCCGCTGGCAAAGGTCCGGCCGCGAATTCCTGAATTATTCGCGATTCATCCTGCCGGCGGCGGGCTCGGCCGTATTGATCACGGTGCTGGGTGTCGGTTGGTACACCCAGCCGGACCGGTACGTGCGCGGCTACCAGCCCGAGCAGCCCATCCCCTATTCCCACAAGCTCCACGCGGGCGTCCTGAAGATCCCCTGCCTCTACTGCCACTCCGGCGCGCTCAGGTCGAGGCAGGCCGGAATCCCCGCCGTCGAGAAGTGCATGAACTGCCACAAGGTGACGAAGACGGACAGCCCGCACATCAGGGCGCTGGCCACCCTCTACGCTTCGGGCGAGCCGATGAAATGGAAGAGGGTGCACGCTTTGCCCGATCACGTCTACTTCGATCACAGGCCCCACGTGAGCGCCGGGATCCTGTGCCAGACCTGCCACGGCGAAGTGCAGACCATGGATGTTCTGGTTCAGAGCATGTCGTTGAGAATGGGCAACTGTCTTGGATGCCACCGGGATCCGCACGATGCGCTTCCCGCCGGCTCGAGCATCCAGCGGGGGCCCGAACACTGCAACGCGTGCCACCGGTGAGCGGATAGCAAGAGGACGAAGCACCGTGGATTACGATTCAGAAGACACGAGATCGCGGGGCGGGCGGTCTCGCCGCTATCGTTCCCTGGGCGAGCTCGCCGGGCAGGGTCCTGCCGGCGGGTCCCCATCCGCCCGCTTCGATGAATTTTCTCCCTGGGCCACGCTCCCATTCGAGGTGCCTGCCGGCGGGATCTCACGCCGCAGGTTTCTGAGCCTCGCCTCCGCTTCCGCCGCCCTCGCGCTGGGCGCCTCCGCCTGCAGCAAGATCGACCGGGGACTCATCGTCCCCTATACGAGGAAGCCGGAGGAGACCATTCCCGGCGTGGCAACCTACTACGCAAGCACGTTCCAGGAAGGGCTCGTCACCCACGGCGTCCTCGTGAAGACGCGCGAGGGAAGGCCCATTCACATTGAGGGAAACGCGGAACACGCCATTTCCCGCGGGAAGGCAAGCCTCAGGGCCATGGCGGACCTGCTGGGGCTCTACGATCCCGACCGCCTGCGAGGGCCCTCCGCGGGCGGCGTCTCCTCGACCTGGGAAAGGGCGGAGCAGGAGATCGTACAGGCTCTCAAAGCGGCCCGGGATGGCGGGAAACCGGTGCTTCTGCTCACCGAGGCCGTTGTTTCCCCCACGCGGAAGGCGCTCATCGAAGACCTGAAGCGGGCCCTGCCGGCCTTGCATCACGCCGCCTGGGAACCGGCGGTGTCCCAGCCCGAGATCCTCGCCGCGCGGGCGCTCTACGGAGAAGCCGTGCTGGCGAGGCATCGTCTGGATCGCGCGGAAGTGATCCTCTCGCTTCAGGCCGATTTCCTCGGCGCCGACGGGGATGCTCCCGCGCTCATTCAGGACTTCGCCGCCCGGCGGGGCGTTTCCCATCCGACGGAGGCGATGAACCGCCTCTGGGTCATGGAGGGCTGCATGACCCTCACGGGCGCCAACGCGGATGAGCGCCTGCAGGTCCGGCCTTCGAAGATCGCCCCGCTGGTTTTCGCCCTGGCCCGCTCCCTGAACGAGTCACACGGCGTGCCCCTCCCGTCCGGCTTGGCGGCAGGGGCCCTGAGGCCCTTCGACCTCCGGACCCTGGGCCGGGAACTCGGGATCGATCCGGCCTCCCTCGATGCTCTCCTCCGGGACCTGAAAGGGGCGGGGAGCTCGGCCCTGATCCTCCCGGGTCCCGCCCTGCCGCCGGAAGCGCATGTGGCCTCTCAGCTCCTGAATATCATGCTCGGCGCCGAGGGGCACACGGTGGACGCGAGCCTCGCCCTGCCCGCCCCGGAGCTGCTGACCTGCGCGGGCCTCCAGGAATTGCTGGATCAGGCCTTCCGGGGGACCTTCGCGGCCGCCATCTTCTGGGGCGCCAACCCCGCCTACTCATTCCCGGAAGCTTCCGCCTGGAAGAGCGCCGCGGCGAAAATTCCCTTGAAGATCCGAATCGGTCTCTACGAGGATGAAACGGCGCTCGACTGCCGCTGGAGGCTCCCCGAGCATCACTGGCTCGAGGCGTGGGGGGACTTCGAGCCCGCCGCGGACTTCCTGAGCCTGCGCCAGCCCGCCATGGGCCCCCTCCACGACACGCGGCAGGGCGAGGAGATCCTCCTCTCCTGGGCGCGAGCCCTGGGGTTGCAGGCTCCGCCAACCTATCTCGGGTACCTGAAGGCCCGGTGGCAAAAGAAGATCCATCCGGCCGGGACCCCCGTGCCCTTCGGGGCCTTCTGGAATGCGGCCCTGCACGATGGCGTGGTGAAGCGCGAAGCCGGGCCGCGCGCCCCCCGGGTGCCGCGCCCGGCGGCCATCGAGGAAGCGATTATCGCCGCGGCCGCGAGCAAGGCCTCCGCCGCCGCGGGCGACTTCGAGATGGTCCTCCTGCCGGACGCGGCCCTGTACGACGGGCGGTATGCGAACAACGGCTGGCTCCAGGAACTTCCGGATCCCGTGACGAAGGCGACCTGGGGGAATCCGCTCCTCCTCTCCATTTCCGATGCCGGCCGGCTCGGGCTCAGGGACGGGGACCTGGTCCGGGTGACGGCCGGCGGCGCCAGCGTGGAAGTCCCCGCGATCCTCCAGCCGGGCCAGGCGCCGGGGGTGGCGTCTCTAGCGCTCGGGCACGGGCGGCGGACGGGAAGCGTGGCAGCGGGCGGCGGCGTGAATGCCTATCCGCTGATGGACGTCTCCTCCGCCTCACCCAGCCTGCTCGCGGGGGTGAAGATCTCGCCCACCGGAGAACGTCGGATCGTTCCCAGGACGCAGGAGCACTTCCGGATGGAAGGCCGCGATCTGGCGCGCTCCTGGACCCTCGAGGAGTACGCGAGAGAGATCGACGGCGATGCAGGAACGAAGCACGCGCACGAGCCGGCATCGCTCATCCCGGCGAACAGGTTCCCGGAGCACAAATGGGGGATGGTCATCGATCTCTCGACCTGCGTCGGCTGCAGCGCCTGCCTGATCACCTGCCAGTCGGAAAACAACATCCCCGTCGTCGGGCCGGAGCGTGTCGAGGCGGGCAGGGAAATGCACTGGATCCGGATCGACCGTTACTATGAAGGCGATCCCCGCGATCCCTCGGTGTTTCACCAGCCCGTTCTCTGCCAGCACTGCGACGACGCGCCCTGCGAGATCGTGTGCCCGGTCAACGCCACCACCCACAGCCCCGACGGCCTCAACCAGATGACCTACAACCGCTGCGTGGGGACACGCTACTGCTCGAACAACTGCCCGTACAAAGTGCGGCGGTTCAACTTCTTCGACTTCACCTCGATGAAAAAGGAGCCCGAGAGCCTGGTTTTCAATCCCGAGGTGACCGTGCGGCCCCGCGGCGTCATGGAGAAGTGCTCCTTCTGCGTCCAGCGCATCGAGGATGTGAAGATGCGGGCCAGGGTCGAAAGCCGGCCCATCCAGGATGGAGAGATCCGGCCGGCCTGTGCCGTGGCGTGTCCGGCGGCGGCCATCGTGTTCGGCGACCTGAAAGACGGGCAGAGCAGAGTTTCCGCGATGTCGAAGATGAACCGCGGCTACCGCCTGATCGAGGAGCTCGGCGTCAAGCCCGCCGTGAAGTACCTTGTGGACGTCTCGAACCCGGCGACCGGAAAAGGCAAGGCATGAAGTCGGAAGCCGTCTCCCTGCCCGGGGGAATGCTGCCGGAGGCCCTGAAGACGCCTTCCGTCATTCTCGGCCCGGTGAGCCTCGGGGGCCTGGACGATCAGGTGTTCGCCCCCATCGAGCAGAGGCCGACGCGGGCCTGGTACGTCGCCCTTGCCATCGCCTCGGCGGTCATGCTCCTGGGCTTCGCCTTCATCGGCTTCACCTTCGTGACGGGGATCGGCGCCTGGGGAAACAACATCCCCGTGGCCTGGGCCTTCGACATCATCAACTTCGTGTTCTGGGTGGGGATCGGGCATGCGGGAACCTTGATTTCCGCGATCCTGCTGCTGTTCCGGGCGCGGTGGCGGAATGCCATTTCCCGGTTCGCCGAGGCCATGACCATCTTCGCGGTCATCTGCGCCGCCATCTTCCCGCTGATCCACGTGGGGCGGCCCTGGCTGGCGTTCTGGCTCGCGCCCTATCCCAACCAGCGCGCCATCTGGCCCAATTTCCGCTCCCCCCTCATGTGGGACGTGTTCGCGGTGAGCACCTACTTCAGCGTTTCACTCCTCTTCTGGTACTTGGGCCTCGTACCCGACTTCGCTTCCCTGAGGGATCGCACGAAGAGCAGGCTCCGCAGGTTCTTCTATTCGATGTTGAGCATCGGGTGGCGCGGGTCCGCCTCGCACTGGCGGCACTTCGAGCGCGCCTACCTGATCATCGCCGGGCTCGCGACGGGGCTCGTCCTGTCGGTGCACAGCGTCGTGTCGTTCGACTTTGCCGTGTCCCTCGTACCGGGCTGGCACATGACGATCTTCCCGCCCTACTTCGTGGCGGGCGCCATCTTCGCCGGCTTTGCCATGGTCGTCCTGGTGCTCGTGGTCGTCCGCGCCACGATGAAGCTGGACAACCTCATCACCCTGTACCACCTGGAGGTGATGAACAAGATCATCCTGACCTGCTCCTGCCTGATGGGCTACGCGTACGTGATGGAGGGTTTCACGGCCTGGTACAGTGTGAACGACTACATCCGCCACACTTTCTGGCAGTACATCGCGGGGGATTACCGGGTGGCGGGCTGGACGATGATTGCCTGCAACATCCTGATCCCGCAGCTGCTGTGGGTGCGCCGGTTCCGCCGCAGCTATTTCACGATGGTCTTCGTCGCCATCGCGGTGACGGTGGGGATGTGGTTCGAGCGCTTCATGATCATCGTCGGCTCGCTCCACCAGGACTACCTGCCGTCTTCCTGGCAGATGTACAGGCCGACCCTCGTGGACTACGGGATTCTCCTCGGGACTTTCGGCCTCTTCTTCACCCTGGTGCTGCTCTTCGCCCGGGTGCTGCCCGTCATCGCCACGACCGAGATGAAGATCGTGCTCCTGGGATCGCAGCCCCGGCACGGAGGAGGGGACCATGGGTAATCAGCCCTTCTCCGTCCTGGGACTCTTCGACAGCGCGCAGGAGCTGATGGATGCCATCCGTGCCGTGAAGGGCAGGGTCGCCGGGCGTCTGGACGCCTACACGCCCTACCCCATTCACGGGATGGAGGAGGCCCTGGGGCTCAGGAAATCGCCCGTGGGGGGAATGGTCTTCGTCATGGGGCTCATCGGGGCGATCTCGGCCCTGGCTTTCGAGCTGTGGACGGAGGGCGTGGATTACCCCGTGGTGACGGCGGGCAAGCCGGTTTTCTCCTGGCAACCCTTCGTTCCCATCATGTTCGAGGTGACCGTTCTTTTCGCCTGTTTCACCGCGGGCCTGGGCATGCTCTTCCTGCTGAACCGGCTTCCCTTCTTCCGCCACCCGATGCTGGGTTCGAAGTCCATGCCGCTCATCACCCGGGACAAGTTTGCCCTGGCGGTGGAGGCGGACGGGCAGGACCTGGATGTGGCCGCGATCTCCTCCGCCCTCCGGGCGGCCGGAGCACGCGCCATCGAGGTCGTCGAGCAGCCCGCCCCGCTGGGCCCCGTTTCCCCGAATTTCCTCCTGAGGGTCGCGGCAGGAGCCGGCATCGCCTGTCTCGCGGCGGGCTATCTGACCTACTGGGGCGTGAAGCTCTTCCCGGTCACCGTTCCCATGGTGCACATGCTGGATCAGCCGAGGCTCGACCCCCAGCGCGCAGACGGTTTCTTCAAGGACGGATTCGGGATGCGCATGCCCGTTCCGGGGACCGTGCCACGCGGGCAGGTTCCCTTCACCCTCCGCGGCCCGGGCGATGCGGCCGGCCTCGGCAATCCCCTGCCGAGGACGGAGAGCGTCCTAGGGAAGGGCCGGCAGGCATTCCTGACCTACTGCTCCGTCTGTCACGGCGCCCTGGCGAACGGCCAGCCCTCGATGACGGCAGCCTACGGCGCGAAGCCGGCCAATCTCATGTCCGAGAAGTTCCGGGACTATTCCGACGGTGAAATCTACGACGTCATCATCAGGGGCAAGAACGCCATGCCCTCCTATTCCGCGGACCTGTCCGGGGACGAATGCTGGTCCGTGGTGCATTACGTCCGGGCCCTGCAGCGCGCGCTGAACGCGAAGGATTCGGACATCCCGATGGAAGCGCCGAAATGAGGCGAGAGGGCGTCACGAGGGTTCTCGCGGCGGGAGCGGCCGCCGGGCTTGCGGGCGTAGCCGCCTGCTTCGTCTCCGGCCGGGAGCGCTTCTGGGCCAACTGGATCCTCTGGTTCCTGTTTCTCCTGACGATCGGCCTGGGGTGCCTCTTCCTCGTGGCCCTCGAGCACCTGGTCGCCGCCCGGTGGAGCGTGCCGCTGCGCCGCGTTCCCGAGAGGCTTTCGGGCCTTGTCCTCCTGATGGCGCCCGCCGCGCTTCTGGCGCTGTTCTCCCTGCCCGTTCTGTACCCGTGGACAGCGCCCGAAAGCCTCAAGGACCCGCTCATCGCCGGCAAAGCGGCTTGGCTCAACGTCCCCTTCTTCGCGCTGCGCGTGGTGGCATGCATCGGAGGGTGGATCCTCGGCTACCGGATCTTCGTCGGCGGATCCCTCAGGCAGGATCGCGAGAAGGATCCCCGGTTCAATGTGCGCGCCCGGCGCTTCGCTCCCGCCTTCATGATCCTCTTCGGGATCACCGTCACGGTGGTGGCGTTCGACTGGATCTCGAGCCTCGAGCCGGCCTGGTACAGCGACGTGCTCGGAGTATACCTGTTTGCCGGCACGTTTCTCGCGGGGCTCGCCGCCACGACGCTGGTGGTTCTCCACCTCATGGCCCGCGGAAGGCTCCCCGGCGTCGGGCCCGACCACGTCTACAACCTGGGAGGCTTCCTCTTCGCATTCACGGTGTTCTGGTCCTACATAGGTTTCTCGCAATACCTGCTCATGTGGTACGCGAATATGCCGGAGGAGGTGTTCTGGTACAAGGAGCGGCTGGAGGGACTCTGGGGTCCCCTGGTGCTCGCCCTCGCCGTACTCCACTTCTTCGTTCCGTTCTTCGTGCTCATTCCCCGCGACGCGAAGAGCGAGCCCAGGCGTCTGACCGGGGTCGCGACGCTGATGCTGGCCGCTCACTGGCTCGATCTTTACTGGATGATCTTCCCCGTTCTCGGCAAGGGACCGCTCTTCGGCTGGCCCGAGCTGTCTTTCGCCGTCTTCTTCATCTCGGCGGGCCTGCTTTGGCTCCGGCGCGACCTGGCCCGCGGAGCGGACATGCCCATGGGAGACCCCTTCCTCCGGGAGGGGCTGGAGTTCCGCCTGTGATCGAGAAGTACGTGGACGCCGAGGAACTCAAGCGGCTGCTCTCGGCCCTGATCGTGATCCTGGGCGCGCTCCTGATAGGCAGTCTCTTCGCCATCATTGTCGTGCCGGGGCTGCGAAACGCGAACAGGCCGGAGACCCCCACGCCGGTGAGCTCCGTGGTGGGCGAGCCGGGGTGGCTCGACCCGACCGAGTTTCCGCCCGAGAGAGGGAGAGTGGTTCCCCCGGTCGACCCCTCGGCGCTCATGGCCCCCTCTCCCGAGCTGATCGCCCAGGGGAGGGATCTCTTCAGCCAGAACTGCGTTCAGTGCCACGGCGATTCGGGACATGGCGACGGACCGGCGGCCGCCACCATGAATCCCCGGCCCCGGGATTTATCGAGCGCCGCCGGCTGGAAAAACGCGTACGATCCGCCGGGGATCTTCAGGACCCTGACGGTCGGCGTTCCGGGGACCTCCATGGCCCCCTTCGACTTTCTGTCCAAGCGCGACCGCATGGCGCTCGCGCACTACGTCCAGACCCTCGGAGCTTTCCCCCATGGGGAGGGAAGCCGCGAGGCGGCGGAGGCGCTGTCGAGGGAGCTCGCGGCGGCGGGAGAAAAGACCCCCAACAGAATTCCCGTGAGCCTGGCCATGGCCAGGCTGGAGCAGGAGTTCAGCGCGCCGCCGCCCCTGGCCGTTGCGCCGGAAGATCATCGTCCCGGGGCGGAGGTCTTCCGCCGGATCGTCGTCGATCCGGCCCGCGCCGCGCAGGCCCTGGCGGGATCCGAATCGTGGCGGGCGGGTCCGGGGGAGCTCTCCGCCAGCATCCTGCCCGCCACTCCCGGAAACGGGTTCGCCGTGGGCGCCGCCACCCTGAGTCCCGCCGAGTGGCAGGCCCTCCATGAGGAACTCCGGGAGCTCCTGCCGCAAGGCGCGCAGGAGACGCAGAGATGAACCATGAACGCGGCTCAAAATCGCGACCCCCGCGACGGTGTTGAACGCCGCGGTTCCTGCACGGTCCAGAACCCGGTAATCCGATGAACATTCGGGAGTCGGCCATGAACCAGCCCCTGCATCGATTGCTTCCGGCGGCCCTGTGCTTGCTGCTGCTTGCGGGCGCGGCGACGACCGCCCGTGCCCGGGGGACCACTCCGGATGAAGTCGGAATCGACGAGCATCTCGGGGGCCAGGTGGCGCTGGATGCCGTCCTCAGAGACGAGGATGGAAATGACGTGACCCTGCGCCGATTGGTCGACAAGCCCACGATCCTGACCCTCAACTACTTCACGTGCACGTCCATCTGCTCGCCCCTCCTCAACGGGCTCGTGGATGCCCTCAATCGAGTCGGGATAGAGCCGGGCAGGGACTTTCAGGTCATCACCCTGAGCTTCGACCCGAAGGACACGCCCGAAGTGGCCTTCCAGAAGCGGATCAACTATCTGCGACAGATGAACCGGCCGTTCCCGCCGGCGGCCTGGCGTTTCCTGACCGGGAGTGAACAGGCCACGAGGGAGGTAACCGGTTCGGTGGGCTTCAGCTTCCGGC
>Ga0315288_10005622_pt1 | contig 15939 bp, 19 predicted proteins | sample YL17G11_20_MG_FD_203454 | JGI IMG/M metagenome (GOLD analysis project Ga0315288, IMG submission 203454) | Sediment microbial communities from Yellowstone Lake, YNP, Wyoming, USA - YL17G11_20 | ecosystem: Environmental > Aquatic > Freshwater > Lake > Sediment | place: USA: Wyoming | collected...
CCGCTCCGAGACATCGCGCACGATGGCCTGAAGCCACCGATGATGCCCGGTATCCACTCGGTTTAGGGACACCTCCGCGCTCAATATCGTGCCGTCTGTGCGCTGGTGTTGCCATTCAAACGATTGAGGTTGACCTTCCCAGGCAGCCGCGATATACAGGCCCGCTTCTTGTTGCGATCCCTGGCTGTTCGCTTGCGCCGGGGGCGAGAATTGCCATGGGAACTTGCCAATCAGCCGGTCCCTAGGAGTACCGAACAGTCGCAGTGCTTGGGGATTGCAATCGAGGAAACGACCCTCCTCGTCCAGCAGAAAAATGGCGTCGTGGGCCAATTCAAACAAGGAACGAAACCGCTCTTCACTCTCCCGCATGGCTTCTGTGACACTTTTCTGCTCGGTGATGTCTTCAGCGGTTCCTTCGTAATAGAGGATCCGGCCGGAGGGATCCCGCACGGCTCTGGCGTTCTCCCGTACGAAAAGAGAAAGGCCGTCCGGTCGATGCCAGGTGGCTTCCAAACCGCGGACTTCGTCGCCAAAATCCATTTTTTGTTTGAACTGGACCCGCCGTTGTGGATCTTCCAACTCCGCCACATCGATGCTGTGTTGCGCCAATTCCTCGAACATGTGAAAGCCGAGCATCTGCACCAGGGCCGGGTTGGCCATCAGGATCCGACCATCGGGGGTGGTGCGGTAAAAGCCGACTTGCGACCGGTCGGAGAAGCTGCGGAATTCCTCCTCACTGTGTCGTAAGGCTTCCCGCGCTGCTTCCAGACGGTTTGTGTGGCGGATGGAGCTCACCAGGTAGAACAGTAACAAGGCCGTGAAACCAAACCCTCCGAAGAGGACCGCGAAGAATTCCCAGCCGGTGCCTGGCAGCCCGCCAACGCTGGGGAACACGCGCAATTGCCAGACTCTGGTGTCCAACTGCATCGAAAACGCCTCTTCATAGGCTGACGAACTTTGCGGTCCGGTGGACCGATAGAGCAATTCCGCTTGCGACCCGCTGATGTCCCACAGCTCAAATTGCAGGCTGGGAAAGTTTGTCTCCCGCAGACTGGCACTGATCAGCTTTGGAGGCGGGAGGCACCCAGTACAAATCCCTGCAATGCCGCTTTTCGCTCGGCGACGGACTGATGCGGCATTCCGTTGCGGTAGATCGGTCGAACCGCCAGCACCCCCCGTTATTGTCCCGTTTCCTGTACCAGACGGGTCAGCGGGGATATCACCAAACCTTCTCGATCGCGCGCCTCTTCCAAGATCCGTTTGCGAGTCGATTCGGAAGCCATGTCAAAACCCAGGACCGCTTCATTTTCGGCCAGCGGCTCCACATAGTACACCGGAAAGTATTCTGCCCGTGTGCCGGCGGCCACCAGTTCGCCGTTGGCGTTGCGTTCCCGGATCGTGTAACTGGAATTGCCGTCCGCTCGGGCCGCGGCTTCCAAGGAAACCCGTTCCTCCTCCGTCACAGCCGGAATCCATTCCACTGCCTGGATTCCCGACTGCGCACGCAGGGGATTGGCTAAAAAGTCGCGGAATTCCGGGCGTTCCACCGAAACGCTGGCCATAAAAAAGGATTCCAGATTCCGCAAAATGCCAAAATTCTTTTCCACATCACCTTGCAGCAGGAGGAAGAGATGGTTGGCTTCGATTTGGAAGGCGGCTCGGAAGGCATCTTCCGTACCGGTGTAAACGACATTGGCAAGAACAATCGACAGCACCAGGATGGAGACGATGAAAAACGCGGCGGGAAGATAACGGGTCCATCTCAACTTGCGCCGGGACCCCGGCAGTGATTGGGGGACAGAGCAACCCAGTCGCTGGGGATGTTTTTTCACCGCAGACGCTCCGTTCGTACCCATAAACCCCGGCATTCTATATCATTTGACCCATCGTTGTACAACCCATGTGCACCGGTGTTTCCGCTTGGCTTCCGATACTTGACAAACTTCTGTTATCTATGATAGGATGGGTTAACGTCAGGCGTCGTGCACTGCGATGTCTGGCGTTTTGCATTACCCCCCACTAAGGGGAACGAACTCGTCCTTTGGGTCATCAGGTTTCACCGCCTGTGTCCTTGGGAAACCAGCGCTCATCCATGCCGTTTTCTGGCTGGAATGGGCGACAACAACGAAAGGAGGACAAACAAATGGCAGTCACAGCCAATCCCTACCCCACCCGAGTGGGGATGCGGATGAACTACGGCACGGATCCGGAAACCGGCCACATGATCGTCCGCACCATCACCCTCACCTACCTGCGCACCACCGCTTCCCTGGAAGATCTCTACGGCACCGCCGTCGGCCTGGCCACGCTTCTGGAGAAGCCGCTGTACGCCGTCGAGAAGACGGACCAGTCCCAGTTGGTAGAGTCCTAGGACCCACAGTTTCGATTGATGATGGGCGATATCCGACCCTTGTAGTTAGGGGTTCTCACTCGCGCTGAAGGAAAAGCCCGCCGTTGGCTTTTCCTTAGCGATCTGAAAGAAAGGAGGAAAGACTAATGCCCGATACCTCGAGCAAGACTTTGCGCTTGATTTTCACCACCGAAGATCCCACCAAGGACTTCGTCCTCAACCTGGATCACCCCAAGGACGCTCTCAACGTGGCCACGGTGCAGCCGATCATGGCCGGCATCATCAGCCGCGATGTATTCCTGGCGCCCGGCGGTGCCCTGGCAGGCATCAAGGGGATGGAAATCGTGGACCGCACGGTGGACGACCTGCTGGTGCCGTAAATTCACCTCCTCCCATCGCTAAAACAGCGATGGGTGGGGCAACGCCAGGGAGCCACTGCCTCCGGCAGGATCTTGCCAAACTCAAACCAAAGGCAAAGGCCACTGCCGGACCGGGGAGAACACCCGGGCGCACTAAGGAGATGGGTGGGGCGGGGGAAACCCCGCCCCTACCAAAACGAAGTCTTTAAACGAACAGCGAACGGATTGCGGGTAGGAAAGGAGTGTGGGATGGTCACGAAAGTTGCGATCGATGCCGGGCACGGCCGGGACGGGGATCCCGGGGCAGTGGGGCCCTCCGGCCTGCAGGAAGCGGACGTCACCCTCCGCTTGGCGGATTTCCTGGAACGGGAGTTGAAACCATCGGGAATGACGGTGTTCCGCCTGGACCGGGACCTGGTTTCCTCCCAGCGGGCACAGGTTGCCGCCCAGAACGGCTGCGACCTCCTGCTTAGCCTGCACTGCAACGCCGGTGGCCCCAGTGCCCGCGGAGCGGAGGTCTGGTTTGGTCACGGCAACGCAGCGGGGAAGGACCTGGCCCGTTGTTTATGGGACCCCCTGCTGGCTGAGACCAAGGTTGTCTCCCGCGGGATCAAGGACGACGGGGACTGGCGCCCGGCGGTGGACCCCGGTTGGACCGGCGGGATGGGGGTGCTGCGCGGTTTCCCCGGACCGGCAGTGCTGGTGGAACTACTGTTCCTTAGCAACCCGGAGGAGGAAGCGATGCTAGCGGACTCCGGTTTTCTGATCCAAGCGGCCAAGGCCTTGGGCCGGGGCGTCGTTTCGTTCTGCGGCACCCTGACCCAGCCGGTGTTTCCGGACGTTCCCCCTGACCTGTGGAACGGGCAAGCGGGGCAGATCCTGCAAACGTTGGTGGACCGGGGAATCTTTGTCGGGTACGAGGACGGCAGCTTCCACCCGCACCAACCGATCACCCGCTTGGAGTGCGCGGCGGCGATTTACCGGGCCCTCGCGCTGTTGGGTGCCGCCAAAGGGAACCCGTGATGCGTCACAAAACGCGGAAAGGAGAGGCATCATGGAAGATTTCTTGAAGGCCATCGCCAACTATGGCTTTCCGATCGTGATCACCGCCTACCTGCTGTTTCGGATGGAAGCGAAGCTGGAGCGGCTGGCCGGGGCGATCACGGATCTGGCAAAGGTCGTGGCCACGCTGAAAGCAACCACTCGGCCCATCGATCAAGATCCCATCAAACAATAGGGACTCCCATCCGTTGCGGCGCGTGCGGTTTGTCCTTTCCTGCGGGGATCGCTATCATCGGGCTGGCGATGGAGTTCGCCGAACGCCCTGCCCAGCCGGACAGGACTGATGACTCCTACATTCTGCGACCGTAGGAGGTTTTGATGCGATTGAAAAAAACACTGAGAAACAGCTTGCCGGCAGAGGGTCCCCGCCTGGAGGACCTGCTAGAGGGTTTTTCCTATGCTCGTGATGGCTGGGCAGGCCTGCGCGCGCGAGTGGAAGCCCTGCTGGCCGACAACCGGCTGTTACGGCAGAAAGCGAACGCGCTGAACCTGGACCTGCACCAACAAGGCAGTGTGAATGCCTCTCTCGCCTTCCGTGTGTACGAGCTGGAGCAAGCCGTGAGTGTATTGGAGAAAAACCTAACCGGCGCCCGGGCCGATGCCGGCGCCTGGAAAAATCGAGTCCAATTCCTGGAGGAGCTGAACGCCAAGCTGATCGTCTTTGCCCCCGCCCAAGAGCGCAAACGGATACAGGAGGAATTGCGCCGGGCGATCTACTTCGGTAAGAAAGCGGAAATCGAAGGCGAAACGTCACTGGATCAGGACCCGGGGATCCGCCGCGTCGATGAGGGGAAATAGGGGCCTAACCCGACCGTCGATGGTTGGAAAGAACAAAATCCTGATCCGGGAGGAACCAATGGGTAACCCGCGAGTGTTGTTCGTGTGCGAGCACAATACCGCTCGCAGCCAGATGGCGGAGGCGTTGCTGCGGAAGTGGGCCGGCGATCGCTTTGAGGTGGAGAGCGCAGGCCTGGAGGCCGGAACACTGAATCCCTTGGCGGTTGCAGTGATGCGGGAAGTGGGTATCGACATCTCCCGATGTCGCACCAAGGATGTGTTCAAACTCTACCGCCAGGGCCGAATCTACCACGTTGTGATTACGGTCTGCGATGAAACCAGCGCCGAGCGTTGCCCGGTGTTTCCCGGCGTCACCGAGCGACTGCACTGGAGCCTGGCTGACCCGGCCACATTCGAGGGATCTTGGGAGGAGCGATTGGCTCAGACCCGCCTGGTACGGAACCAGATCGAGGAGAAGATCCGGATGTGGCTGGAGACCCTACCACCTGCGAGCTAGCCGGTGGATGGAAATGCTAGAGCTGAAAATCGAAAATGGAACCCGGGGTTAGGTCTTGAGTTTCATCGTTTCTTCAACCTCCGGCTGATCGTCGTGGAGTGCAGGCCGGTATGCTGGGCTACTTCCTGCTGGCGATAGCGGAACCGCGCCCCGGCCTCGCGCGGATCTTCCCGTTCCTCTCGGCCTTCCCCACCCCTGCATCCCGGTAGAGAGGTCGGCCTCCGGTGTTTCGATCAGCAGGCGGTAGTGATGGTCCATCGGGCAGCAGGCATGACAGAGCCAATGAGCGCTGCGGTAGATCTCTTTGCGTTCGTTTCCCCGCGAGGTAGTGTGGTAGACCGCGCCATGGTATTCGATGGGAAGCCCTGGACCCTGTTCCTCGGAGAGGAGAAACAAAATGCTCAAAGCCAAGACCGGACCCCAAGCTTTTACCTCAGGAGAAAGGACCGACGGTAGCCTGGTGCCTTTCGAAAGCCTCGAGCTGTTCCGGAAATATTAGCTGCCCCATACTATCCAGACTCTGTATATTCCATCTGATTATCTCCCTTTGTCCTCAAGGAGCGATCGGGGAGAGCTGGTTCCAATATACGAGTACTGGTTGACAAGGGATTCTATCCCTCTGATGATGAAAGTGGAGGCATGACTGGAAATGGATCGAGTGGCAGAGCCACTGACTCTGCACAATCAATGTTCTATCTAAAAGAGGGGAAAAGAGATAAAAGATTTCATTGCAATCGATTTTGAAACTGGAAATCCTCAAAGAGTAAGCGCTTGCGCTATAGGCTACGCGAAAATATCTGATTGTAAAATTATCGAAGCTAAGGGTTATTTGATCAAACCAGTTGGCGGACATGCACCCTTTCAATCAAAAATTCATGGAATCAAATACGAACACACCTTTGATAAGCCACTATTTGGAGAACTCTTTCCAGAGATAAAAGATATTTTTAGTTATCCTATGGTTGCGCATAGTTTATTTGATAAACAGGTCTTAAATGCACTTTCTGACCATTTTAATCTGGGATTAAAGTTTGATTACATAGACTCAAGCGCAGTAGCCAAAGAAAAATTGCCTCATCTAAAAGATTGCAAGTTACAAACATTGGTTAAGCACTTTTGTCTTCCAGCATTTAAACATCATGATGCCAAAGAGGATGCTATAGCTTGCGCGAATGTCTTCCTTAAGCTTCAAGATCACACTACAGAGAAAACAGTACAAAGCTCCGTAGATGAAAATTCCGAATTTAAAGGGATGTTAAAAGGTATCCTTGCAGATGAACAGGTGAACTATAAAGAAGCCTATGAACTTCTATATTGGTTGGAAGATCATTCTGAAGCTGGAAAGCAACAACAAAATCTCTACTTTAAAATTAAGGAAGTTCTTGATGATGACCATCTTGAGTGTATTGAAGCCACAAAGATTAAAATTTTTTTTGCAACAGGCATTAAGAGAATTAGAATGAGTTGAAAAGACAGAACAAATCACCTCAGCGGACGCAGCAGTGCTGCGTCCGCTGAGGTCTGCAGTTTTAAAGGAGAATGCAAAAGCAAAAGGCGAGAATCCAGAATGGCCCGAAAAAGCTGGAAAAGATGAGGAACCTTTGATGAAGAAAACGGTCCTGTTGTGGACAATCATTTTGGCATTTATTCTTTTCTCCTGTTCACAGTCTTATTCAGCGACAGCGGACACGAACAATAGGAGGGACACAGTGGAAGAGGAGATTTGGGCATTGGAAGAGGCGTACTTCGCAAACCTCTATCAAGCAAATTACGAGGGGGGTACTTGCCACCGTGCATAGTCAATTCCTTGGGTGGCCGGGTGCCGTGCCGCAACCGATTGATAGAGAAGAAAGTGCTCGTTTCATGAAGCAATTAGTCCCCAAGCCCACTTCGTGCACTTTTAAGATTGAACGAGCTGGTATCCGGTTGCTGGGAGAGGTCGCACTGACTCAATACATCATTGCTGTCAATTGCAGTAACACCGCCGGTGTGACGAAAACACAATCATCGCGGATCACCCATACGTGGGTGAAAGAGGGTGCTTGCTGGAAATTGCTGGGGGGCATGAGCTACGACCAATGAGCCGATTGTAAAAAACCTATTGGAGAAGGCTTGGTCAGCCCTTGAATCTTGAATTGCGGGAAGGATAAAACCCGTTGGGACCAAAAAACTTTATAACCAATCGATGCAGCCAATCGCCGATAATCCGGCTCTGGCTGATCACCGCGTTAAGCACAAGTCCTTCAATTCACGGAAAGACAAAATGACCTGGGATCTTCGCTTTCAGAGGGAATATCTCCGCCGGCTCCGGAACCGTCTCCGCAAGCTAGGACTCCTCGAGGATGGAGAACTGATTCGAGAGATCAACAGCGAGATCGACCGCAGCATGGTCGAGTATTCACACTTGGCGGTAGATGAGAAAACCCGGCCTCACCTACGTCTGACAGCTTGTGTGCTTGCCAGCTATCAGGTGCTTGCATCGGGACTGCTGGATCAAACGCAAGCGCTGGATTTGGTCGAGGATGTATTTGCCAGCATCGGTCGGACAACCCTCAAGCTCTACACCCAAGCCCTTTTGATGTTCAGCAGGGATCCGTTCTTGGCAATAACGGGTGCTGGGAAGAAGCGGGCTATGGAGCAGTACGGTGAAGCTTGGCAATTCAGGTTTGAAGAAACGGATCGTTCTTTCACGATGACAAGTACAAAGTGCTTCTATCACGATTTCTTCATGGCTGCAGGTGCCCCACAGTTAACTCGAGTATTCTGCAGTTGGGATGAAAATTGGATCAAGCCGATTGATCCCACAAAGCATGGTGTATCCTTCCAACGACCAACAACGATGGGGTACGGCGGCAAGGAGTGCCCGTTCATTTTCAAGAGGGTTGCATCCGGGACAGGATAAATTGCGCCTAATCAATGTTGGGCGCAGAACTGTACCATTCCAGTGACCGCGACTTGGTGTTCGATGCGGAGGGGTCGGGCCGACCTGACCCCAAGCTCGCACATAGGTCAGTCCTGAACGCCGTCCGGCTTTAGCCTAGGGCATACCTCTCATCCTAGCCAGGAAGACGGCCGTCTGGGCGCGGGTCGCCGCCGTATTGAAGCGGAGCTGGTACTCGCCGCTGCTGCCACCTGCCGTCGTAATCTGCTCATGATCCGGGAAGAGGAGCAGGCCGTGTTGAGCTGCGGCCCCCACCGTTCCGTAGTACCAATCCTCCGCGGTGATGGCTCGCACTGAGTCGTCCCGATCATGCAGCAGAATGAAAGGAGGCGGACCGGGAGGCGCTGCTTCCTCCCATCCCTTGGCCCGGACCACCACGGTCAGGATCTCGGCCATCGTGATGTTGCCCTGCGGCTGGAAGGTGCCGTCGGGGTAGCCTTTCACCAGGCCGTGCTTGACTGCTCCCTCCACGTAGCCGTAATACCACTCCTCTTTCACCAAATCCGGGAAGGAGGGGGTCTCCGGGAACTCCAGGGCATAGCCTAAGGAGAGCAGGGCCATCTTGGCGAACTCCGCCCGAGTCACCGGGAACTCCGGCTTGAAGGTGCCGTCTGGGTAGCCGTTGACCACTCCCGCTTCCACCAGGCTCATGATCTCGGTATAGGCCCAATAGTCGGCGGGGACGTCGGGGAAGGAGAGGGAGGGCGTGGGAGAAGCGGTCGGCGTTGGCCCCTGGATCACAAAGCCGACGGTTTGCGACTGCGCGATCGGCTGGACAGGGGGGCCGGTTATCAGCCATTCCAGCTTGATCTGGCTGCTTTCGGAGGGAAAATCGGGCACCGTCCAGCCGAAGAACCCCGCGTTGGCACCCGCGTGTATCGTGTCCCAGGTCGTTCCTCCATCCGATGAAAACAGAACGCGCACCTGATTGGGATCGGAAGGTTCCAGGTGGGTGCTCCATTTCACCGGGTAGATTTGGCCGACCCTCAATATCTCCCCTTCCGTGGGCTGCGCCAGCTCGATGGTGGGGCGCAGCAAACCACCCCCCGGAATGGCGGTGGGGGCGTTCAACAGCCGAGTGAAGGAGAAATCCCCGGCGGAAGCGTTGTCATTGACCAACTGCGCGGGTGGGCCGAGCGAGATCCAGATCAGCTTGATGCGGCATGAAGCGCATTGTCCAATGGGAAGGTTCCAAGTGTAGGACTGGTCGGCGGCATCCACCGTATCGATCAGACTCCAGCTCCCACCGCTGTCGCAGGAGAGATAGATGGAAACGCTGCCGGATCCTTCACTGGGTGTGCCGGGCATGAAATTCCATTGGATCTCGTAAGTTTTTCCCCTGATCAATTCTCCGCCGACAGGCTGTTTCAGGAAGATCATGGGAGTCAGGTGCCCGGTGGGGCCAGGCAGCGCTCGCTGGGGTAGACTTTGCAGCACGTGGAGGTCATGACTATTTTGATCGGTTTCCGTCAACCAATAGAGAAGGCCGTCTGCCATCAGGATCGGTCGATAACCCCCCCTGGCAAAGGCGTAGGTGTAAGTCCATAACAGAGCACCGGCCGCATTCAGCGCAGAGAGCGAATCGCGGGCCCCTAGATAGATCACTCCGTTTGCGTCCACCAAGGGCCTTGGATGGTTTGAGCCGGTTACGAACGACCATTTCTGCGTTCCATCCGGATTGACAGCGTACAAGCGATAGTCAGCCGAACTAGCGTAGATCGTTCCATCAGGGCCGATCGCCGGCGCATCGTAGATATTTCCGCTGGTGGGAAACTTCCATTGCAGATGTCCGCTCGGATCTACCGCATAGAGAAAGTGGTCCCCTGAACCGACATAGATGCTGCCATTCGCTGCCAGAGATAGATTGAATAGGTCATCCCCCGCTTGGAACTGCCATTTTTTCAAACCGTTGGGTTCAATCGCACAAAGCCTGTCCTCGCCAGTGATGTAGATGGTTCCGTCTGCAGCAACCACTGGGGCCGATTGGCAATCCTCGCTGCACTCCCACAACTGGTTTCCCAGCGGATCCAAGCAGAGCAAACTATCATAGAGGGGAACGTAAAGATTCCCAGTTTGCCCGATGGTGATCCCTTCCGAGGCCACAGCACCGGTTTCAACTCTCCACTTCTCCCGACCTTGTGGGTCCAGGGCATACAGGTACCTGCCAGTTCGCGTCGCGCTGCCTCCGAAGTAAATCGTTCCATCATGGCCGACGACGGGTTGGGTGGGCAGGTCCTCCGTGGAAAATGACCAAAGCACGCCATAACCATCTTTCCAGGCAAAGAGCTTGTTAATGCCCTGGATGTAGAGCGTTCCGTCGGGAGAAACGGCAGTCCAGCCCAGGTACTCGCTGAAATGCGCTCTGCCCTTCAAAAGGGCGGTGTCCGGCCCCTGATAGGTACTGCGGCCGGTATGCTGGGGATCGTGGCCGTACATCGGCCAGGGGGAATCCGCCGGCTGGGCTTCCGTTAAATTTGGACCTGCCATCATTGGGGATAGGATCGCTAAAACAAGAATTCCTACCAAAATCTTGCGTATCATCCGAACCTCCTTGCACCACCCTATTGGACAAATGCAAATCCCATGGTGCATCTGAGGTCTGGGCGCGATGCACCGACCGATGGGGTAGATGCCAGATGATTCGCTCTGCTGGGCATGACAATTCCCTTCGATGGCAGCGAAACAGCTAACCCCTCCCGACTCCTTCTCTCCTGGATTCTGGCTCCTCTTCAAGATCAGAGAGAAATGGGGATTCCCTGCACCTCTTTGGTAATTGTACCTCAGATGGTCAAGCAATGGCTGCCAAGCATCTCTCATCAGCTCCGCCACCCGTTCATGCCATCTTTTCACTGTCTCAACTCCTGCATGATCTCCCCGCTCTTGTCGAAACGCGTCTCGTAACACGACACTTCCCCACATTCGCTCGACCCTGTCCAGGGTCTTGTTTCATTCATCGACTGGGACGAAGGGTTTGATCAGGAAAGCCGACAAGCACTGCCGCATCTGGCCCCCGGTCGGTCAAGGGGATCGGTCGGTTCTCGGTCGCTTTTTCGATGAAACAGATCGCGCGCAGCGGCGTGGAAACACTTGTCGTGGAAAGTTATGATTCAAGACCGGACCCCGTGGGCACCCGGGTCCAAGCCACCCCCACTCTGCAGTTGCTCTTGGCTCAGTTAGGCAGTGAGTTCTCCTACCGCCAGGTGCAAAGGATCCTGGTCCTTTACTGTAAGACACCCCCCAGCCACGCCACCATCCAGAAACAGGTCGCATCCTTGGGGAAAGCACGTGACCAGGAGGAAGAAGAAGCCGTGACAGTAACCCCATCCTTCCCATCTTTCCGTGATGGCCAGATGTACGCACCCCAGAAGTCTGCTAAGTAAGTTGGTTCAGCAATGGTGGAAAGGTTTTCCACAACGATGATGGTTGCCATCATGGCTTATGCGGACTAGGATTTGAGACGGGGCCGGTCGGCGGATGTGGCGGTTGCGGGGGAGACGAAGAGGTTGGAGTGGGGGAAGGTTTTTCCGCGGGGCCACCAGAACCCGAAGGTGTGCCGGTCGGAGAGTTCGGACCGGAAGGTGTCTGCGAGGGGATAGGGGAAGATGGACCACTTGGCGTAAGAGATGCAACTGGTCCGGACTGAGTAGCGGTGGCACTGGTGGTAGAAGGGGGTACGGTCGGGAAGGAATCCGAAGGAGTTGCAGTGGGATTTTGGGGTGCGGCCGAAGGTGAACTCGGGGACCCTGAAAACGTACCCGGTCCATTTTCCTGTTGTTCCTGCTCCTGTTCCCGCTGTCGTTCCTGTTCCTGGGGTGAAGGTTCGCTTTGCTGTTCCCGTTGTTGTTCCAGTTCCTGTTCACGTTCTTGCATGCCCGTCGATGTTTCCGTGACGGAAGGTGTTTGGCTGGCGGAAGGCGTACCGGTTGCAGTGGGGGTCCACGTGGAATTTTCGCCGGGTTGGCCCGCAGGAGATCCTGGTGTTCCTTGGTTCATGCCACCTGGCGGATGAGTTAACAATTCGCGGGCCTGATACCAGTCCACCCCGAGAATGGCGGCGATTTTACCCCAACCCAGGCCTTGTTCACGCAGGACCAACAGGTCATCCGCGGTTCGGCCGGAAAGTGTCGCCAAAACCTCCAAGATCGCGATTTCGCCCCGGCCCAGGCCCTGGTCTGCCAGAACCGACACTTCCTGTGGGTCAATCCCCAGTGATTGCCACGCTTGATCGTCGGGCGAGAATGCCGTCCATCCTTGGGCGGCGCCTGATAGCTCCCGACCGGCCCACCATTGGTAAAGATTCTCTCCGCCGGCAAAAACAGGGAACGCTGTCACCAGAAAGAACAGAACGATGGCAGCGACCGGTGCCAAGATCGTGATCTGACGAAGACGACAGTGCCTACGCCGTTCTCCCCATGCACGAATATCACGGAAGGAATTGGCACGAGGTTCAACCGATTCGCCAATTAAAATCATAGCTTTCTTTAGCTTGGTATCGAGGTTACTCAGTTCCAAGGGTACTCCTTATCCGTTCCTTAGCCTGGAACAAGGTTGCACGAACCGTTCCCGGGCGGCACCCCAGAATCGTAGCGGTTTCCGCCTCAGAGAATTCGTGCAGCAAGCGCAAAACGCAGACGGCTCTCTGACGCCGAGGCAGTTGGTACAGGGCATCAATTACCTGGCGATAGAAGATCTTTTCCTCCACGGCACCATAGTGATTGACCGGCAATTCAAGTAGAAGGGAATCTTCCGGAACAGTCGTTTCCTTCTTGCTCCGCCAAAAAGATAGCGCCGCATTCGTGGTCACCTTGAGCAACCAAGGCAAAATCGGTCTGGTGACCCGCGCCCGCCATCGCCAAAGCTGAAAGAACGTCTGTTGCAGGATGTCTTCCGCTTCCACCGTGTTCCCCACGATCAGATAGGCCGTCCGAAACACCGTTTTGCGATAGGCAGCGAAGATGTCCGCGAAGGAATCTTCGTTTCCTTGTCGCAATTGCTCGATCCAGGCGGCTTCATTGGTCATGCTCACAGTATAGTGGGTTCGGTTTGCCGGTCTTTAGTCCACGGGAGAGGGATCTCCCGTGGACTAAAGAAAGAAGGAGACCTAACGACCCTTTCGGTTCTAACGCACAGTCCAGGGCGGAGGTGTGGCCGGATCACGGTAGAACGAGCCATTAATCGTGAAGACGTTGAAGACGCCGGCACCGGTGCAACCGGTGAGAGTCACTGTGGTTCCCACCAGGCCGCTCAATTCTTGAGCGATGGTTTCTACCGTCCCATCTTTGTCATAGTCGGCAAACGCTTTGGTGGACGCCAGATACCACGTGGGACCGAAATGGACCTGTGTCGCTTCAATGAAATAGTTCAGGCCGCTCTGGCTGAATGTACCGGACAGCGTCTGAGACGGGGTGGCCGCCATAGCTGGCGCAGCCAATAAACTCAAGACGAAGATTAAAGCAAGCAATTTCTTCATAGTGCACCTTTCCTCCTGGATGTGGGTTAATCTAAATACGCAGGAGAAAGGCGATCCGTTTAGTAGGCCGCTAAAAAAGACATCAGTTGATCTAAGGCGAAAGCAACCCCCAAACAAAGCTTTGGACGGCCGTAATCTCGAAACCATAGGTGTCCTTAAGATCTTTCAGCGCGGCGGTAGCCAACTCGTCCGAGGAAATACCAAACTGAGCCAGGAACCCGGCATAACGATCTCCTAGCAAGGTTTGGATCTCTCCCAGGGTGGTGGTGCCTTTGAGGGAGACAGGGGGTGTCCCGGTGGTGCTGGGGGTGATCGTCCCGGTGGTGCTGGGGGTGATCGTCCCGGTAGACGTAGGCGTTGGGGTCGAAAGCCCCAGGAAATCGCGCACAGCGGTGACCTCGAATCCATACTGAGCCCCCAGATCTTTCAATGTGTTGGTCAAGGGCTCATCGGCGGGAATACCGAACTCGGAAAGCACGGTTGTGAATTGATCCGGGAACAATGCTTTCAATTCGGACAGGGTGGTGGTGCCCTTGATGCTGGGCGTGGGGGAAGCGGTGGGGGTCGCTGAAGGCGTGGGTGTCCCGCCCGGTCCCTGGAAATCCTTGGGCCACAAGCCGGAAAGGATGTAGGCGATGGTTCCAGGTTCGCCCTTACTCCACAGTTGGCGTGCCAGGGAGGAGGGAGTCAGACCCGCTTTCGACGTCAAGGTCAGCACTTCCGCGGGCGTCACCACTCCAGCCTGGGCCAATTGCTCAATGGTCTGGTTCATCCGGCGGATGGCTTCCCTGACCACGGTCGGCGCGATGATCTCCTCTTCCTTAGGGATCCCCATCAACGGCCCCACGTCTTTCAGCAGCGTGGCGGGGGGGATCGAATCGGGCAAGCCGAATCCTCGATAAAACTCTTCTCGGGAGACGGGAAAATTATCGAAGATGTCTTGCAGTGGCGAGGATCCCTTGATGTCCTCTACCGTGGTGTAGACGGAGGGGCGCTCCGTAATGAAATTCCCCCCCACCACGGCGATCAAGATCGGCAGGAAGAAGGCTCCCAACACGATGGAGAGGTACGCCACCTTCGGAACCGCTTTTCGCTTTCCGTCCGGCCGGTCCCACACGCCACGCAGCTTCAAGGTGCTCCCGGTCTTGGCATTCACCGGGCAGATCTCGGTGCATTGCAGGCAGCGGATGCACTCGATGTTATCGACGGTGGTCTGTTGCGATACCACGATCTTCATCGGGCACACCTGGTCGCAGCGATCGCAATGGATGCAGGTTTTCTCCTCTCGCTTGATGTTGAGCAACGAGAAGGAATTGGTCAGCCCGTTGATGGCACCCAGGGGGCAGGCAAAGCGGCAGAACGGACGCTCCAGGAAAAGCGAGAAAAACAAGGTCAACCCGGTCACCACATAGCCAGAGATAGCGATCTCGCTGGTCCAGATGTTGAAGAGGTTCCAGTAGGGGTCCCAGGGCTCGAAGAACAGTTTGGCGGTAAGGGCGGTTTGGTAAACTACCCAGGCCAGGATCAGGTATTTGGCGAACCCCAAGACATAAGACAGCTTGCGCGGCAGTTTGTCGTAGATCCGGGGGAACAGCTTTCGTCCCAGCTTACCCAGCCACTCCTGCACCGAGCCCAGCGGGCAGATCCAGCCGCAGAACGACTTGCCCGTGAGAATCAGACCCACCACCAGGGCGATCAATAGAATGAAGGTGGCCTGGTGCAGCTTTGCCACATAGTTTCCTGAAGAAAAGAAGGTGTAGAGGTTGACCACACCGCCAAAGGGACAGATGGAGTGAAGGTTGGCGGTATTGCTCCAGCTCAGGTACTTGCCAATGCTGATCAAGAGCACGTAAACGAAGACTGCGATTTGCACGATCCATCGAAATGTCTGCGCATTCTCCTTGCGTCTGGGCGATGAAGACATCACAACCTCCTTGTTTGTATCCAGGTTCAGCAGCTCATTCTGGGCTATGTTCCATTGCCCTTCACCCGATCGTGACGGCGCCGGTTCAGCAATTTGTCACCGCAAGATTGTAAGATATTGTCGATAGGAGGTGAAACAAATGATCACGTTGGGCAACTTTTTAGTTCCGCTTGAATTTACGTATGACGAAGACAACCTCCCGGCAGAAGATCGTGAGATTCTAGAAGCCTTTGTTCGTTTTAAGTTCCCCGATGCTTCAACCGGGCAAACGGTAATCCCTGAAAAAATCGGAGAGTGTATGCTCCTGGAAGAAGTGGCTCGCCAGGCCCAGACATACTTAACACATAATCCAACCCTCTCCTATTTTGTAAAATGTGAAGGGAAAAACTACATCATCGAGGTCGCCCTTGGCTATCCAGCGGCCAATGTAAGCATCCGCAACAAAGAACAACACATTAGTTCTCGCTGAATTCGACATCCCTGCCGGTTCGACGCACTATCAGCCGTGGGATTGCGGGGATCAAGACCGAGGGGGTCCC
>Ga0315288_10005624_pt1 | contig 15932 bp, 16 predicted proteins | sample YL17G11_20_MG_FD_203454 | JGI IMG/M metagenome (GOLD analysis project Ga0315288, IMG submission 203454) | Sediment microbial communities from Yellowstone Lake, YNP, Wyoming, USA - YL17G11_20 | ecosystem: Environmental > Aquatic > Freshwater > Lake > Sediment | place: USA: Wyoming | collected...
TGCATAAAGATACCACCGAATGGCGCTTGACAACCACACATCCAATACTTACGGCGCACCGCCATTGCCAGGGACAATCGTCCTATCCTCTTTCACCATAACCAGTTGCACCAAACTGCCGCAGGGGCACACGTCCATCTTTACGGCGCGCTCACTCCCGACGCTCGACACACGGCACACCCGGAAATACCCTGATTCTAATGGTGTTACAACCGGTTCACTCGTACACGCGTCCATATTTACGGCGCTGTGAGTTTCCGTCGCAACCGATACCGCCGTTCGCCTCCGACGGTCGCGACGCTGCAGCCGGTCTCGTTGCTGGTAGTCGGGATGGCTCCGGCGATAGTTGCGCATATAGGCGCAGTGCTTCTCCCGCCAATTGCCCTTGGCCTTCCTCTGATGCTCACGATAGTCGGGGTCTTCGGCCAGCTTTCGCCGCTGCCATTGCGCGCGACGTTCCCGCTGGCACGCAAGCTTGCCGCAGTACTGCTGATTCGGAATATTGGGACGGGGAACAAAATCCTGCCGGCAGTCCACGCCCTTGCACACATGTCTCATAGCAGTGCCCTCCTGCACATGAACGTGCAGTATGCACCACGCGTAAGTCAAGCTTCGCAGCAGTGAACGATCAAACAGGGGTGGGTTCGTTCGGAACAGTGGGCAAAAAACGGTCAGGTGGGTCCGCTATCCGGCGCTGGGTGGGTCCGTTGGGGGCCGGCGGTAACAAGGGAAATCGCGTTTCCCAATTCCGCCGGCGGCAAGGTCCTCAAAGGCGACACCGAGCGCGACACGTTCGAGTTTGACTACGGCGGCGTCAAGATCCCGCGGACCGGCAAACTCCTTGGTGCGCAATGTATCTTGAAATCAGTCTGTGTTGAGGCATCGCGAAAGATCATCACACCGGCATAAAGATAATACTTTGGATATATTGGAGTCCGATATTGCGTGTGTCATGGAGCATTGTGCATTATATTGCCTGGCAAACCAGGGCCTTCCACACTTTCACCAAGGCGGGGCTTATGCTTCACAGAATATGCGGCGTGGTTGCGTGCGTTTTTTTCATTCCCGCTCTGATCTGGGCCGTTACCTGGCAGATGGATAGCGCGCCTTTCGTTTTTTCGTCCGTGGCCACGATCAATCCCGGCCGCACCGATGCTTCACATCCGGCAATCATATGCAGGTCCGACGTCGCACGGGGGGTAGTGACGATCCGATACAATCTCTCTGCCGGCGCACCGGACGCGACGCTCTCCGTCTATTCCGTCGCCGGCATTCGGCTCGCAACATTCGATCTGCACGTCGGAAGCAATGCCCTTCAATGGGGTGCGCCGGGCAACGGGATTGCCGCGGGAACTTACGTGGCGATTGTACGAGGCCGTGGCGCCGAGATAACGACACAATTATCCGTTACCAAATAAGGAGCGTACCCGATGAAAACACGAGTGATCCCCGGACTGCTGTTGATTGCCGCAATCGCGGTCCATGCCGATTTGAATTCCGTGGTGGCGCCCGCGGGAATGATTCACGAACCGAGCGCTGCTCTGGGATTGGGCTTTACCGGAAAAGTCGAATACTCGCTGACTCCCGGGGCTTACGATTCCATTTTTGTAGCGTTCAGCATTGTGACCGCGACGGGCGACCAGCCGCTGGCGTTGACTGAAGTTCGAGGAGATGTAGGAGCAATAGCCGTCAATACCAACATTTCCAATACCCCAAAGACCTACTCCATTTTTTTTCAGACCACAGCGGCCCAGCAGGATGTGCAGTATAAAGGGAGGATAAATGCGACGGCCGTTGTATCGGGTATGAAAACCACTGTCGACGGTCTTCTTGCCAGCATCAGCAAAACCGCCAAAGCATCGATGTTCGCCGGTACCGGAGACGGTTTCCATGGTGGAGGAGCCGGCTCGGTTCCGCAGATAGTCATGTCGGACGGACCGCATGGCGTGCGTCCACAGAGCGGCGCCCAGGCAGTGGTGTTCCCAACCTGTGCCGGATTAGCTTGCACATGGGACACTGCCATGGCTTTCATGCAAGGGCAGGCAAAAGGAGAAGAGTTCAGGGGCCTCGGGAAAAACTGTTCCTTAGGTCCTGCACTCAATCTTGTCTGCCACCCGCAGGGCGGCCGGGCTTCGGAGTACTACGGCGAAGACCCCTATCTGTCCGGGCATATGGCCGCCGCGGATAGCAGGGGACTCCAGACCAAGGGCGTTATCGCTACGATCAAACACTACGCCTGCAACAACAAAGAGAATAACCGGGGCAACTTGAGCGCAAACATGGGCGAGCGTTCGCTGCAAGAGATCTACCTTTACAACTGGATGCCGGGCGTCGTCCAGGCAGGCTGCTGGGGTATCATGGGCGCGTACAATCGCGTCAACCGTAGTTATGCCTGCTCGAACAAGTACATCATGACCGATGTGTTGCGAAACCAGTGGGGCTACAAATACCTTGTTATGACCGACTGGGGCGCGGGCGCTGATGATTTTCTTTCCGAGATCCAGTACGGCGTTGACATCGAAATGTCGGGTCCGATGCGGTATACTGCGAACGCGGTTGCCGGCCAGTCCGACTCAATTGTCAACATGCATGTCAGGAGAATCATCAACGCTCATGTGATGATGGGAGACATGGCCGCTGGTTACAATGCAACGGCCTTTACCACTCTTTTCAGGTCCGACGCGCACAGGCTTGCGGCACGGACCGTCGGCGCCAATGGCATCATCCTTGCGCGAAACACAGGCAACCTGTTGCCGCTGCCCAAGACGGGAAAGAAAATTGCGCTCACCGGTCCCTATGCGAACCAGTGCCGTACAGGTCCGGGCGGCAGCAGCAGCATCAATCCCGACCGGCGCATTACCCCGCAACAGGGCATCACATCGCTCCTTGCGGCACTTGGAGCAGGCGCATCTACCATTGTGACGGATATCAACAGCGCCGATTACGTGATCTGCTTTGTGGGCGTGCATGGTGAAACCGAAGGGTCCGACCGGCCGATGCTGGCTTTGGCGGCGGATGCCAACGGCGGCGACAACGACGCCCAGACCGCGCTCAACGCCAAGCCCAACAACACTATCATCGTCTTTACCGGCGGCAGCGCTGCCAGCGCGGGAAACTGGTCAAAGGCGCCCGCGATCGTCATCGCGTTCTATCCCGGCCAGGAACAGGGCTACGCCCTGGCCGACGTTCTGTTCGGCAATGTCAATCCGAGCGGCAAACTCCCGGTGACCTTTCCGGCGGACGCAAGTCAGTTGATACCGAATTTTGCTGGTTCCGGCGATCTGAACTATCCTGCTTCCGACGTGGCCCACGGGTATTTCAGGGCCAATAAGCTCAATCAGACCCCGCTGTTCTGGTTCGGCCATGGGCTCAGCTATACAACATTCGCCTACTCCAATTTGCAGGTTTTTCCGGCAGCCATCAGCGCCGGGGACCGGGTGCATGTTCGTGTGACCGTCGCCAATACCGGGCAGGTGGCCGGCAAAGAGGTCGTTCAATTGTACTTGTCAATGCCGCAGAACTATGCCGGCTTGCCGACGCGGGTGCAGGATCTGCGAGGGTTCCAGAAAGTGTCTCTTGACCCCGGGAAGAACACGACCGTTGAGTTCGTCCTTATTCAGGAAGATATGCAGGTGTTCAATCCGGGCGCGACGGATTACAGCGGAAACGGCAAATGGCAGGTCCTCGCCGGAACGTACGGCGTGCGCATAGGCACCTCCTCCCAGAGGGATTTGCAGCCGACCGTGAACGGCGGTTTTACGGTACAGTAATATTCCTCAAGGGCGGCATGGGACGTGCCGTCCTCTCCTCTATAGCATTCGGTCTACTAGTCAACGAAAGGAGGCGTGGATGTCAGGATATTATCAATGGGGTATTGCGCTCATGGCAGCGGGGCTTTTCTGTTTTGCTCAGGCGGGTACCGGCCGGGTTGACCTTCCGGACGGGCTGGTTTTGCGGCCGCATGTCTATGGCCACTTGGAAGGTGGACAAATAGAGAGCGGAAGCCTCAATAAAGATGCCGCCGGCAAATACAATGCCAGTAACTATAAGATCGATCATGTTTGGACCGAAGACGCTTACATTTCATTAGGACTCGATGCGGATTACATGGATCACCTTAGACTCCAGTTCGCGCTTGATACAAAGCTATATTTTTCCTACCCGATTCTCAACGATGCCAGGTACACGAAAAACATGAGACAGGATGTTGGGATCGGCGAGCTCTGCGCAAAATATTACCTGGGCAGGGCGGATTCCCCCGCCTTCCTGGTGCAGGCCGGCTATTTCAAATACAAATATAACCCCGATGTCCGCAATCTCGGCGAATACATGTTCCGCACCGGAACCTATCCCATCTATTACGATATGGGATTTGATTTTCCCATGGCCCGTTTGCTTGGGTTGCGCGCAGGTACAAATTTGTTCAAGAGCCTCAAACTCGATGTATTGATGTCGAGCGCCACGGTGTATCCGTCAATGAACTGGTCGTTGGCGGGCGTGGCTAGTTACGACGTTGCCGCCATTCACTTCATCGATATCGGTGCGGGGATAGATTTTGCGCACCTCTTCGACGTCTATACCGCTCATTCATTCCCGCTGTTCGGCGGAGACCCGACCACACCAAGCAGTGATCAGATCAACCAGCGGTATATCTCAGGAGGCGATACGCTGTGGTATACCTTCAAGGGAACCAAGGTCATGGGCCGCATTTCCATCGACCCTAAGGCCTTTTTGAAGTTTGACTTCTTCGGCGAAAACGACTGCAAGTTGTACGCCGAAGCCGACATCATCGGGCTGAAGAATTATCCGGATTCCGGGGTTACGCAGGGCGGCGTGTGGGACCTGGTAGCGCCCTCGTATAATAAGATTCTGGAAAAGATGCCCGTGGCGATCGGGTTTAATATTCCGACTTTCAAGGTCCTCGATATCCTGAATTTTGAATTTGAGTGGTGCGGTACGAAATATTACAACGATGCATCCAATGTGATCAACAAGGGAAGCTCGCCGATACCGTACGATGTTCAAAATCAACTGTCCGATCCGAATGCTCCGGTAAAACGTCATACAAAATGGTCGCTCTATGCGAAGAAGTCGTTCTGCAAAGGCCATATAGCGATTACCGGACAGGTCGCTCGCGACCATATACGTCTGCCGTGCGCGGCGTATGATATTGAAATGAATAACGAGCTGATGGTCGAGAAGAAAGACTGGTGGTGGATGCTTAAGACGAGCTGGATGTTCTGAGACGGCAGTACGAAGCGGCACGGCTTGCTGCACACGCGCATGTGCGGATGGACCTTCGTCGCGCGCAGCGATTCGAGCCGCAAGATTCTCTTTGGGGGCAGCTTCTCCGGCTGCCTGCGCGGCTCCTCCTCCGAGTCAACGCGAAAGCCGTTCACCGGCCATCACCCGGATTTCTTGCTTCTGCGCGACCATTGGTCAAGCGCCACCGCCACCACCAACAAGGTGCCGAGGATCACCTTTTGCATTTGCGCAACGATGCCGAGCATCGACATCCCGTTCTTGATCGACGCCATGATCAGCGCTCCCAGAACCGACATGCCGATCACGCCGCTGCCGCCCGACAAGCTGGCCCCGCCGATCACGCATGCGCCGATAGCCTCAAGCTCCTTGAGATCGCCGATGTCCGGCGCGGCCGCGTTGAGTTCGGCGATGGTTACAATACCGGCCACGGCCCCGAGCAGCCCCATGAGTCCGAAGGTAAGGACCGTGTTCTTCGCGATGGAGATTCCCGAATAGAAGGCAGCCTGCTTGTTGCCTCCGATTGCGTAAACATAGTGGCCGAAGCGTGTATGCGTCGCCACAAAACTGAAGATGAGTGCAATGGTCACGAACATGACCAATTCGATGGGAATGCCGTCACCGGTCAGCAAGACAGCGGCAAGCAGCGCCACCATGGCCGATGTGAATATGAGTTTCGTGATATCGATCCACAGCGGATCGAGCGTCAAACCGGCGTTGCGATGCTCCGATCGTTTGCGCCAGATTCCGTATGCCAGAGAGAGAATGATGACCGCAAGCAGCGCGATCCCGAGCCAGTCGGGAATTGACTTCTGCGCAATCGCCTTGATCCACTCGGTGCGCAGGGGAATGGATTCGCGCGCTACATACTGTGTTATCCCGCGGTAGGCGATGAGTCCGCCCAGAGTCACCACGAATGCCGGCATATTGAGATAGTAGGTCATCGCTCCATGCAAACATCCCACACTAAATCCCAATGCCAGGATGAGAATCACCGCCACCACGGGGTTTATGTGCAATTGCGTGATAAAAGCGGCCGTAAGCGCGCCGAACATGCCCAGGGCCGATCCGACCGACAAATCGATATGGCCCGCCACAATGACCAGGGTCATGGCGCACGCAAGAATCGCGACAACCGTTACCTGGCGAAAAAGGTTCGACAGATTTTCCGGGCGAAGAATATATCCGCCCGACAATGCGTTGAAGACGACCCAGATCGTGAGGACCAGCCCCAGCATGAAGAGCGTGCGCTTGTTCAACGATTTCCAAAGAAGGATCAGATTTTGCTTCATTGCGTCATTCCTCCACGGCTATTCAGACTCCCGCGGCCAGAGCCAGCACTTCTTCCTCATTCTTCCCGCCGTGGCTGAACTCCGCGGCGATCGTTCCCTGGTGCAGCACAATGACACGATGCGAAATCCCGAGGACTTCCGGCAATTCCGAGGAGACGAAGATAATGCCCATGCCGCTTTCGGCCAGTTGCTCGATCAGCCGGTAGAGCTCATACTTTGCCCCGACATCCACCCCGCGCGTGGGATCGTCAAGCAATAGAAGTTTCGGATTGGTCATCAGAAAACGGCCAACGATCACTTTCTGCTGATTTCCGCCCGACAGGTTTTTGACCGGAAAGTTCAGCGAGGGTGTCTTGATACTCAGTTTCTTCACATATCCCTGACATTCGGCAAAGCTCTTTGCATTGTTGATAATGCCGTTCGAGCAAAAACGGCCCAGTGAAGAAATATGGAGATTTTCCTGAACGTCACCGGCATCGATCAATCCATAGCGCTTCCGGTCTTCGGTGACCAGCGAGATGCCGCGGCCGATGGCATCGTTAGGGTTCGCCGGCCGATATGGTTCTCCTTCAAATCGCAATGACCCGGAGTAACTTCCACGAAATGTGCCGAAGAGCAACGAGAGGAGCGCGGTGCGGCCGGAGCCCAGCAATCCGGCAATCCCCACGATTTCGCCCCGGTTGCAGGCAAACGAAATCTCCTTGACGATCATCCTGCCCGGATTCTCAGGGTGGGGGAGTGATACTCTGTCAAGTGAGAGCACGGTGTCGCCGCCCGCGGCCTTCAGCGCGGGATACACGGTATCGAGCGAACGGCCCACCATGTCCCGGACCATGTCGGGGATCGACACCTTGTCGCGCACGAATGTCGAAACCCGCTCGCCGTTGCGCAGCACCGAGATGACGTCGGCGAGTGCGATGACCTCGTTGAGCTTATGCGAGATGTAGATAATCCCCAAACCCTCGTTACGCAGAGATTTGATCACCGTCAGCAGGTGTGCGACGTCCCGTTCGGGCAGCGCGGCGGTGGGTTCGTCGAAAACGATGATGCGCGCCTTCCTGGAGAGGGCCTTGGCGATCTCCACGATCTGTTGTTGACCGATGGTAAGATCGGCGATGCGGTCATCGGGCGAAATGGAGTCCGAAAGCGAGGTCAGCGCCTCTTTGGCGCGCAGGCGCATGGCCGTAAAATCGATGATCCCGCCGCGCATCGGCTCGCTGCCCAGGCAGATATTCTCCGCCACGGTCATTTGATTGACAAGAGATAGCTCCTGATGGATGATCTGCACCTGCACGCGCTCGCTGTCGTGCACGTTGTGGAAGCGCGCTTCCTGACCGTCAATCAGCACCCGTCCGCCGTACGATCCGTGAGGATAGACGCCGCCGATGATCTTGATGAGCGTCGACTTGCCCGCCCCATTCTCGCCGACCAGCGCATGGATCTGACGCGCCTGGACATCGATGGAGACGCCGTTGAGCGCCCGGACGCCGGGGAAGTCTTTGACGATATTCTGCAAGGCGAGTAAAGCCATATATCACTCTCGCCGGGAACTACGCATCCGGAGTGCGGCCGCTCAGGACATATCCAGACGGACGGCACATCCCGTCCCGCATCGAGACGGGATCGATGCGCCGCTCGGACGGCGGGATGCACATCGGCAGTTCCGCGGCCGACTACTTGTACACGACGTCCTTTGTATGAAATCCGTCGGCAATAACGGTGGAGTCCATATTGATCTTGGTCACCGGAATCGGATCGAGGAATACCGTCGGCACGTCGATTTTGCCGTTATTGACCTTCGCGTTGACGTCGGTGATCGGTTCGCCTTTCATCATCTTGATCGCGGCCGCGGCGCTGAACTCGGCGATCTTCTTGATCGGCTTATATACCGTCACCGCCTGCTTGCCCTGAACGATGTATTGACAATTGAGCAGATCGGCGTCCTGACCGGAAATCGGCACTTTGCCCGCGAGCTTCTTGGCTTCCAGAGCGGCAATGGCGCCCGCGGCGGTGCCGTCGTTTGAAGCGACGATGGCGTCGACCTTGAACCTGGTCAATGCGTCTTCGGTGATGCGCTTGGCTTCGATACCCGACCACTTGTCGCACGACTGCTGCACGACGATCTTGATGTCGCCTCTGTCAACCGCAGGCTTCAATACTTTCATGTGACCTTCGTGCACCATGGCGGCATTCTTGTCGCCCGGGTCTCCCATCAACTCGATATAGTTGCCTTTGGGAACCAGCTTGAGAACTTCGGCGGCCTGGATCTCACCCACGCGAACATTGTCAAATGAAACATAGAGATCGGCATCGGCATTGGCGATCACGCGATCGTAGCAGAGAACCTTGATATTCCTGGCATGCGCCTTCTCGACGATGGGAGCAGCGGCATCGGCATTCTTCGGCACTACGACGAGGACCTTGACGCCGCGAACCAGCATATTGTCGCATTGCTGGATCTGCGTATTGGGATCGCCGCTGGCATCCTGAACGACAACCTCGGCGCCCAATTCCTTTGCTTTTGCGATAAAGAGGTCGCGGTCTTTCTGCCAACGCTCTTCTTTGAGATCCGCCAACGATAATCCAATAAGCGGAGCTTCGGTCTTCGGCGCGGTTTTGGTGCACCCCACGATAGCCATGGCCGAAACACAGACCGCGGCGATAAAACGCTTCATAGGACCTCCTGGAATGAGAGTGATGGAAAAGGATGAATAGGGTAGGACATCTTTGCGGACGGGGCGAATTGGGTGGCAGTCATAGCACACTCGCACGATTTCACTACCGGATGACCCGCTTCCTTCCCCGATTGATGAAAGCTGAAAATAATAGATGCCCCGCGCGGCAAAGCGAAGAAGTCTCTCTCCACCCCCTCGCCGCGGAACCTGCATCGTCGAGTTTGACAAAATGATCGAGATCGGCTATTTTCTTCCTTATCAACATCGGGTGGTAGTCAATGCTGACCGACAACATCCTGGACCTGATCGGCAACACCCCGCTCATTCAGCTCAAGGGTGAGCGGGTCTTTGCCAAAGCGGAATTTCTCAATCCGGGCGGAAGCATCAAAGATCGAGTGGCGCTGGCCATGATCGAGGGCGCGGAACGAGACGGAAAGCTCACGAAGAATTCCCTTATTGTCGAGCCGACTTCAGGCAATACCGGCATCGGCATTGCCCTGGTAGGAAGGCTCAAAGGGTATCGGGTTCGCATCGTGATGCCCGAGAACATGAGCGTTGAACGCAAGAAGCTCATCACCATGCTGGGAGCGGAGCTCATATTGACACCGGCGGAACAGAGTATAAAGGGCGCCGTCGATCTCGTGCGCTCCATGGCCCGGGAGGATTCCAGTATCTACGTTCCGCAGCAGTTCGAAAATCCGGACAATCCCCGCATTCACTATACCGAGACGGCTCATGAACTCTGGCGTCAGATGTCCGGTGATATCGCCTGCTTTGTGGCGGGAGTGGGAAGCGGCGGCACCCTGCAGGGCGTGGGCATGTTTCTCAAGGAACGTCATGCCGGGGTGCGTATCGCCGCGGTGGAGCCCAAGAATGTATCGGCCCTGCTCGGCCATGAGCCGGGGCTCCATCAGATCCAGGGTATCGGCGACGGATTCGTACCCGACATTCTCGACCGGGCGCTCATCGATGAAGTCATCGAGGTAAGCGACGAAGATGCCATTGAGACAACCAGGCAATTGGGAAGAGATCAGGGACTTCTGGTCGGGATATCGTCGGGCGCGAATGTCTGGGCCGCCCGTCAACTCGCGAAGAGAATAGCGGGGAAGATCGCCACGGTTCTGCCCGATCGTGTGGAACGGTATTTCAGCACGTCGCTGATGTGAATGCACAGGTCAAGATCGGACATGCGCCTGGATCCGCCTCGTCGAGTTTGACAAGAATAGACGAGATAGGTTATATTCTCCTTTGTTGCGGATCGGTGCGAACGGCGGCGCAGACGGCGGATGCGATGGGAATGGCTCCGCAAAGGCTTCGCCGAATCCCGATCACCCCGCCCCGTTAAGATACCAATATCAGCATCAAGCACCATCTTTCCACCATCCATATAAGGAGGTTGTCATGCCCAGGATCAGCAAGAGCGAGCTCATCAAGCTTCAGAAAAATCTCAAGACCGACGCCGCCATAGGCGAAAAGTTCGGCATCACCCGTCAAGCGGTGCATCAGCTCCGCAAGAAGCTCGGCATCGACTCGATGATCGCCAAGAACGACGAGCGCAACGCGAAGATCATCGCCATGTACAAGAGCGGCAAGTCCGGCAGGGCGATTGCCGAGAAATTCGATCTCTCGGTTCCTCAGACCTATCGTATCATCAGCAATCTCAAGCGAAGCAAGAAGCGGAAATAGGTTCATCGGGCTTTGCTCTTCCCTGCGGCGCGGATGTCAAGGGACATCCCGCCGCACGCAGGGAATGCGAAGCGGCGAGTCAAGTCGACACCTCTCTTGCGCAAAAAGACATCCCCCGACCTGTGGATTCATGTGCCTGAAGCTGCACCGCGGCCTCCCGGCGTGTCGAGGTTGACAAAACAGCCGAGAACGGCTATATTTATTCTTGCTATGAACAGGCACAAAGACGACGGATTCGGCGAAATCCATCGGAAATCCGGCATTTTGCGGATGTCGCCTCAAGTCCGAGCCGCCCCGAAGAATCAAACCTATCATCTTTCCCAACATACGTGGTGCCCTATGAAAACATGGACGATCCTCCTGCTTTCCGTCTCTACGCTCTGTGCCCAGGCAACAAGCTGGCCCATTGCGGTGAGCGACGTACTGGGCAAAGGTCTTCCTCAATCGCAGGCGGACATCATCTCCGATCGCCTGCGCGGCGAGCTCGTGAAGACCGGTCACTTCTCGGTCATGGAGCGCGCGCAGATGGATGAGGTCCTCAAGGAACAGGGATTCCAGCAAAGCGGCGCGTGCACCGAGCAGTCGTGCATCGTGGCCATGGGACAGATGCTCGGGGTGCAGTAAATCGCACATAACTTGCCGGTAGCCAGCCGGAACTCGCCACCATGGACCGCCGGCACCACTTTGACAGAAGATATAAGATGAAGCCGCAGGAATCAAGTTGGCGAGCAAGTTTCGGTCATGGGGCTCACCGGCATGTTGGTTCGCGCAAGGAGTACTTGAAGCCAAGGTCCGTACCTGTTGCGTGGGGAGTCACCGTGTTCGACCATGGATCGAGGCCAAGAGCCCCCCGTGAACGGTTCCACAGAACGATATCCTGGGCTCTACTGCATTGTCCAGCGTCTCGTTCGTCACCTCCCTGATGGTTCCACGGGTAGCGTTTCTGTTGTGACGGCCGTCACACAATGCGACTCTCGTCGCAATACTGCACCTTACCTCGCCTTCGGGTGTTTGCTGCCCGGCCGCACCCATGGTGCAGTGCTTATCACGACTTACGACAAGTCGCGTCATCGCGGCACAGCGCTTGATTCGTCTTTCTGGTTTTTCCCACCAGAAGGACTGTCATGTCGTCTGCCTCGACTCCTTCCGTGCCCCGCCCTGCACGCCCCGGCATCGCCGCGAAGGCAGGCAAGTTCTATCGACCCCGCAACCACGAGGCATCGCCGTTCTTCAAGGTCGTGCGCGAACGATTCGATGAGTTTGAGCGCGTGTACAATGAGCGCTTCCGGGATCGCTTCGGCTTCTGGCGACCGATAATCCGTTCGTCCATCGACAAGTTCTTGAAGTGCGGCGATCTCAAGGAAGGATTCGCTCGCGTGAAGTGCAAGGACTGCGGCGAGGAGCTCTTTGTCGCGTAGGAGTGTGGTTCATACTGCACCTCTTCTGGCTTTCGTGATAGTTTGGTAGTTCGGGAGCATTCTTCTGCCGCAATAGTTGAATGTCGGACCCGGATCTTCGAACAGATGCTCGCCCTGATCATCAGCCCTATGCGCCGCAAGAACTCCGGACGTACGCCATTTCGCAACGGTCCAGCGGCAGACGCCGTAGCGCTTGCCGACCTCTGTTGTTGTCAAGTAGCCTCTATCGCGCAATCTCATGTAGCGGCTCTTCAAGCCATACGCTCGGCGAACTCTGTTTACCCGTCTTGCATCAAATGTTCTTCCCTGCCCTGAGAGCAAGGCTTTGCCGTTGAGTATTTCCGCGATTTCCCCGTTGGTGTGCCGATCAAGCAGCCGGTCTATTTCCTCAACGACCTTCTTGTCAACTCTTGTTTTCTCGAAGTAAGGGAGCGGGCGCGCAACGTCAATCGTTTTGGCCGCTCCTCCTTTAAATCGAATATACATCTTTGTCGTGGTTGACTCTTTGCGAACAGTCACATCCTCCAGCAGTAGTCTCACCATGCGTTTGCGCTCCCGATCAGCGGTACGGGTGTCATTCCACACAGTGGCGAAATCCGATGAAAGCTGCCGGATCCTTTCCTGCATCTTCTCGTCGATGACGGCAATCTCAGCGGCTTGACGTCGAAGATAATCGTCTTCGCCGTCGCGCAGATCGCGCAGCCGCTGGTTCCAATCGGCCTCAAGGGAAGATGCAACGAGTCGATTGTCGGGGTCAACCCGCAGATAGCGCCGCCGCGCATGCTCGCACTCGTAGCGCAATCGCTCCACATGCGCCTTTCGCAGCTCATCGGTCTTGCGACGGTCCGCCTGGAGTTCCTGTTGTACCGACAGCGCGATCTCCAATGCATGAGGAGTCATTGTCTCGATGAGTAAACGTCCAACCGCTTCATCGATTGCCTTTCCGGGAATGCTCTGGCAGCCAATTCGACCGACCGTTTCGCCTTCACCCCTGCATGTGTATTGAGGGATGAGACCATTGCGTCCGCAATGATACCGCACGGTCATTGCCTTGCCGCATACGCTGCAGTGGATAATCCCTTGCAGCAGCGCCGGCCCTTCGCGCGGCGCGCATCGGTTGAACTGCGGGCCGCTGCGTCTGTTCTCTGTCAATCGCCGGAGGTTTTCTTCGTGCTCATTCCAGTCGATATAGCCGGCATGTGCATCGCGAATAAGTGTGCACCACCGGGAACGGTCAACGATGCGCACGGGGGCTCTGCCAACGGTAACGCGGCGGACCGTCTGCCTACGACCATACGCGTAGGCGCCGGCATAACATGGATTATGAAGCACCTGCGCCGCCCTGCTGACCGTCAAGGTGCGCCATACCAGTTCCCCCGCATCCGAGCCCGCGTGCATGCGCGTGGGAAACAGCAGCTTTTCTTCGCCGAAACGGCGTACCGTTCCCAGCACCGAACCGATACGATGGAACAATTCAAAGAACCTTCGTATCGCGGACTGTACCTCCTTGTCGGGATCCATATCGACTTTCCCGTCGGTTTTGTGAACGAATCCCGCCGGTAAACGCAGCGCCAGTTCACCGCGGCGGGCTTTGTTGAGCATGCCGCCTGTCAATCTTGCCCTGATCACGTGCAGCTCCGCTTCGCTCATCGTTCCCTTGAGTCCCAGCAGCAGCCGGTCATTGAAGTGCGACGGATCGTACACAGCCTCTTCGTCAAGTATTAGCGTATCGGTCAACGCGCAGATCTCCAGCAGCCGGTGCCAGTCGCTTGAGTTTCGGGCAAAACGCGATACCTCCAGGCTGCATACGACACCCGCTTTGCCCAGGCCGACCTCGCTGACCAGACGGCCAAAACCCTCGCGGCCGACGTAAGCTCCCGATTCTCCCAGATCATCGTCAATAACAACAATGCGCTCCGATGGCCACCCGAGCGCGACCGCGCGTTGCCGCAGGTCGTATTGCCGCTTGGTGCTCTCCGTATGCTCCAGTACCTGCCGCATCGTCGATTGACGGATGTAAACGTAAGCATCGCGTGCCAGGTGCGCGGCACCCACTTTCTGCTCAGTTGCCGTATGCATGAACGTCCTCCTTTACAATGTCCCATACCATTGACGTGAGTATCCCGACCGCTTCGCCGTGCGCGATGTCGCTGATTGACGGGAGTTGCGCCGGGGTATCGGTATCGCAGCACGGCGTCCCAGTGTCTGCCGGTGCGACTGGATTTGCATACTGCGCCCACGCCAGCATCCAGCCGCACATTCCCGATCCGATCATAAGCTCCATCTCCTGCGTGCGCTGCCGGTGCATTCGCCGCATCGCTCGCATATGCTCGTAACGCGCCGTCATCATCTCTGCTTTGTCAGTCAACGTCACCGACTTTTTCGCGGTGGCCGGAGAGTTTTTTTTTCTGCGCCGCCACTGCCCGTTGAATGCTCCGAGGGTGGACGCGTATGCCGAAATGTTCCTTGATTCGTCGCGCCAGCAAAACCGGACCATCCGGTTCTTCGCCCTCACGTGCTTCATTTACAAAAAGCATTACTTCCTCCGTGAGCTTGTGCCGGTCTTTCGGACCGCGCTTGCGGGGCAGAAGGCCGCCGAGGCCTTCGTTCTCAAAAGCGTTCCGCGCCTGATAGAAAGCGACGCGGGAGAAGCCGAAGTCCGCGGCGGATATGCTTACCGATCTTTTGTCATGTACAACCCGACGCAGCATCTCGTACTTGACTTGCGGCAGATCATGAGGATCAAAGAAATCGTCGGAACCGAAAATCTTATCCCGCACGGCTTGGGGGTGAGGATTGAGACAGCTATGCCGGCGAAGAACCTCGTGCTTGGATTGCCGGTCGCTGGAATCGTTCATGGATATCTCCTCCGGTAAAGGTTGGAAGGCATGTGTTAATTAATATATGACATGCATAAACCGAAGTCAAGAGGAAGATGACGCTCAGCCTCTTGCTCGGTATAGGTAAACTAACCGATAATCGCAGACTATCCCCGCAACAGTCAAAGATTGGGCGGCATATTTTAATTAACATAACTGGCATATTTCCCTTTACACACCCTTCCCGGCTTTCGTGCTGCTCAGCGACTGTTCAACTATCGGGACCAGCCGCACAAGATCACTGGTCGTAAACCAGGATCGCCCTGATGCTATTGCCGCAAAAGCGTCCGCTTCACCCGCATCGGTCCAACTCAGCGGTACACTTACCGTTGCGTTATTGGTATCCAGAAGCATGACCGTCTCGATAATCCCTCGGGGACGCCCGTAGGAAAGCAGAGAAAACTTCTCGGAATATCGCGGATGAAACGGGTGGATTATGGTCACTTCTTGTCGCAGCTGAGACACCACACGTGCAGTGTGATGGTCTTTCCTACTCCTGCCGTCAGCGGTCATGCTGCCCTTCGTGCGACCAGAAGCGGGCGCTGTTGCTCGGCCACCGTTTGAGGGATGAGGTCCTTGCGCCAGTCTCGCACCGTCAATGGGTATTCACGATACCCAAGCGGCTCCGCATATTCTTCCGGTACGACAGACAGTTGCTCGGTAAGCTCTGCAAGGCTGCCTGGGAAACAGTTCGCGAAGTTTACGCACTTGAGGTCGACG
>Ga0315288_10005625_pt1 | contig 15932 bp, 13 predicted proteins | sample YL17G11_20_MG_FD_203454 | JGI IMG/M metagenome (GOLD analysis project Ga0315288, IMG submission 203454) | Sediment microbial communities from Yellowstone Lake, YNP, Wyoming, USA - YL17G11_20 | ecosystem: Environmental > Aquatic > Freshwater > Lake > Sediment | place: USA: Wyoming | collected...
TTGGCTGAGAAGAGAACTGTAAGAAGTGATATAAGTAAAAAAGAATTCAATTTATATATTTTAGGATGAAAAAGAAATGAATGAATGATGAAAGGGAGGGGTTAAAGGGGAACCGTAGGTTCCCCTGAGGGGCGGGGTTTCACTTTGTATGCTTGGCACCTACGGTTTCCCTTTCCCTGTAAAAAAGTGAATGCCGGCGGTAGGTTTCGATCCTACGTCCTCCCCGTTATGAGCGGATAACCATCTTCTTGATCGGACTTGTGAGAGTCATAGTTGTAAGATGACGGGTGTTTAGGCGCTCTTCCTCTGAGCTACGCCGGCTTGACACAGGGGAACGTAGTTCCCCTCTAACCCCTCCTTTTACAGAGGGATGAAAGTTGCTCAAGTGCCTAGATGCACCGATGCGATGTGATGATGATATACCGGCAACTCGTTTCGATCGAGTGACCTCGGAGTTATGAGCCCCGCGCGCTTCCTCTGCGCCATGCCGGTTTAAAGGTTGCTCTAGTGCCTTGATGCACCGTTGCGATGTGATGGGTTGGATACCGGCAACAGGTTTCGATCCTGTGTCCTCGCGGTTATGAGCCGCGCGCGCTGCCGCTGCGCCATGCCGGTTTAAAGGGTGCTCAAGTGCCTAGATGCACCGGTGCGATGTGATGTAGGTGACATGCTGCGAAACGCAGTGCCTTGTGTCCCCTCTAACCCCTTTCCCATATTTGAAGGGTTAAAGGGGAACCGTAGGTTCCCTTGATGGATACCCCCTACAGGTTTCGATCCTGTGACTCCCGAGTTATGAGCCTGGGCACTCTGCCGCTGAGTTAAGGGGGTTAAAGTTTCTCAAGTGCCTTGAAATTCACCTCTGCGCCATACCGGTTTAATTGAACTGAAAATTTGCAGCGACTCTGGTGGGATTCGAACGAGGGGACACGACCCCCTCCTTTAAGGGAGAGGTTAAAGGAGAACCGTAGGTTCTCTTTGCACCGTAGGTTCTCTTTGCACCGTAGGTTCTCTTTGCACCGTAGGTTCCCTTTGCGCCAACTGGGCTATGCGCCACATGAGCAATCGCTGCTTGAAGAAGAAGGAGGTTAATGCATATAAAAAGATGAGGGATGTAGGGGCGACCGACCCCCTCCTTTAAGGGAGAGGTTAAAGGAGAACCGTAGGTTCTCTTTATAGCACTCGATTCTGAGTATAGCACTCATTTCTGAACTTTTGAATAAGGGGTGTAAATAGGGAAAGATGGGATTGAAGAAGCAGATGGAATAATAAAAGAAAAGTTAATAAAATGAAGGGGGAAATGATGATGTAATGATAGTATGGTGCGGAACAGCATATCAAACAACAGGAGAATTAAAAAAAATAGATTTGGAATTAAATAAACACGGTAAACTAGTGTCGAAAATCAAATTAATAACAGCAATAGCGATCAATAATTTTGTAAATAAAAGAGAAAGTTAGAGAGAAGAGAGATAATTCATAATTAATTAATTAATTAATTATAAATATATTTATCTTGTCTGCAGATTTCACACCAGATTTCACACTAGATTTCACACCAGATTTCACACCAGATTTCACACCAGATTTCACACTAGATTTATTCGGAAACTTATCCGCAAATTCACCCCAGATTTATTCGGAAATTCACACCAGATTTCACACCAGATTTATTCGGAAACTTATCCGCAATTTCACCCGCAAATTCACACCAGATTTATTCAAAAACTTATCCGCAAATTCACACCAGATTTATTCAAAAACTTATTCGCGATACGGGCAAGGGGTCAGAGGGGACAGCATGTCCCCTGTATAGCACTCATCCCCGAATTTATCACTCATTTCTGAACTTTTGAATAATAACGAAAATCAATGCGAAATTGTACCCATTCAACGCTATATCACTCATTTCTCACAATAGCACTCATTTCTGAACTTTTCAATAATAGGGTTAATAAAGGGTAGGGTTTAGGGTTTAGGGTTTAAAACAAGGGTTTAGCCGACCCGTAGGGTTTAGGGTTGGCGTCGCCAGTACACATTGCCGGGTAATAAACTAACGCATATTCTTTTCTTTTTCTTTTTCTTTTTCTTTTTCTTTTTATTTAATGGATTAATGATTTATCTCTCTTCTCTCCACAAATCAAATGGTAACTATCTTTTTTATAAAGAACGACGACATGATACTCGCGTGATACTGGTGAATGGTTTCGAACCTTCATCTAGATTGATCAATATTAATAAAAATAAATCATACATAATTCAAATGTGAATTATGCATTAAATCCTCTGCATAATTCACATACTCTATTTATTTCATATTTTTCTTTTTCTTTTTTAATGACTTAATGATTTATCTCTCTTCTCTCCACAAATCAAATGGTAAACTATCTTTTTTACAAAAACGCCACGAGTAAAAGTTGCGCTTAATCTTGATTCATTTTTTCATCTTCATGATGGTTTGATCCGCCGTGTAACTGGTTATGCAAACGGTGTACCATGAGAGATCCAGTTTTTTCGAACAAGCACGGTACAAATCCGTGAACCATAAATACGAGCGAGCAACCTAGCGCTTGAACGCTGTAACAGCACGCGTGTTTCAAGTGTTGAAAGTAGGTCATACTTTGTTCCTCTGGATGTTTTACAAAAACGTAATTCAAAAACCGATTCGACCCCGAACAGAAAGCATCCATCATTTATTATAAGTTTTTATAATAAATATATATAATAAAAAATTTAATTGACTACGATTATATTTTTATCTTTTGATAATATCCATTGTTGTTGGTAAATAATTTAAAACTTCAATTTGAGTCAGTGAAAAACAACGCGCAGTTAAAATTTATTATAGTATAGATAACGTACCTAACCATTGCCAACTTTGATTCGGGTCGTTATTATTAGTAATATTCATTGTAAGATTTGGGTCACCTAGATCTCCGTTACCAATCTGTGACCATATCGCATAATAAGTACCGCTTGGATGTGTCCAAGTTAAAGGAGTGGGGAAAATGAATGTGTCTGAATAATTGGAGGTGGTGGGAAAAACTACGGTTTCAATTCTATTTGATATTATATCGAAAAAAGTATTAGTGTAAAAATATAAATACAAATTCTTTGTATGATCATAAGTTAAGTTGTATGGGTCGTTAAAGCCGTTTTGAAACATTGCTTGTACCAAAACATCATTAGTATTAATAGAAAGATTACTACTAGGAACTATACCAAATGCATATTCACCTGGTCCTGCTCCACCCCATCTAGGTGGGTCTAACATGCTGCTGGTTTGACCGTCACCAGATTGATTATAAATTTCTTGAACCACAAGGATAGAAGGACTTACAGCAGACGACCCTGCATAATTACCCGAACCCGTAACTGTGAGCACTGCTAATTCACCGCGATTTGATACCGACGCATTGCCTGATGGTGGTAGGTTGTATGTCGCAGTTGAGGGGGTTATTGCCACCAAGCTTATAGTATATGTGTAAGGTGATGTTGAAAAAGGTGGCGCTGAAGGAAGGTTTAAATGAGTTGTTAAGGATTTAGGTACTGATCCACCGTTAATTGTATACTGCCATGTCGCCGTAAATGTTAATGGTATCACATTGATAAAAGGACTTGTAACAACAGACCCCAAAAAATTGCCCGAACCCGTGAGTGTGAGCAGTGCTGTTTGACCAGCACTTGATACCGACGCAGTGCCTGTTGGTCCCGTGTATGTCGCATACGAGGGGGTTATTATTGGGTTTGTTACTGCCAATCTTATAGTATATGTTTTCTCATCATAAGGAGGGCTTAAAGAACCTGTTAGAGGAGTATATGGTCCACCGTCACTATACTCCCAATTCGCCGAAAATATTGCTACTGTAACAGTGATAGAAGGACTTTGAGGATTAGACCCCACAAAATTGCCCGAACCCGTGAATGTGAGCTGTGCTGCGGGATCAATAGCGTTTGTTACCGACGCAGTGCCCGATTGTGTGTATGTCGCATATGTGGGGTTTATTAAAAGCGAACTTATAGTATATGTTTTCTGATTGTAAGGAGATGTGAAAGGATTTTGTAAGTCAGTATATGATGTTCCGTCGAAATAATGCCAAGTCACCGAAAATATTGCTACTGTAACAGTGATAGAAGGACTTGTAACATACCCTGTAAAATTACTACCCAAACTCGTGAGTGTGAGTTGTGCTGTGCCATCAGCAACGTCTTTTACCGACGCAGTGCCCGATTGTGTGTATGTCGCATATGCGGGGTTTGTTACTGCCAGTCTTATAGTATATGTTTTCTGATCGTAAGTAGGGGTTAAACCGGGTGATGATAAGGTAGTATATGATACACCGTCGTCACTATACTCCCAAGTCGCCGTAAATGTTCTTGGTGTAACAGTGATAGAAGGGCTTGTAACAGACGACCCTGCAAAATTACCCGAACCTGTGAGTGTGATCTGTGCTGCGTCATCATCAACATTTTTTACCGACCCAGTGCCCGATTGTGTGTATGTCGCATATGGGGGAGAAATTATAGAGCCTGTAGAGCTTGGAACGCTTATAGTATAATATGTATTATCGTAAACAGGGGTTAAATTGCCTGGTGGAAAGGCAATTAATCCGCCTCCATTTAAATACTTCCAAGTCGTCACCGAAAATGTTGCCGGTGTAACAGTGATAGAAGGACTTGTAACAGACCCCACAAAATTAACTGAACCCGTGAGTGTGAGTTGTGCTGTGTTACCAGCATTTAATGCTGACGCAGTGCCCGATTGTGTGTATGTTGCATTTGTGGGGGCTGTTCCTGCCAACCTTATAGTATATGTTGAAGTATCGTAAGGAAGGGTTAAATTAGTTGGTAGGGAAGTATATGATAGTCCGCCGTTATTTGTATACTCCCAAGTCGCCGTAAATGTAATGGGTTCTACAACGAATAGTGTTGAAATACTGCCTGAACTGTAAATACCGTATGGTTCTTGTATAGCTGTAATCATGGTGGTGCCTACACTAACTATAGTAATCGTATTGATGTATGAGTTTAACGTGGTAGCTGATGGAGCTGATGATATGGTAGCTACCGAAGGATTGCTGCTGAAATAAGAAAAAGTGCCCAAACTATTAGATTGTGGGGGTGTAATTTGTAAAGCAGGACTGTCATAGAGTTCAGGAGGATAAGCAAAACCAGATAAAGTTGGTTGAAGAGCCGGACAAAAAAGCGGACCTTCTGACTGAGAATCTATCTGCTGTTTGCAAGTGAGGGTAAAATTCGACATTGGGAAACGAAACCCGTTGTATTGGTCGCTGTTAATAATTTGCTGGGCAAAATACTGGCTGGAACCTGTAATGCCGGTTGCGCCGGTTGGGCCCGTAGGCCCCTTGAAATTAATGTCGACGAATTTCATGTAGGAAGCAGATGAAGCGCACGGGTCGCTGTAATAACAGTGTGTTGGGTCAATAAAAATATCTTCACTTGAACCGAACATGCCGGATGGTCCAGTATATCCGATGGAGTTTCCGGTGTAAGAACCCGGACCCGTGAATCCAGTGCTTGACAAATCATATACCAGGACCGAATCGATGCAGCCGGTTGGACCCGTTTTAGAACCATCGAATTGTTGATAATTTCCAATATACATTTCCCCGTTTCCAAAATTTTTCTCATAATAAGGATATGTTGAATCGGTGAGCGGTAACTGGTTCAAAAGCACCTTTCCTTTTGTAATATCGAGCAAATCCTTGTAACTGGCGCTAGCGACCAATGTTGCATCTCCGTATACATTTTTTTTCGCGATTTCGTAGGGTCCGTTATATGTTTTATATCGATCATTGCCTGGTTTATTGAGTGTTGTTGAGAGATCGACCGTTCCCGCATAAACTGTTTTGGAGCGAAGCTGGTTAGTTCGGTCGCTTGAACTGAGATTTGGGGTCGGTTTTTGAAATATGCGGTTTAATCCGTGTAAAACCATTTTATATTTATATTGATTGTATTTATATATTAAATATTATATAAATAAATAAATAAATCGAATCAAGTTACTAAATTGTATAACATTGTACAACATAATAACATAATAACACAATCCCTTTATTATAATGAAATTTTCAACCATAAACACATTCAAAAATGAGTTCCATGTTCCAATCCATGTTGTTCAAATCAACAATGCGTCCAAAATTATCGTACAGCGTTATTCGTAGTTTTTGAATATTTACCGGCCCGAAGAAGTTGCGCTGCCTGTTGAGCTGTGTGCTTGAAGCCTCGCTAATTTCTCTCAAAATCCCCACGTTGACTCTTGTAATTACATTATTGATTGCAAATGAGTCTGAAAACACGGCAGAATAATAATCATTTACGCTGTTGTTGTAGTCATCGATTGCAATAAAAATATAGCTTGTTGACTTGAATGCGGCAAGCGCCTCTGACACTACAGCGCCGAAATGTAAATTGCCGTTATTATTTGAAATGTATTCGGCGTTTCTAAATCCCAAATTCCAGCCCAAGAATGATAGAAGCGGCGCATCGTAATTGGGAGTTCCGTTGCTTCTCACGTTGACGATGACTTTGAAAAAAATCGGAGTGGCGGCACCGGCGGGTTGCGAAAACACGCTTTTCCCGCTAATCTGGTCAACGTGGTAATTCAACTTTCCGTTCAAGCCAGTACCACCACCACCGATGCTAACCGTATTTGATTCTAAAATTGTATTAATTGTTTTTTCAATAGAAGCGGAAGCGACAACGTTGGTTAAATCGGCGGTTGTAAAATAATTTCCGTCGGGAATGACAATTGTGAAAGTATCCGTATAAGAGCCAGCGGCGGTACTACCCCATATAATCTGAATTGCATTATTTCCGCTGAGTTCGCTAACCGAATAAATTGCATAAAACGGAATTTCAATTGAGCCGACACGATACGACACGATATTATCTATTCTTTCCGGTAAAGTAATGTGCAAGTCTGTGCTTTTTGAATTAAAGTAATTGGGTCTAAATCTGGAATCGATATTTATGGATGATACAATTGTCGAATACTTAATTGGATTAATTTTTCCTGGAGGCGCGCCATATTCGCCAATTTTCAAACCGCCAAGATTGTCGTAGTTTTCCAACGGCGTCATGCGGTAAGCGTCGGCGATGGCAAAGTGTCCGTCTGCTGCAGAGCCGGGAATGATCGTGTTATTTGGAAATTTGTCAACCGAATCAAAATATTTGTCAGGTCCCTGTCCCTTTGTCGTATCCTTTGTCGCGCCCTTTGCTACAGCTGCAATTAAACATTTTGATGCCGCATCTAAAAACTCGCTCATTTGGGACTGCACTTGTGTGCTGCTTGGGGTGGAAGCAAGTTGAATGCATAGTTTTTGTTTATTAGTCATGATTTCATTTACACTATAGCTTTTTTGTAGACCGAGTAAGTCTTCTAATTCTTCATTTGAGTAATTGTGAACATTGAAATCAAAACTTGAACTTGTCATTTATAAAATAGATTGAATGTGTTGAATATGTTGAATATGTTAAATGCGTATATAATTTATTATAATTTAATATAAATTATATATTTATTATTTATTATTTATTATTTATTTATCCATTGTTGGCTATAAAATGGTACAACCACATCCTGAATAATCTTTTTCTTTTGCTTCTGCTTCTGAAGGCGAAGGCGAAGAAGGATACAAATGGGTTGAATAAGAATAGTAATGTTCGCCGCAGCATTTTCGAGGAGTTTTAATAGAAGAAGATGATGATGATGATGAAGAATCTTTATCTCTTTTTAATTTAAAATATCTTGATGTTCCGTTGATTCCGGCGCATCCAATGTCTGCAATTGCGTTTGGATTGTAATAGTGAGGCTTAATGGCAGAATCATATGCGAGCTGTAAAAACGACGTGATTGCGAAATGCACATCGGAAGATTTTGCGCAAGTTGCACAGTTATAAACGGTTTGAGGGGCGGCAGTCTTAGCGGCAGTGGCAGTCTTAGCGGCAGTGGCAGTCTTAGAAGTCTTATCAGTCTGGGCAAATTTACTTGAACTAACGTTGTTAATGTTGTCAATGCGATTATTATTGAAAATTGCGTCGTCAACGTACACTTTATCTAGACACGACACTTCAGCGTATTTAATAGTTTCATATGGAAATTCTAAACATAAATCATGGTGTATTTGGGTGCAAGTTTTTTGAATTGTGCGTTTATCCAGTTTATTTCCAATAACTAGAATCGGATGTTTGTGGTGGTGATTGCAAGTATTTTTTCTTATTGCGCGATGAATGTAAGAATACAAATCTGCGTACGTTTTTTCATTTGACAAGTCAAAAACCACGATGACTGCTGAAATATGTTTGTAATACGAGTGTGCAATGCCCTGATATTGCGGCGAACCCGATGTGTCCCAAAAGCAGCATTTGACGTGGTCATAATTTTTTACCGATTTAACAACGGGTTTAGCGCCGTAATCAACAACGTCAACAGCATGAATGATGGCATCCGGGTCCAAGTCGGCAGAAAGAGCAACCATGCGGGACTGGAAATCGATGCCGACTGTGGAACCGGAATTGAAACACGCAGGCATGAGCGTGTAATGATTAATGAGTGTTGTTTTTCCAACATCCTGGTCTCCAATAACTAAAATCTTAAAAGTGAGGTGGGATACCATATTTTGTTAATTTGATCAATGGTTATTAATTTTAATTAATTTAAATCAACACAATAATATGAAAAGAAATAAAAAAAATAGCTGTTATATAAATAAATTGTATATATAATAATATAATTATGTTATTATTTTTTTTATTATTATTAATAACATAATCTGACCTCTCTCTCTCTCTTAACAATACTCCCTTGTTTCCTTGTCTCCCTTATACATCCCTCCCTCATCCTCCACAACTTTTACATCCGGTGCTTTTAACTTTCATAATTGCGCCAAGATTTTTCATATCAAACATTTTTCCTGAACCGCCGCTTGAAGCTGGTGCTGGTGCTGGTGCTGGTTTTGGAGCAGCCTGCTGCTGCTGCTGCATGAAGCCAAACATTCTCATTTTAACCATGATGAATTAATATAGTTTATCTGCAATGTTATATAATACTAGAAGATAAAAATGCTATGAAAAGTAATTTTTAATAAAGTCTGCCTCATATAAAGTGTCAATGTATTTTTCTTTTTTAAAAGTAGTTTTTTTCAAAGAAGCATTTTTATCCCCCCCTTCAATAACAGATTGGTTTTTATTGCTAAACATATATATGATGGACTTTGACTTATATGTTATATATTTTTATTTTTATGCAAAAAATAATTAAATAATCAACAAAATATTCTTTTTCCGGATGACCCCTCATTAAAGTATTTTTTATAATTCTTGATAACTTCTTCCACGCTTTTATTTTTAGCTTTTCTATATAGTTCTCTGTAAGCATCAAAACTAGGACCACTATCTAAAATTGCTACAACATTATTATCATCCTCTGCTTTTTCTTGTTCTTCTCTAATATTTTTTCTAATTATTTTATAACTTTTATTCTTGTAAATAAAAATACTATGTTTTGTATCAGCTAAATCCATCCAAAATTTATGTAACTTTTTATTTGCATTTCTAATAGTATCCATATCCATATCCATGTTAATATCCATGTTCATGTCCATGTTTTGTATTTCTTTATTTGTTATTATTTTATCTTTTCTTGTTTTATTTGTTGACATATCATTTGATATTTTTAACCATCGTTTGATGCCATTTTTATTTTCAACTACTTTCCACATATTACCATCATTGCCTTTCTTTTTTGTTCCTATTAGTTGCTTAGTTGCGCTAACATATGGTCCTTTCCGTATTTTTAAAGTTGTTGTCATAATATTTTTTTATAATATATAATAATAAATATATAATGGATAATTATAACAATTGTAACAATTATAAAAATTATAATAATAACCGATTGAATCGACCAAATATTTTGCATGTAATATTGAAGCAAATGCCTCGTTTACAATTACAATCACAATCATCTTTAGTTGAAAAAACACATAAAAAAATAAATATTAATAATATAAAAATGAATAAAGAACAAGAACAAGGGCAACAAGAACAAGGGCAACCAACACCAGAGGATCACATGGTAATAAAAGTGAATGAAATAAAAAACCAAGACGAACTAAGCGAAGCGACCAACAATGAAGACGAACTAAGCGAAGCGGAAGAAGAAGACGAAGAAGAAGACGATGAAGAAGAAGATGAAGACGATGAAGAAGAAGAAGACGAACTAAGCGAAGCGGAAGAAGAAGAAGAAGACGAACTAAGCGAAGCGGAAGACGATGAAGAAGAAGAAGACGAAGAAGATGACGAAGATGACGAAGACGAAGAAGAAGATGATGACGACGAAGAAGATGAAGATGAAGATGATGACGACGAAGAAGAAGACGAAGACGAAGAAGAAGATGATGACGACGAAGAAGATGAAGACGAAGACGAAGAAGAAGATGATGACGACGAAGAAGATGAAGATGATGACGACGAAGAAGATGAAGAAGATGATGACGACGAAGAAGATGAAGATGATGACGAAGACGAAGACGAAGAAGAAGACGAAGAAGAAGACGAAGAAGAAGACGATGAAGAAGAAGACGAAGAAGAAGAAGAAGAAGAGATTAGCGAAGCAACCAATCAAGACGAAGAACTAAGCGAAGCGACCAATCAAGAAGAAGCGACCAATCAAGAAGAAGAACTAAGCGAAGCGACCAATCAAGAAGAAGAACTAAGCGAAGCGACCAATCAAGAAGAAGCGACTAATCAAGAAGAAGCAACCAATCAAGAAGAAGACGAAGCGAAAAAAGAAACAACAACAAATAAAGATGGTAAAAGGAAAACATTTAAAAAAAATAATTACAATAAACAAAATAAAAACATGAAAAAAACAAATCGTATTAAAAATCGCGTTACGTTCAATTTTGACAAAGAATCAAAAAAAAAGCGCAACACACGACGACGAAACAAAAATGAAAAAGACGCGAAGAATAGAACAATCAACGCATCACTTAGAATAAAAAATAGAACACTTACACCGATGCCGATGCCAACAACATCGATAACAACAGCAGCAGCAAACGAATGAAAAATGTGAATCCATAATTAAATATATATTTTTTTGTATTATATATTCAATATATATAATACAAAAAGATGAAAAAAAATCCTCCAGAATCTTGGTATGTAGCAAAAAAAGGATACAAAAATCGTTTATGGACTAGTATTCGTATGAACGATTTAAGGAAAGCATTTTATGAAGCAAAAGCGAAGGCTGCTGCCGCTGCTCAAGCGAAGGCTGATGCTGCTGCTCAAGCGAAGGCTGATGCTGCTGCTGCTCAAGCGAAGGCTGATGCTGATGCTGCTGCTGCCGCCGAGTTATTAAAAAATATATCAGAAACCGATAATGGTGATTATTTGGCTGCTGAAGCGAAGGCTGCTGCTTATATTGATTATCTTAATGAAAATGACGATGATGAATTATTGGAAATAGTTGAACCAGGAAATGAAGGAAACGAAGGAAACGGAAATGAATTATTGGAAATAGTTGAAACAGGAAACCAAATAAACGATATAGATATAACCTATGGTGTCCCTGTTTCCGGATTGAATTTGATCAAGGAGTTTGAAGGATTTAGAAGTAAAGCCTATGTTGACCCGCTGTCCGGCGGTTTACCAATTACTATTGGCTGGGGGTCAACTGTAAAAAAAGATGGAAGCCATTTTGTACTTGGTGATGTAATTACAAAGAAAGAAGCAGATGAATTGTTAGCATATCAATGCAGTGAAAAATACATTCCCAGTCTTCGTAAAATTCCATATTGGAATGAAATGAGTGATGGTAAAAAAGGAGCACTCCTTTCGTTTGCTTACAATCTGGGTGCTCATTTCTATGGTTCATCAAATTTTGCCACGATTACAAGAGTACTGAAAAATAAAGAGTGGGATAAAGTTCCCGACGCGCTTTATCTCTATCGGAATCCTGGTAGTAGGGTAGAAGCCGGTCTTGCCAAACGCCGTATAGCAGAAGGACTTGCCTGGAAAACCTAAAAAAACACACACATTTTAAATGACACCTATAATAAAAAATAGAACACTTACTCCGAAGCCAGCAACATCGATAACAACAACAACATCGATAACAACAACAACATCCGAGATAAACAACGAATGAAAAATGTGAATCCATAATTAAATATATATTTTTTGTATTATATATTTAATTATCCATATATAAATATATAATACAAAAAGATGAAAATTAATCCTCCAGAATCTTGGTATGTAGCAAAAAAAGGATACAAAAATCGTTTATGGACTAGTATTCGTATGAACGATTTAATGAAAGCATTTTATGAAGCAAAAGCGAAGGCTGCTGCTGCTCAAGCGAAGGCTGATGCTGCTGCTGCTGCTCAAGCGAAGGCTCCAGTAAACGAAAACAATTTTGAACCCACAACAAATTTACCTCTTCCATTTTGGTCTGGTACAGCAATATCTCCAGATTTTAAGGATGTTATTAAAAATACTGACCCTACAACTTTTACACCGATGTTGACAGATGCTGGACAAGAAATACGTTACAACATTTTTGATAGGAGGATTAACTCATTTATAAATCTAAATGTATATTTGTTCAATGCGGAATATAGTGATAGTGGTTTGAAAATTGAAATACAAGTGAATCCCGAGTTTAGTAGTCAAGATACAGCGCGCGAACATGCTGAAAAATATGCAATTGTAATTGGCCGATTGCCAAAAGCGCTACGTCGTTATGTGGAAACAGTTTGGATCCACGATGGGAAACAACCGTTTGGTGGTGGTAATAAAAACTTGCTGATTCATATAGAACAGGGCAAGGAGTACAATGACAACGAAATTCTTGAAGAAATAATTTTTCACGAAGCATGTCATACCTCGCTTGATGGTTTATATGCAAATGATCCTGAATGGATAAATTCACAAAAAAAAGACAATACATATATTTCTACATATGCCCAAGAGTTTCCTCAAAGAGAGGACATAGCTGAAAGTTTTCTTGCATATTTTGCTGTTACATATCGTAAAGATCGTATCTCTACGAGTACTTATGATAAGATTATTTCAACGATTCCAAACCGAATAAATTTTTTCGATTCGCTTAACTTAGACATGTCCCCATATACCAAGTCCCTTTAAACAATGCATAATCGCTTAATCCGAGCCAGACCCAGACGATTTCAAACAACAAATCAAATAACACCGAGCGATGATTGTGATTCCAAAAATAACACCTACAATAGAAAAGATAACATAATGTATTGGCATGGAACAACTACAACTATATACAACAACAATTAATATATTTAAATAAAAAATAAATATATTAAATGTTAAACGTATAAATATATACATATACACGCATTATAATGTTTCACGAAAGGTCAAAAGACGAGAGAAAACAGCAAGTCAAACCCATTCTGGAAAAGTTGACCGAGTTGAAACTTCTCGCATCAGAGCACGATGAAATCAAAGAGCTGTTTAAAATAATAAGCGCGTATGTTAAAGACGGAGAGCGGCAAGTAATAAACATTGCATTTCCGGCAATAAGTCGGCGGATCAAAGGCGCGTTGGAAACAAACACGAGCAAGGATTCGTGCATTCGAATGATTTCAATGTAGGGGACCCCCCTACGACCCCCTCCATCCCATTTTATTTGTTGTAAGGGAGCAGTTCGCGCATTTCGTCGGACAGGTCCGGGACTTTCAATTTTATGTACGATTTGTTTGGATTATCGGGATGCAAACAAACCAGAAACATGTCGCGAATGACCATGTCATATTTCTGTTCTAGAATAGTTTTATAAGTGTTGAGCTGGAGAGAATAGTGCCAAAAGTTCGAATCCGGCAAATGTTCAATCTCCTGCGTTTTTGCAAACGCGCCGCCAAATGCCGTTTTTTTTATTTCCTTGCTTCTTTTCCAATCGTAAATGGAAAACGTGCCGTCGTCCAAATTTCGAAACACAATGTCAATGGAGCCGGACAAGCGATGCTCCTCGTGAAAAATCATCCACTCGGTGCGAAACGGCTCCAAGTGCTCGACGTGGTCCGCATGAAAGCGTCGAAAGTATTGAAATTCCAAAGAGCCATTATCCACGTCGTCCAATCCGCAGCCGTTGTAAACGCGCTCAATGTTATAATGCATGAGCGTTCCTGCGGCGGCGGCATCATCGCGCGTCTTGTCCCACGTTGCCTTTATTTTGTCGCGAGTCATGCCATAATATTTGCTCAATTTCCAATTTTTCCCGGACATCATGCGCGCAATAATGGCGTCTGCGTCAAACTCTTCAAAGTGTTTGTGATTCCACGTTGTGACGGACGTGTATTTTACGGAGGGGTCATTGTCAATGGTGTAAATGTGGGGACCCGCGTCGAATGAAATGCGGGCGTCTCTGCTGTGCGGATTTTTCTTTTCGAGAAATGTTATTGCGTCGTCACTGTCACCCTTTTTGCCGTCGCCTTTTTCTTCTTTTTCTTCTTTTTCTTTTTCAACAGCAACAACAAAAGGAAAAGGTGGTGGATACATGCCATCGCACGTTGCCATTGCGGGCGAACATTGATAAACTTTTAATGATGAGGATAATGATGATGACGTACCTTTATTCTTATTTTCAAACGCAGTTGCAGAGATTCCGTGACTTGAGAGCATTTATTATATGTTGTTTGTTTGATGTGATTATTTTAATTTTGAAAATAATATTTCAATTTTTATTTATACTTATAATAATTTTTAAATAAATATTATTATAAATGTATAATATATAAGATATAAATTTAGACAATGGCGAATGAACTAATGGTCGAGGGACAACTTTACGATTGGTTGATGGACAACGGGTATACTAGTGAAGAAAATGCACATGACTTGGCGGGTTTAACGCAACGTTCTGGTATACAGGTACCCGGACACATGAGAAGAAACGGAAAACTTCTTAATTTTTTTAAGGATAGATCCAATATTTTTGGCATAGTACGTGGTACTGATGAAGCACAAAATCCAAGTATTTATGCTAGAGACTTCAGACAAGAATATCGTGGTCGTCCTGCTCGTGGTCGAGGCGGTTTACAAACATATGTAAATCGTAGAGATGCTGCTAGAGATGCTGCTGAAGTCGACGATATGTTACAGGAAGCAACATCACCCGATTACCGCGCGATGGGCGGTAAATCTAAATCTAAATCCAAGTCTAGAAGCGCAAAAAAATCTAAATCAAGGTCTAGAAGCGCAAGAAAATCAAGAAGTAGAAAAAATAGAAATAGAAGAAGCAAATCCAAGTCTAGAAACTAGGATAAAAAAAAATAAAATGAAGGGAACCTACGGTTCCCCTCTGACCCCTCCCTCAGGGGAACCTACGGTGCCAAGCATTGCGCCCCTTTAACCCCTCCCTTCAAATATGGGCAAGGGGTCAGAGGGGACAGCATGTCCCCTATTTCAATATTTCAATTATTTCTCTCCTCAAACAGTGATGAATTAAAACTGTGGTCCCCAAGGATTTTCTTCTTGTTCTTGTTCTTGTTGTTGTTGTTGTTGTTCTTCCATAACGACAGTTTCATCGTCACTGTTTTCCTGACCATCAGCATGTTGTTCCGCAATGGCCTGACGACGCAGCATTTCAGTTCTCAAATGTTGCTGAACGAGTTGCATCTGTTGGCGTCGAGCATGACCTCTAGCAGCGCGCCTACTTCCAAGTTCGGCTCTTTGTGAGCCGAGTTCTGAGAGGGTGATTGCTCTTCTGAGGAGAATGGCGGTAACATTATCCGGCTCCGAAACATCAAAATTCATGTCGGAGGAAACGATGGATTGGTATGAAACGGCGGCATCGATTGCCGGATTACTTATCGCCGCATCGTATTCGTCCTCAGTGCGAAGGGGGTTTTCATCATTTACAACGT
>Ga0315288_10005626_pt1 | contig 15931 bp, 15 predicted proteins | sample YL17G11_20_MG_FD_203454 | JGI IMG/M metagenome (GOLD analysis project Ga0315288, IMG submission 203454) | Sediment microbial communities from Yellowstone Lake, YNP, Wyoming, USA - YL17G11_20 | ecosystem: Environmental > Aquatic > Freshwater > Lake > Sediment | place: USA: Wyoming | collected...
CAAAAGGATACAATGTCATTTCCAATCAGGCGGAAGCGGCAATTATCAACCTGAGAGAATACATCTCTGATCTTGCGGTATTTGCACAAAAAGAAGGGGAATAAAATGGCGAACTTTGTTACAACGGACTATATCATTGGGATTGTTTACGGTTTACTTTCATCAGTCAATATCAAAAAATACCGTGGAACAAAACCTCTTTTGAAGCCGGGTCAAATCCCGGACACGGAGTATATTGTTATCAATTCATTGCCAATCCCGGCGGATGTCATGCAAAAGTGTTTTTTCAACGTGAACTATCATGTTGCAAACCTATCAAACGGCACAAGGGATACTGAGAAAATTATTGCCGGATCAGTAGTTGTCCTGAATATCTTGCAAAAGGTGACAGGGACAAATTATATGATTGATTTTGAACATCAGGAGACTCATGATGAGGCTGATCTTGGTGAAAGTTTCTCAAATTTGAGGTTCAGTTTCAAATACATTAACAACTAAAACAATGGCTGTATATATTTATTCAATAACAAAAATAGAGTATGGAACTCCAACGGGGAACAATACTCTTGGCTCACTAACTCAGCTTCCGAACACCGTGAAGGGTTCAGTAAGTATTGAGGAGACCGAAGGGTCGAGCGCTAAGTTTTTCACTGATCAGTTGAAAGAACCTGTCAGGGTTGTAAAGACTGAGGAAGGAGAGATGTCAATTACCGCTCAGTTCTATGATATGACAGGATCACATCTCGCCGCATTCAAAGGCGGAACAGGAGCATCCGGGGCAGGATTTACACCTTCAGTCGGGTACACAACCGTTGAGAAGGGGATCAAGATTACTTTTGACTCGGGTCAGATCATTGAGATGTATAATGCCGCTTGCTTGGCAAGATACACCGGAGGTGGCGGAAGGGACAAGATGCTTGCTTGGGAACTGAAAATGATTCCTCAGGTAACGCTTGATCTTTCAGGTAGTTATAAGGTAATATAAAAGGAGGCTCGGGATGAGCCTCCCCTTTTACTTATGAAAGAAGCGGAAGCTGCAAATGTGATCCTCGGCGAGGCCGGGGAAGGCGATAAGTTCATTCTGAGGTATGGGATATTCAAATTCCGGTTATCAGTCAGACCTGTGACAGCACGGGATATGATAAGGATAAGCCGGGAGGTATGCCATATAAACGCTCAGATTGACATGAACGAAGCCATGTTTCCCCAATTGGCAGAACAGGCCGGGGGACTGAAATATGTTTGCAACTCCATAGCGATAGCAACCGGAACAAAGTATGTCAAGTTAGTTTCAAGAGCCATTTCAAGATTGTCACTTGGGGATATTTTCAAATTGTGGAATATTGTTGTGAAGCAAAGTGATCCGAGCAGCTTTTTTTTTATTATGATTTCGGCGAAGGGTTTGAACAAATTGAAGAAGATGGAGACCGAACCGGAGAAACAAGAGGAGGCGAAACAATCTTCGGGCGGATCGCCCTGATGAGGACAAGGCTTCATTTGACAGACAAGGAACTTCTTGACAAATCATGGATCGCACTGAGCCTTGAGATGCAAGACTTCCCGTGGTATGACTATAAGGCACGGAAGGTGATTACCGATACCCGGGAGACCGGGATGTTTCTTGAAAAACTGAAAATGAAAAGCAATGGCCTCAATACAATTTGACGCATCTCTCGACACCTCAAAACTCGATCAGAGTATTGAGGAGAACAAAAAATCTCTTGCCACTTGGCTTGAGGACGTCCGCAAATTAGGAGCGGAATTTGATCAGATATTCGCCAAAATAGGCGAGGCAAAAAATATTGACATCCAAGTCAATAAAGACAGTGCAATCCAACAGGTCAATGACCTGACAACATCTATAAATGATATTGCCCCAACAGTCCCGGTGACAGTTGAGGTTGAAAATATTGATCAGTCCCAACAGGTCATGGCTGATTATATTACTTCACTCACATCCGATTTTTCAAAGATTGATCAGGCTTATTGGCAGAACAATCAGTCAGCGCAAGAATCTATCACTGAACAGACTCAACTTGTTGCCACGCTCTCCGCACAGGTTGAGGAACTCGAGGCTCAAATGGCAAATGTTGGACAACCCGGGGGATTGGCTGCCGGGAGTGAGCAATTTCAGGCGGTACAAACATCACTCGCAACATCAAAACAACAACTCACAAAGGAGTCTGACCGCCTCACGCTGTCAATGGAGAAGGAGATTGGTAAGTTTAACTCAGGTTCAAAATCTGCCGGGGGGTTCAATCAGGTGCTCAAGGGGGTTGGAGCATCAATACTGAAATACGCTTCGTGGACTGCAATTGCGGGAGCGGGAGTGAAGATATTTCACGGCGCAATTGACTCAGGCAGTCTCGCAACTGAGCGATGGAGAGGATTTTTAGAAGGACTGACAGGGGCAATTGGTCAGTTTTATGCTCAGGTCAGACAGGGGAGTATGGAGGGTCTTATTGGTAATATGGTCAAGGCCGGGAAAGCAGCAAAGGAATTCAAAGATATAATTGTTGAATATGACAAGTACAAGGCAGCCGCAACAATATTGAACACTGCCGATGCTGATCAATTGAATAAACTCGAGGCTATATTTCGAAATACAACAAAGTCATTTGAAGAAAAAAATAAGGCACTTCAGGAATATAAAAAGATAAAAACTGAATCCGCCGAAGCTGATTTCAAGGCATCAATAAAAATGGTTGAGGGGTTCGAATCTAAAATCAAATCCACACCGGGTCTTGAATGGGTCACTCCTGAGCAACTCAAACTCATGGAGACAATATATTTTCAGAGTGGCGACCTGATGAAGCAATATTATGATCTCCGGGATGCCACAAAGCTGATGTCAGATACGGTTTTCCTTGATCCCGGGAAATATACACAAGGATGGGGGCAATATTCAGAAGGTATTCGTAAGTCAAGAGCAGAACTTGAAAAGTTGGCAGGATTAAAAGGGTTTTCCATTAGCGACCTATTGGCAGTTGGTAAACTTGAAACCGACTTGAGTAAGAAAACAATTCAAGGTCTTGGAGGCGCTTACGCCGAACTTGGTCAGAACAAGGCAAAAATCAGTGATATAAATGCTAATATTGCCCGGACTGAGGCAATGGTATCCAATAGTTTTGTCGGGGAGATCGGATCAATCGGGAAGTTAATGGATCATATCTCCAAACTTGAGAAGCTGAAGAAAGAGACGGCAAATCCCAAGGTTGCAAGTCAATTGCAAGGACTCATTGACGCTCATAATCTTGAACTCCAAGACCTTGATCCTGTAAAACGGAGAGCGCTTCAGAAAGAGATTGATGACATGAGGATTGATTATAATACCGAGCGGAAAAAACAACTTCTTGCCGGATTTGATATACCTCAGGCCGACATGGAAAAACAACTCCTTGACCTTCAAAATCAATATGACAAGGATGTCTCAGCTATTGAACTCACCGAGAAGAAGAAAAATGCGATCTATAAGAAATATCTCCTTGATAGGGAAGGGATCATTGATGACTTTTATCGGAAGATGCAAGAATCCTCCCGGGGGATGATCGGCAGAGTTGAGATGCCGATTCTCGGGGAGTCGGGAGATAAGTTGAAAATGACCCCGGGAACAGCCGAGGAAAAAAGACGCACGGCACTTCAGGCACAACTCAAATATCTTGATGATCAGTACAAGAAGGATACAACACGTTTGGAACTCTCCGAGAAACAGAAAACCGACATCACAAGGAAATATCTCCTCTTGAGACTCGAGGCTTACAAGAAATATTGGATTGACTCGGGGAGAGCGGAAGATGCGGGGAAACTGAGGGGATTGGATCAGAATGTCCTTGATGCCAATGAAAGGCTCAAGCAACAAATGGCAGAGCAGGCCGAAAAGGCCGAGATGCTTGCCCCGGCGCTTTACGGCGCTTCTGATGCCGCTCAATACTTATCAGGGTTATTCAATCAGGGCAATGAGGAGTTTGCCGGGATGCTTCAGGGATTCGGCAAGTTGAGCGGAATGGCTGCCGATTGGTACAAAAAGGGATATTTCAATCTCTCTGGCAACCTCAAAACCATGGGCAAGGGTGAGGCAATGACAAATATCATTGGCGGCGCAACTGATCTTATCGGGATGTTTGTCAATCAAAGTCAGGAGAATAAGGCCAAGATGAAACAGTATTATGATTATGTCATCCAACAGCAAGCCGATTATAATCTCCTCCTGAATGAGCAAATCCGGTTAAATTCCGAGCAGAGTGGGAATGTCTTTCTCTCTGATTATGTTGGGAAGATCACTGACGGGACAAAGGCGTATAATGACGCCATGCAAAAATATTATGCCGGGATTAAGGAACTAAGCAAGGCTCAGGCCACGGCAGGAATGAAGTCAGCCGTATCAGGTGCAAATGTCTTGCAAGGCATGGGAGCAGGAGCGGGTCTTGGAGCAGGGATCGGTACAATGATCATGCCGGGGATAGGCACGGCAATTGGAGCAGGCATTGGAGCGGTAGTTGGGGGAATAGCCGGGTTATTCGCCAAGAAGAAGAAAGACATAATGCAGCCTCTCCTCGCCGCTTATCCTGATCTTATTAAGGCCAACGGGGAACTCAATATGTCTCTCGCTCAAACAATCCTTGATAATAACCTGATAGCAGACGGCTCTCGTCAGGTGCTTCAGAACATAGTTGATTGGAAGGCCGCTGCCGAAGAAGCTAATGCTCAGATTGAAGGAGTAATCTCTGATCTTGCCGGGGCACTCGGATCGGAACTCAGCAATGCTCTTGTGAAGGCATTTACGGACGGGACTGATTCAGCCGTGGCATTTGGGAATACAGTTGATAAGATTCTCAGCGATATAATGGCTCAGCTTGTCTTTAATGCTGTATTCCAAGAGAATTTTGATGCTCTCCAAAAACGCATGAAGGAAAGTTATGACCCGACAAGTGTGAATTATGACATGAATTGGGTTGATGATTTTGCCGATTGGGCGAAAGAGATGAAAACAAAACTTCCGGTATATACAACAACAATGAGGGAAGTTCAATCCGCCGCTGCTTCACAAGGGATCAATCTATGGAGGCCGGAGACATCAGGAAGCGGCGGAATGTCAAACATCATTCAAAGGCAAATCACCGAGGAGACCGGGAATGAACTTGCCGGGTTGCTCAGGATGATTGCTGATGACAATAGGGGCAACAGGGACTACAATAAACTTGCCGTTGATCATCTTGTCATGATCGAAGCAAATACATTTAACACGGTTGAGGAACTGAAACTTGCCGTTGCGGAACTGAAAGTAATTTCAATAAACACTCAAAAAGAATATGCGGGAGCGCTTGTGGGATAATGGCACATCTGTTTAACACGGTTAATCTTACTACTTATGGGATCGAGGCAACAAACATACCCGGTAGCAATATAACTATCAAGGGAGGCTTCGATCTTCCCTCCCGGATAGGGAAAACAGCTTACGAATGGGGTGATGAGGATGGAGTTGAGCCTTATGTCTTGGCTGATGAACTGTTTTGGGGAGGGCGGGATATTGAGATGCAAGGATTTATGATGGGGACGAGGGCAACCATAAAAACAGGACTCCTCTCCTTCGGTGCAGCACTTTCCGCTGTTTCCGGGACAGGCGTCCTCGCAACGTCTTACGGAAATTTCAATGTTTATGCCAAGAGTGTTCAGCCAACATATTTTTCGATGGGCGCTGAGGTCAAGGTTATATTCCGTGAACCCGCACCCGTACTCACAGGGGGATCAATCCCGGCAACAGGAGCATCCGTGAATACAATAGACAGCATCCCATTTCTCTCATTTGGCCTCTATACATCTCCAATCAAAGAGATGATTGAACTCCCGGAGATGAAGGAGATGTATTTCACAAAGGTTCAGGCCGAGGGGTGGCGAAATGCCTTCAGGAAGAACAGGGAATACAATTTTGAGGCAACCCTGATGGGAACAACGCTCTTGGACTTTCAGACGAAAGTAAAAAATCTCTATGCCATATTTATGAAGGAAGGACTCAGAACAATCATCCTGAATAATGAGGTGACGGTTGTTGGCTATGCGGCAGAAGGATTCAGCATTACCGATGTTTACATGGGGAATGTGGGATGGGTATTGGGAGGCAAGGCCATGGATATGATGCTTGGAAGATTCAAATGTAAATTAACAGTGACGTCAATAACATGAATACTCTCATAATATACCGGGCGGCGGCTGTTTATGCAACAGTTGACATTGATGAAAAAACAGTGTTCAAACGCAAACTCATGGGGGAACACAGGATTTCCACCTCTTTCATTTGGCCTTCAGTTCTCGGGATCACAATAGGAGATTATGTTATATATGACACGGAGAATTATTATGTGAACAGGATTCCCGGGATTAAAAAGATCACCAATACTGCCTATGAATATACAATTGATTTTGAGGCCGTTGGATATGACCTTTGCAAAAAGATGTTCATGAGCACCGACAAACTGACGGAATTCGGGCAAAGTGGAACGGCAACTGATTTCATTACTATGATTGTCACAAATATGAATGTCAATTATTCAGGATGGACAGTTGGGACGGTTGATACAACAGAGATTAAAACCATTGTATTCTCAAATCAGTATTGTGATGCCGTGCTGATGAAGGTGGCGGAGACGTTCAAATTGGAGTTCCGTATCAGCGGCAAGGCGATCACTATGGTCAAGGCAGTGGGGAGCAATACTGCATATTCGTTCACATACGGGAAAACACTTGGTCTGTATAATCTTACACGCCAACAGGTAGGGGACATGAACATTGTTACAAAGGTATATGGCTTCGGCTCAATGCAAAACATCCCGTTCACTTACAGGGACAGGGCAAAGAGACTCGTTTTCTCCACCGACAGGGGGTATACTTGTCCCCCGGTTGGTTATGGCGGAGGAGACCGATTCCTCACGAAGAATACAGAACTATACGGGATCATAGAGGGGCAATATACGAATGATGACATCTTTCCAAACAGGACGGGCACGGTGACTGACTTTCATGTTGAGATTGTCGGGGGAATCTATAATGCCGCCCTGAGTTATATTGAGGATTCGGCTCTTGATTTTGACATTAATAATTACAGGCTTGAGGGTGCAACTTGGATGGTAGTATTCAAGACAGGATATTTGGCAGGAAAGGAATATCCAATAGCGAGATTCGATTATTCAACAAAACGCATTTACCTGAATCCTTATTCCGAGGAAGATGGATATACAACTCCAAATTCCGGGGTGACAGGACAACCCGCAATATCTGATACTTATACGATAGTAAATATCTCGCTCCCTCAGGAGTATATTGATTCAGCCGAGGAGAGCCTTCTTGCCGCAACTCAGGCTTGGCTTGACGAGAACACTATCCCGAAGGTTGTTTACACAATTGAAATTGACCCGAAATATGCCAAATTGAACTCAATCCATTTGGCGGCGGGAGACCGGGTGACAATTGTTGATTCAGCGCTCGGGGTGAACTCCCTGATCCGCATATCCGCCATTGAATATCCCATGACAGATTTGTATTCGATCAAAGCGGTTATAGCTGACTCTGTTCCATATACTCTAACTGAAAGGATCATTCATGGGACACAGACAAATATAACCGAGACCCGGATTGTTGACCGGAGTGCCGATGAACTGACAAGGCGTTGGGCGACAAGGCAAAATCAGTTATTCGATTACATATTTGACACGGACGGATACTTTGACCCCGTTCATCTGAGGCCGTTGACAATTGAAACAATGTATCTTACGGTTGGGGCAAAGAGTCAGAACCTTCATCTGAATGGAGTAAGGATCAAGCCAAATTGGAACGAGACAATACAAACTCCTGATCCTAACTCAATTTGGGTCAGCGGCGGAGAGTTGGTTCACCACCTGATCGAGATTGCGGGTCTTGGATATACATGGATCATTCAAGATGCGGTGCAATTCGAGACGCTCGCTCCGGCGACTGCATATTATCTGTATGCGAGATGTTCCACGGGCGCACTGACGGGTTCATGGGTTCTCTCGGCGGATCAGAACAAGGTTGATTATGAGGCCGGGTATTACAATTTCCTGATCGGGGTCTTATATCCTGTTCTCACAGATGACATTGGCTCTTGGAGGGATTGGAGTTTCCTCTATGGCATGACATATATCAATGGGCGGGAGATAACAACCGGAAGGATACAATCACTCAATAAACTCAACTATTTTGACCTTGACACAAATCAGTTCCGTATTGGAGACAGCGTTTATGCGCTTGAATGGAACAAAAATCAGGATGGTATATTGCGGCTCGTTGGTACTTTAGTTCAAAGGAGTCCTGATGGAGATTCCTTCCCGATAATGTTATACCGGGGAGCATACCTGAATACAACAACATACTTCCGTGGCGATCAGGTGACTTTTAATGGCACGACATGGGTTTATATCTATTCAACTCCAACATCCGGCAATGACCCTGTGGCGGGGATGTATTGGGAACTTGTTTCATCAATAGGAACGCAGGGAGAATCCGGCGCAAGTCCGGTTGGGGTGTTCAGGGGGACATGGTATATTGGCGTTGATTATTATGGAACGCTCACACGGGTTGATATTGTATTCAATGATTTTGATCAACTGTATTATATTGCAAAACCAAAGGACACAACAAATCCTTTCCGGGGACTCAGGCCGGATCAATATCCTGAATATTGGAGCAACTTTGGTGCACAGTTCGAATCCATTGCAACAAAAGTATTATTTGCTGAGAATGCCTTCTTGGATAATGTCGGGGTGAGGTTCTTTGAAGGCTTGCCCGTTGGAGTAGGGAATCTCTATGGGGAAGTTGTAAATACTCAGCCTAATGTAGTTGGAGTGCCGAGGGTTGACAGGGCAATTGTAATTTCAGGAACAGGAGGGAGCGCAAATATAAAAGTTAGCGGAGTTGAGAAATTATGTACTTGGACTGTGAGTCGGGCGGAGACGGCGGCTTATTTTGTTTATCAGTGGTACACGGACTATTTATTGGCAGGAGTATTGATCTCTCATGGCATAAATGTCGGGGTTGATGATCATATTATCTATTTCACGGAGGTCAATGGAGAAGATTTCAGCGGTAGTTCATCATGGACGCCTGTCTCAGGAGACATCTCAGGTCAGACAAATACAATGACGGCTCATTCCGCCGGGCAAAAACAAATTGATACAATAACGCTCCGGGGAACAGGAGGATCGGCTGATGTTGTTTGCAATGGGATGAAACAGCGTCTCCTGTATTACGAGTCACTTCACCTGACGGCTGATGCCTTTGTTCAGAATTATGCGACATCTTATCTGAATGATAAGAATGTTGTTGTTACGGCTGATACAAGTGATCCTGATAATATCAAGATAGTTTTCACGGCGAGATATGCTTCTCAGGGGTTTGTCGGGGACACAACAATCACCAATATACCCTCGGATTATTCCGGTGCAATCAGCATTGCCGGGAATGAGATATGGGAGGACAAGACAAACAGTGATGTCAATTCAGGTATCCTGATCAACATGAAAGGCTATCAGGGCGGAACACAATACGCCCGGAAGGTGCTCATTGGTAATGGCAAAGGGATTCCTGTCATAAGCATAGGAGGAGATGCCGGGAATAACAATGACTTTATTGAGATGACACTTCAGAGACTTAGGATCGCAGGATTGCCGAGGAGCACAAGCGGACTGCAAGCGGGGGAGATATACATTGATGCAAATAATAACTTGAAATATTACGGAGGATAATGGGAGTAACACCGGGACATAGGAATGTTGTACCGCTTAAACTTGGTCACAGGAATGGCTTGTCAGTTCTTACAAACAGGCATGGCATACCTTTCTATTCCCCGGCGGAGATTGGCGAGGTCATCCCTCCTTTTGATCATAGTCTCATCTTCAATCAAATCACACAGATAGTTTTTTCCCTTTCAGGTGCACTCTCCGGGAGGAAGGAGTTTAATTCAGGAGAGACAGAGATAACATTCAATCCGGTTGGCAACCTCCGAAGCGGCAAGGTCATCCCGGATGAGTCGAGAATGATGAAGGTTGATACGATGATCCATTTTTGGCAGAGCGGCACTCCAAAGAAATACCATGTCCTGAAAGGAAACCCATGGATTGTTTTTGATGTTCCCGGGACGTTGGCTTATCTTATGAAACAAAATACCCGGAGAGGGGAATTGCTCATTGAGTTTAATCTGCCGGATACTTCATTTAGACGTTATCTGAGAATTAAAGAAATTATGGATATTAGATTCATGATTGATTCTATTCCGTTGCATAGAGTTCCAAATGGGAAATCAAGAATACTATTTAATCAATTTGCAGTAGTTTCATATAAAGCATCGTTTGGATTATATTACAATTCATTTGTTGTCAGAGATCACCGAATGATTGCACCGGAGGGGTGGCACGTGCCGAATATGATGGAATGGTATTATCTGATTGATGATTTAGGTTTGACATGGCTCACTATTGGAGGGAAACTTCGGGAAAAGCCGTCAACTTGGTGGTACACTCCCAATGATACAACAGATGAATATTTGTTTTCTTTACGAGGTTCTGGGAAAAGATATTATGACGGAACATGGATTTGGCATAAATTTTATGGATATATATTGAGTTGGAACAATATGTATTCAAATTATGCAGTATTTACAGTGCAATACAACTCCCCGACTGCTGGATTTGATTCAAGTTATTATAATAACAATGGTTATCCGATTCGATATGTAAAAGACGATCAAGATGATCCGGGTTCAATGATTGATAATGATGGAATACCATACCGGACAATAAAAATCGGAAATATGGTAATCACAAGGCAAAATGTTCGTACTCGGCATTATCGCAACGATTACAGTGTCGCCTTCGGACAGTTGTATAATTGGTGGGCGTGCATAAATAGTAAGAATATTGGAAATACCGGATGGAGGGTAATGACATATTCTGAAATGGTATCCATTAAGGCATATCTTGATCCGTATGCCGGAGATCAAATGAAAATAAAAGATAAAAGATTTTGGTCAGTGGATTCAACAATTAATAACAATTCAGGATTCAGTGCGCTCCCGTCAGGGATGAGAAATTACGATGGTTCATATTATAATATATATGAGTCATTTGGATTCTTTAGTTCGTTTGATGCGGGGAATTATGGAGGAATAGGGACTCTTACTAATGCAGGGGTAAATCTTCGGGAATTTTATGTTGGTACTGCGAACAAAAAGCAAGGTTATCCTTGTCGTCTTGTAGCCGAATCAACAGAACTCGGAGAAGGAGAAACAGGATTGTATATTGGTAATGACGGGAAGGAATATGAAACTATTTGCATTAATGGTATTGAAATAATGACTCAGAACCTTAACGAGACAAAATACAGGGACGGAACAAACATACCTGAGATAACAGACAATTATTTGTGGTCTGAAAATTATGAAGGAGCAAGATGTACCTATTTGAATGGATCAAAAGACATCCCGGAGGTAACGGGAAATAATGATTGGGCGAATCTTACATCAGGAGCGCTTTGTGCTTGGGAAAATGATTGGAATAATGTTTAATAAATAAAATATGAATACACTTGAAATTCAAAGAGGCAATCCCTTATCAGCAAATATGACATTCAGTTATTCGGATGGAACTCCGATAAATATTACTGACATGACAATCCTGTTTGCCCTGAAGAAGCCGAATGATAAATTGGATGACGACTCGGCGGCTCTGATCACTCAGGATGTTGTGACACATTCAAACGCATCAGGTGGGATGACGACCCTGATCCTGACAGCCGAACAGACGCTTGTTGCGGTTGGGGATTATAAATACGACCTCAGGTTATATAAGGATGGGGCAGTGCAAGGAAATACCCTGACGTATCCGGCGTCTGTTGTGAACATTGTAACAAAGAGAACGCCATGAGCAAGGAAATTCAGGTAACGGTTGTTCAGCAAACAATTGGCGTTTCAATTGTCCCGCAAACAATAGAGGTTACTCTCCCCGGGGTTGGGATCATCCATACGCACAGGGAGGGGCAAATTGAAGCAGAGCCGTTTGTCGTGGCGGTATTTGCAAACCCGCTGAATATCTCCTGCTCACAATATAAATGTTGGTATTGTATGATCACAGGCAATACAACGGTGAATCTTATCAATGTGGCAAACGGAGAGGATGGTATGCTTGTACTCGAGATTGATGGAACGGGTGCTTATTTTGTTACGCTCGGGACAATGTTTACAACAAAACTCGGGGTGAATAATATAAACACCTTCCCGGGGAAAAAAAATGTCGTCTCTTGGAAGAAGTGTTTTGATGAGGTAATATATACAATTTCAATTCCATGACGAGGGCAATAGGATTTTTTCAGGCAGACTTTGGATACCCGGCAATTATTTCGGTAAGGGTGGAGGATACTGCATTAAGAGAATTTATGTGTACCTTTGATAGCGATTTAATGGATATAATTCCTCCGGCTTCGGCATTCAGCATAGCAGGATTAACCGTCACAGATGTAGCCAAGACAGGTGATCGGGAAATAACTGTTTCAGTGAATGAAGATGCGTCTCATGGAGTTGATTATGTACTTTGTTACACAAAACAAATAATAAGTTAATCTAAAACATTTATTATGAGTGCAAAAGATGGTTTTGAAACATCACTCCTCAATCTTATGTTCAATAACGTGGCCGTTTCAGGTGTTGGAGACTCGGGTGGACTACTTGGGTCATCTTCTCCCGGGAATTTATATGTTGCTCTCTATACTGTAACGCCCTCGGATGCGGCGCAAGGTACGGAGTGTGATTACATAGGTTATGCAAGACGACCCGTGAGCCGCAATGGAGGATTTGTGATTTCAGGGAATAATGCGAGTAATGCCGCAGCGATAACATTCGGGCAGTGTCTCTCCGGTGATACTGATACGGCGGTTGCATTTACGATCAACTTGGGATCAGCGACCGGGGTTGATGACGCAATACTTTGGGGCGCTCTTTCGAGCAACCTTGATATTTCAGTCGGGGTGACTCCCGAGTTTGCAATTGGTGATTTGGATATTAATGTTGATTAAAAATTAAAGATCATGGCAGGAAGTAAAAAAGATGCTTTTGAAACAAGCATATTACAGCATATATTTCAAAATATGGCTGTTTCAGGAATTGGTGACTCGACAGGACTCCCGGCAGGAACAGCGGGAAGTTTGTATGTTGCATTATTCACCGCTGACCCCTCGGACTCGGCTCAAGGAACAGAAACTTCATATACTAATTATGATCGCAAGGCTGTGGCAAGATCAGCGGCAGGATGGACGGTCACGGCAGGAGCGGCCTCAAATGCGGCAGCCATTACTTTCGCACAGTGCGGAACAACAGGTGCAACTCTGACAGGTTTTGCAATCTGCAAAGGTGGAACAACAGGAACAAATGATCAGATATATTGGGGAACACTTTCTTCAAACCTGACAGTCAGCACGGGGGTAACACCTGAATTTGCCATTGGCGCATTGGTTGTGAATGAGGACTAAAATAGTCCTCCATGAGTACTATAAAAAAGACCGTATTCACCCTTAACGTGAATGGGTATGCTCCGCAAATCACGGAACTCACCTATCCTTTGCTTAGATATTGGGCAAACAAGATAGGTGCTGATTTCCATATAATAACGGAGAGAAAATTCCCTGATTGGCCTGTAACGTATGAGAAACTGCAAATATTCGAGTTATCTCAGCTTATGGGAAATGATTGGAATATTTACATTGACTCAGATGCTGTTATTCATCCCGAGACAATTGATTGGACTCTGTTTCTCCCGGGAGATACCGTTACTCATAATGGAAGCGATATGGCCAATATTCGTTGGCGAAGCGATAAGTATTTCATCAGGGATGGCCGTCATTGGGGTTCATGTAATTGGTTCACAATAGCAAGCGACCTCTGTATTGATCTTTGGCGGCCATTGGAAATGACCCCGGAAGAGGCGATCTCAAATATATTCCCGACAGTTAATGAACTCAATACGGTCATCACGCCGGAGCATTTAGTTGATGATTACGCCTTATCTCATAATATCGCAAGGTTCGGACTGAAGGCGAAAACACTCATGCAAATTCAAAAAGAGATCGGCATGGAGGCGGCCAATTTTCATTGGCACGTCTATACTGAGACTATTGATAAAAAAGTGGAACTGATTAATAAGGTTCTTGAGGATTGGAAGATACCCGGGGCAATAAGAAACTATAATAAATAAAACCATGGCAACACATCCCATAATCACAGAAGTTACTTATTCGGAGTTAGTGTCATTAATAGACAATTCACTCTTGGAAGAAGGACTGCAATACCTCATAACTGACTTCGCTACAACATATTGGTTGGTTGATTGTAATTCTAATTACATATTGGATGACGGGGATAAAATAATAAAAACCGGAATCAATGAACCATTATTGGTTACGGCTATATCAAACAATAAACTTGCACCTGAGGCTCATTCCGCGCTATATCCCAGAGATATTATACATTATAACTACAACAATAGTGATAGGACAGAGCCTCAATTCTTTGATGGAGATAGTTATGTTTCGGGATTAAAAGGAGTCATAACTTACAGAAAAAATACAACCTACAATATCGCCAGTCCGAATGATTGGCGGAATATTATTTACAGGTTATGGAGTATAAGCCAAGCTGAATGGAGTGTAGAACAGGAATATCATGAAAATGATTTTGTTCAGGTTGGAGCGTACATTTATAAGGCGAAAGGCACAAATACGGGAGTCGAACCAATTGTAACGGAAGGATGGGAGGTTTATTGGACGGATTTACACATTAAGCTAGGATTCAAGTCATTCAAACCTGATTATTATATGGGGAGCGAATTTATAGGTATGCCAATTCTTGATATAGATAGTTATGAGGATACACCAATGATTAACGGAGATGTTGATGTTAATTATGGCGATAGTAGAAATATTGTAATAGAAGGAGCATTTGGATTTACTTTTATGTGTTTACGTGATTGTTATGACATGACCTTTGGTGCGGGTTGTGGAGCGATGACCTTTGGTTCGAGTTGTAATACAATGACCTTTGGTTCGAGTTGTTATTCAATGACCTTTGATTCAAGGTGTAATACAATGACCTTTGGTTCGAGTTGTTATTCAATGACCTTTGATTCATGGTGTAATACAATGACCTTTGATTCAGGTTGTTATTCAATGACCTTTGGTTCGAGTTGTGGAACAATGACCTTCGGTTCAGGTTGTGGAGCAATGACCTTTGGTACAGAGTGTTATTCACTGACCTTTGGTGCGGGTTGTGGAACGATGACCTTTGGTTCGGATTGTTTTTCAATGACCTTTGGTTCGAGTTGTTATTCAATGACCTTTGGTTCGAGTTGTGGAGCAATGACCTTTGGTTCGAGTTGTGGAACAATGACCTTTGATTCAGGTTGTGATACAATGACCTTTGGTGCGGGTTGTGGAACGATGACCTTTGGTTCAGGTTGTGGAGCAATGACCTTTGGTTCGGGTTGTTATTCAATGACCTTTGGTTCGGCTTGTGGAGCGATGACCTTTGGTTCGGCTTGTGGAGCAATGACCTTTGGTTCGGGTTGTTTTTCAATGACCTTTGGTTCGAGTTGTTATTCAATGACCTTTGATTCAGGTTGTTATTCAATGACCTTTGGTTCGGATTGTTTTTCAATGACCTTTCCTGAGAACACAAAATATAATAATTTTTTAGATAGGGTTAATAACAAAGATTTTACAATAGGAACTGATTACATAGATACAGGAATAACCGTTACTCATCAGATAGCAGATAACGGGGGAATAAAGATTGTTCAGTCCTATCTTAATTACGATACAGATCATTGGGAGATGGTTTATGGCGAAGATAAATTAGGAGTACCTTCTATTTTATAAATTA
>Ga0315288_10005627_pt1 | contig 15931 bp, 17 predicted proteins | sample YL17G11_20_MG_FD_203454 | JGI IMG/M metagenome (GOLD analysis project Ga0315288, IMG submission 203454) | Sediment microbial communities from Yellowstone Lake, YNP, Wyoming, USA - YL17G11_20 | ecosystem: Environmental > Aquatic > Freshwater > Lake > Sediment | place: USA: Wyoming | collected...
CCGGATTCACACCAAGCTTACCGGAAACTCGGACAATTCCCGCCGACCCCGACTCCGTCCCCGAGCATCTGAGAAAAGCAGCTTGAGAAGTGGGTTATTCAACAGCCCCACTACCTCCAGATAGTGAGCCATGAAACGCGTCGGGTCCGGCGGCAGCAGCGGCTGCATCGCAGCCAGAACCTCCAGCCAGAGCTTTGCGACGTTGTCCGCATCCTGAGTCTCACGCTCAGACTGCCTCTCGCGTACCAGCCTGGCCTTCACGCGCCTTGCCTCCTCGTTTGAGGTTTCTCCTCTTAGCTTCTGAGAGGTGAAACCTCGAACGTTCTCTGCCTCTGCCTCGCCAAGCGCCCCGCACTGCGCCAGCTCCAGCATGAACTCCCCGACCGGACTCTTGCAGGCCTGTAGGTAGCGGACGACCACGCACAGGGTCACGATAGCGGCCTTGCCACATTCCAGACGGCTGATGAAGACCTGGCCGGCCTCGGGCGTGAAACCCATCGCGCGCGCGACCGCCGACTGATGAAGCCCGGCCCTACGACGAGCTTCTCTCAGCTTCTGACCGAGATTCAGGTAGAATTCCGCGCTCAGATCGTTCACAATGAAATAGCTCCAGCGCTATATTCTGATACTAATGGGGAATGCGGTCGAAATCAAGCATTTCTCGCTGAGTGTGACCTGATTCAACGACTTAGCAATCGAACCGGTTTCAAGGGCACCGCTCCACCCAGTGCTTCCCCCAGTGCTTCACCTAGTGCATGGGTGAGTGCTTCCCCCAGTGCTTCACCCAGTGCATGGGTGAGTGCTCCACCCAGCGCTTCACCCAGTGCTTCACCTAGTGCATGGGTGAGTGCTTCACCCAGCGCTTCACCCAGCGCATCCCCCAGTGCATGGGTGAGTACATCACCCAGTGCTTCACCCAGTGCATGGGTGAGTACATCACCCAGTGCTTCACCCAATGCATGGGTGAGCGCTTGGAGAAGCCCTTGACCGGACCGGATTTCGGGCTATTCTGACAACATGCCGGACCTCGGACTTAGAGTCTACCGCCCAACCCGCAAACTGCGCCAGCCGCCGCCATGGCTCACCCCGGCGCAGAAGACCGCCTATGTCCGACAGCGCGTGATTGAGAGCTTTGTGAACGACTTCGCCGGTGCCTTGCCCAGGGGCATTGACGTTTCGGTCATCGAATTCCCGCACTACTGCACCTTCGCCAAGCAGGTCTGGAAGACGAAGGACCAGATTCAAGACCCGGCCCAACGCGACCGTCAGATTGACTTGAAGGTCGACCACTGGTCCGAAGTCATGGGCCTCAAGGAGTTGATTCTTCGACTTCTCGTGACAGAGATACTCAAGACGGATCTCGCCGCGAACTAGCAGCCATCCCTTCGTCCGGCGTCATACGTAGTGCATAAGGCGTGATGCGTTTGTTCTTGCTGGCGTAATGCGTGACGCAGTTGGTCCGCCGCTGAAATACTGGTAACCGAACTGGCGCTAGTCTGAACTCGCCTCAGGCGCCTTCAAACTGCAATTGCCCGATTTGGGCGACCCCGGGAACCTGCGGCATTTCGTCGTAGACCTTGCCCTGCAATGTCCGGCCGGTGAGGTCCTTCCTGACCCCGCCCCACTGTTTGAAGAAGAAGGACACATGCGCGTCGTGGCACTGTTTGCGTAGCGACACAGCCCACTCCTGTTTCATCGGCCGCGCGTTCGGTCCTGACTCGCCGCCTACGATCACCCAGTCAATCCCCTCAAGCGGCAGTCCGTCCAGCGGTCCCAACAGCGGCTCGCAGGAGAGAAATCGGACCGGTGCCGGAATCTGCCGCAGGTCGCTGATTCGACTGTACCACCGGCTCTCCTCGACGGTCACGCCCATCCAGAGATTCCTTGGCCATTTGAGCCGGGGCGCCAACTCGCGCATCCGCTTGCTGCGCTTGGTCAGCATTTGAAACACGTGCTGCGGACTCGCGGCCATGACGTCGAACACCCGGTGGATGAATGATAGCGGCACCTGGTCATGAAACATATCGCTCATTGAATTGACAAAGACCATCCGCGGCTTGCGCCAGGTCATCGGCAGTTCCAGCATCCGTTCGTGCAACGTCACGCGGAATCCGTTCAGGTAACTCCTATTCCCCATCGCGTGCAGCCGCATCGCCATCCGCTCGGCATAGCAGTGCCGGCACCCGGAGCTGGTCTTACTGCACCCGGTCACCGGATTCCAAGTTGAATGGGTCCACTCGATGTCCGAATACTGCGCCACGACTCAGTCCATCCGAAACGGAGTGGGGGTCAAGCGGGCGCCTGAGTCAAGTACTGCGCCTGGGAACTGCCACCGCCCAAAGCGCGCGAGTGAAGCGCGGGGACTATCTGATCAGGACCCAACAGACTCGAACGCGTCCCACGAACTCGCCAGTCTTCCTCAGGAATATCGGAAGCGTCCCTGTATTTCCCAGGAGTACAATCGTGAGGACGTGGTGAATCTGAAGACGCTGCGCCGCAAGCTCGGAGTCTGAAGCCGAATCACACTGCCAAGGCGCCAAGAACGCCAAGAGAATCCGGGTTCAGCACTAAGCACACGGCTGACAGCTAACAGCTGACGGTCAGGAACCAGATTCTTACCACAACGACACGACGACACAACGGCAAGGGAAGCCAAAGACTGAATCTGTGAAACCCGCGATTTGAACTGCCGGTTCCGAAAGTCTGAACTGGAAGACAGAAGCCCCTGCTTTGAGCGGGGGCTTCTCGCCGTCTTGAGATACTGAGCTATTTCAGCGCGATATAGAACCCGCGGCCGACTTTGTGCTCGTGAGCCGCTTTGCGCCAGATGGCGACCAGGTTCTCGGCAAAGACGAACAGGTCCGGGCCGAAGTTCTTCGTGATGGTCTCTTTGCCGTCCGCGACAATCTTCGCGTAGTCGTCAAAGCACTTCGCATACTCTTCGGTCTGGTCCTGGGCGTCGAGAATCTTGAAGCCTTTCTGCTTCACGATGTCCTGCCAGCCCTTGAACGTCTCCATGTACGGGAACGCCATGGGTCAGATAGGAACAACCACCATTTTCGCGGCGTTCCTTCAGCGTCCGCGGGCCGGCAGTTCATCTTGACTTCGGAGCGGGCCGGACTATATTCACTCCGTGCTTTCAGTCCGCAGCGCGTATCTGGACATCGAGACGCAGGACGCGAGACGCCTTGCGCTATACGCCTGACGCCATACTACGTTATCTGACTATTGACAAGCGCTGATGAGTTCATTATTATGAACTTGAGTTCATTTCAATGAGCACTAGTGCACTGCGCCGCAAATCCCGAGTCAGCCGGCCCTATGTTGCCACGGTTGAGCAGGCGGTTCTGGCTTTCCTGGCCGGCGACCCGTATCAGAGTTACTACGACCGCCAGGTTGCGGAAGAAACCGGACTGTCGCGCGGAGCGGTCAACGGCGCTTTGCGGTCGCTGGCGAGGTCCGACCTGCTGCGGGTCGAACGGAAAGGCCGCATGAAGTTCTATGCGGTCAACCTGGACGATGCGCGAGTTCGCGCATTCAAGTCCCTGTTGAACATCACGTGTCTTGCGCCGCTGGTCCGGCGCCTGAGCCGCCATGCGCTCAGGGTCGTGCTGTTCGGCAGCGCGGCTGAGGGCCGGAACACGCCGCAGAGCGACTTTGACCTGTTCGTGTTGACCAACACACCGGATGCCGCTCGGAGGCTGATTCCGACTCAGGGACTGCGGGTGCAGGCGGTTGTGGCCACGCCGAGCGGACTGGCTGAGCTGGAACAAAAGGAGCCGGTATTTGCCGGCCAGGTCAGGAAGGGATTGGAATTGTGGCAGAGAACTTAGACGCCGAGTTCGCCGCGTGTCTCAAGGCGGGCAGGATAAGACCGTTTCCGGCTGGCCCGGAGATCGCAACCGCGGAAATGCGTTCGGCGCGACAAGACTTGGACGAAGCGCGACGGACGCTGGGGACGGGCGGGCACAAGTGGTCAACCATCCAAGCCTACTACTCGATGTTCCACACCGCGCGGGCGCTCATCTACGCCATGAGTTTCCGGGAACGCAGTCATCGCTGCCTGATTGTCGCCTTGCGCACGCTCTACGTGACCGCTGGGAAACTGGAGTCTGACTTCGTCGAAGGACTCCAGGCCGGCAAGATGCTGCGCGAGAACGCGGATTACTACAGCAACTTCTCCGAGGCCGGCGCGACTAAGGCGGTGGAGTTGGCTTCCAAGTTCTTCATTCGGGCGCAAGGCCTGACCGGAGCGGAATAAACAGAACAGCCGGGCCTGTGCCCAAGCAATGAGAAGCCCCTGCTTCAAGCAGGGGCTTCTCGCCGTCTTGGGGTGCCCAGCTACTTCTGCGCGATGTAGAATCCGCGGCCGACTCTGTGCCCCCGGGTCTACTCGGGCGTGGTGACTACTGTCTCCGCTCCTCAAACAAGGCGGCCTGGACACGGCTATTCCATGCCTGCTTGAACCCGGCCTCCCAGTCGAGAACGCGGCCACGGCGATAGCCGAGATAGCCGCCTTCGATTGCGGCGCCGAGCGAGATGGCAATCAAAGGGATGTCCAGCGCGAAAGCGCCATTGCGCACGACTATCGAATCGTTCGGTGTCGGCTTGAAGACGATGGAACGGACGAGCGCAGTCGCGAGCAACCCCAGGCCTACGCCCCCGACCCAGCCGCCCGATGCGCCCAGGAATGTCAGAACTGCGCGATTGCCGGACGGCATCCGCTCGTTGATTTCGGTCTGGAGGATGGGGTCCCCGAACAGGTCGTACCCTGTGACACCCCGACTGCCCATCGCTCGTCGGATTCGAGCCTGGTCCGCGTTGCCGCCTTGGAACCACCCTGCCGCTGCTCCGCCCATCGCACCGGCACTTGATGCGAAACCGTAGGGAAACTGATTAAGGTCGTAGATGTCCACGTAGTAGCGCTGCCAATAGGGATGGCTGCAACCCGGCGCAGCGTAGACGGACTCGAGCCGCGTCTCGCTGAAGGAGATGCCGGCGAGCGCGCCGACCGTGCTGCCCAGACCCAGTCCGCACGCCGCGCCCACGATTCCGCCCATCACCCGCCGCTCATCCCGTCCTTCGGTCGGTCCCGAGCGCGTGGCGAGTTCCAGGCTGTCGGGTGCCAAGCCAATCCCCTGCCACAGACTCTGGTACTGCACGGCGCCGTCGGGCAGGGCGGCAAGGTCGCGCACGGCCATGTCGTGCCGGTCGAGGTAGTTGCCGATGCGCTGGAACTGCTCGGGCTGGACCCGAAACGTCTCGACCGTGTCGCCGCGCGCGCGGCCGCGCGTCACATCGATGGTCAGACCGCTGTCCGCGTGCTGCCGGAAGACCGCCCGGACGAAACCCGGAAAACCCGGCAGCATGTGGAACCGGCCGCGTTCGGCCGCGTCAATCTCGGACCCGACGTGCGAACTGACCGCAACTGTCCGCACTGACTCGACGACGACGCTGTCCGGAACAACTAGGATTCCGGCGAGAAGGAGCAATAGACTCATGTCGTGACCACTAGAACCGCAGACTCAACAACCGTGCGTTGACTCGCAAAGGGTCACGCGCGGGGTCCCGACCGGCCGGGCAGAAGCCGACCGAAGGTGGCATGACACGCACGGCAAGGAATCCCGGCGGTCCGTCTCGCGGCTGACTCGATTCGTAGGCCCAGGCCGAGCCGAGCGACATGCCCAGTACCGAACCGATGGGCGTGAACACCGGAACGTAGGCACCGTCGAAGGCGTACATGGATACCAGCGCATCCACGCCGACCCCGACCGCTGTGAAGCAGAGCCAGCCGACGTCGGACATTAGCCAGGCGCGAGCCAGGCTACCTCCCGGCCGTTCCTGCTCACCGGCGCTCCACGCGCCGAATGCCGCACCGCCTGGAGCCAATGCCAAGCCCAGCAAGGCCGTGCATGCCGATACCTGAAGCGTCGTCGCGGAGACTCCGCGATTCCCCTGGACACGGCCGAAAAGGCTAAGGTAAACATCGAAGATGCTCCTGGCCGCAGTCCATCCTGCCACCAGTCCGGCCGTGCTCCCGGCCAGCGAACCGCACAACGCGCCGTAGAAGACTCGACGGGAATGTACCCCCAGGAAATAGTCATTGTGCCCGGCGTCCGGCAGCAGGACATGCGAGGCCGGAATCCAACCTGTGCCCTGCGCCAGCGCAACCCGGCACCAACCCGGAACCCGCGCCAGAACCTTGTATGATGAGTCGAAGAATGCCTTCCCGATTGGTGTCGCAAACAGGTCCGGTCTGGGAAATATGCGGGTCTCAGAATCCCTCACTCGCGCCGCGCCGAGAGCGGCCGCCGAACCTGAATCCGGCCCGGCTGCCGCGGCCTGGAGCCCGCTCAACACCAGCAGCAGGCCGAATCCGGCTCCGGCAATTACCGACGTTCCCGTCCGAACGAATCGTCTTGCCATAGCTTCCCTTGACTCGATTCTAGCCTAGGCTGGAGGATTGTCAAGACGTCGGAGAAGCCCCTGCTTCACGCAGGGGCTTCTCCATGAGGGTCTTCGGAGACTCAGCTACTTCTGCGCGATGTAGAACCCGCGGCCGACCTTGTGCGCGTGAGCGGCCGCGCGCCAGTCAGTCACGAGTTTCTCGGCAAAGGCGTAGATGTCCGGACCGTTGGCCTTGATGATTCCCTCTTTTGCATCCCTGGTGACGGTGCGGACATAGTCGTCCCAGCAACGGGCGTAGTCCTCGGTCTCGTCCTTGGCATCGAGCACCTTGAACCCGACCTTCTTCATCGCCTCCTGCCAGCCTTCAAAGGTCTGCATGTTCGGGAACGCCATCATCTCCATCAGGGCCTTGAGCTCGGTGTCGGCAATCTGTCCGGTGACAATCCAGTCGGTAAATCCGAGCTTGCCGCCCGGCTTCAGCACCCGGAAAGCCTCGGCAACCACCTTGTCCTTGTCCAGCACGTGACACAACGCCTCCTGGCTCCAGACGATGTCGAACGTCTCGGCCGGGAAGGGCATGTCCATCGCGTTGCCGCGCACGAACAGAATCGACTTGTCCAGTCCAACGGCCTTGGTGCGCTTATTGGCTTCCTCGACATAGGCGGCGGTGAAATCGAGCCCGGTGACGCGCGCGCCGAAGTCTTTCACGATGTGGCGTGCCGGCGCGCCCAGCGCGCTGCAGACGTCAAGCACATGCTGCCCTGACTTCAGACTCAGGGCTTTGGCCAGCACGTCGGTGGTCGCTTTTCCGCCCGAGTGGATTTCTTCGGTCATGCACAGTTCCCAGAGCGAGCCGGCCGGCCCGCTGTAGAAGCCCTGCACGTCGGACTCTTTGAAATCGGTTCTCTTAAACATCAGGTCTCCTTTCCGCACAGATGCGCGGCGTGCGGGATTCCCGCGCCCCGGCGCCCCTGGCGGTTCTTTGGTCTGGTTCGGTCTATCTCCGTCGGCAGACTGCCGGCGCCGTCGCAGACGTCCTTGACGTCCTTGACGGTGAAATCGGACTTCAGCAGGTGGGTTCCTCCTTGGTTGTCCAAGCCGAAAGCACCGGGCATGACCCGGTTGTCCGAACTTGGGTTTTTGGGGTTGATTCTTGGGGTTTGAGGCCGTGTTCTGGCCTCGAGGGTTTGAGAGTTGTAGGTTGCGGCTCTGCCGCCTATGACCGCTGCCGGTCCGCTTCGGCCAGGCAAACTGCCCGGCGCCCGGAAGGCAGTCACCTGCGTCCTCCGGCGAATCGAAGCGAATCCGAGCGGAACATCACGGAATGATAGTCTCCCCTTTCCCGCGAGTCAAGAGCCGGCGACCCCCGAAACCGGATTCAACACAAAGACACAAAACGAAGGAACCAAGGAACCAAGAATCCAAGCAACCAACCAACTGCCAAGTCGCAAGGAAAGCAGAGGGACTGCTTGGAGCTTGGGATTTGATGCTTTGCTTGGCGGTTGGAACTTGGCGCTTGGGTATTTGGACAGACTAGACCACTGGGCCACTTGCCTTCAGGTATTTGCCGCGACTGAGGAATCATGCCGCAGTTGACTCCCGTCCGGTTCGGCTGTAGCCTTTCTTCACATGAAGATAGGCAGAGTTCTTAATCCGAGGCCGAATCGCGCCGGCCAAAGGTCCGGGAGCGCGGTACGGGTTTGCATTTTGGTGTCTGCCGCGATAGCCGGTCTCCTCTCGGCCACGCCATTGCACCGAGCCGGAGGCATGATTCCCGAAAACCTTAGCAGGATTCCGTGGCTGACTGTGGTGAATGAGATTCCAGTGCCGCCCGAAGGCGCGTGCGCGGACTCTATCCTGCGCGTGGACCTGTCCGGCCAGATGCCGCCGGTCGGCGACCAGGGGGCTCAGGGTTCGTGCCTGGCGTGGGCGACCGCCTACTATCATGTGACCCATAACCAGTGGGTCGAGCACCACTGGAACGTCAACGACTCGCAGTACCAATTCAGTCCGGCGTTTGTCTACAATCAGGTCAACGGCGGTGCGGACGGCGGTTGCGGCAGCAGCGCCGCGCTTGACCTCATCTGCCAGCAGGGCGCGGCGAGCATGACCGACTTCCCGTATGACCAGTACAACTGCACGTCGTGGCCGTCGGAATCCGCCTATTCGCATGCGATTCGGTTCCGGGGCGATGCGGCGTTCGGGATCGGCACCGGCGACACCAACGGGCTGGCCCTGATCCGACAGCGCCTCGTGAATGGCTACACCTCCTGCCTGGGTATCTACGTCTGGAGCAACTTCGACTACATCCAGAACTTCCACAATACCTACTGCTCGGCCGACCGCTACGGCAGCAACCGCGGCGGGCACGGAGTCACGATTGTCGGCTATGACGACACCATGACCACCCATGACGGGCGCGGCGCGTTCAAGCTTGTTAACTCCTGGGGCACGGGCTGGGGCACGATGGGCGGCTATTTCTGGATGTCGTATGAAGCAATGATGGACGCACAACTCAGCCAGTGCTGGGCTTTCTATGTCACCAGCCGCATCGGGTACGAACCGACCCTGCTCGGGCGCGTGAAGCTGACCCACCCGGCGCGCGACCGGATGGCCATACGGCTGGGCATCGGACCGACCGCGCATCCGGTCTGGAGCCAGGACTTCCGTCGCTTCCGCTACGCCAGCGTGGACCGGCCGTTTCCGGTAAACAACATGGTGTTCGACATGAGCGGCGGCGAGCAGTTCATTTCGACCGGGCTGGCCGATACGGTCTTTGTACGCGGCATCGATGATACCGCCGACACCAAGACCGGGACGATCGATTTCTTTTCCTGCCAGCACCTGCCCACGAGTCGCCTGGTCGTGTCAAGCGACCCGCCCGAGACGATTCCGGATGCCCATTCTCCGGCTTTTGCCCGGGCCCGGCTCGGCACTGCCTCGGGCGCGACCTGCCTGTCATACGACGACGGCGTAGTCGGCGGCGGCTGGGCCTGGTTTCCCGCGGGTTATGGCTGGGGCGGTGTCTTCACCCCGCCCGGCTATCCCAGTCTTGTCATCGGCGCGGCGTTCAACTTCTGGCCTGCCAGCTGGCCGATGCCCGGCGGCGACGAGATACTCGTCCGGGTCGTCGATGATGACGGCCCGGGCAGTTCGCCCGGCACCGAACTCTATTCGACCGGCATCGTGCACGTCCGGCGCGGCGACTGGACCTACGTCCCATTCCCCGAAAGCACAATCGCTCCGATCACCGACGGCCGATTCTACGTCTTCGAGGTCCAGGCCGGCGAGTTCCCCTACTGCCCCGCGTTGTCGGTTGACGAAGACGGCACGACCCGACCCAGCCCCTGGTGGGAGACCGGCAACTCGAGCTACTGGGTCGCCGACTCCACGCGGGGCGATTACATGATTCGAGCCTTCACCAGCTCGCCCACCGGCGTCATGGAGGAACTGGCCCCGTCTGCAGCTTTGCGCCCTGAACTCACGCTGGCGGCGCCAAGCCATTTCGTCGGTAACGCGAACGTAAGCTATGTCCTGTCCCGGGAGGACAATGTGGAGTTGGCGGTCATCGACCCGGTCGGCCGACAGGTACAGATGCTGGTGCAGGGCCGGCAGAAATCTGGGACGTATCGTCTGGTCTGGAATCCTCGAACGCAACTCGGGCCCGGCGTCTATTTCCTCCGCCTGAAGACCGGGACTGGCGCTCGCACGCAAAAGACAGTGCGCGTCGGGTAAGCCGCCTCACCCGGCGACCCCGAAACCGGATTCAACACGCAGCAAATCCGGAGCTTAACACAAAGGCACAAGGACACGAAGGGCAAGATCCGAATCTCTAAGCTCTTGACCCGGGACTTCCGGATTCAGACTCAGGACTCGCGTTTTCGCTTTGTGCCTTTGTGCCTTGGTGTTTAAGTCTTCGGCTTCGGATTTCGAGCTTCGGGCTTAGGTATTTGCCGCCTTTGGCGGCCGCTGCCTCACGGGCAGCGGATGCTATTTCCCTCAGCCTTGGGCTGTACCCTGGGCGTCCAGTTTGAGCGAGCCGGCGGGCAGGTTCAGCTGTTTCGCCAGCGCCGCGGCCACGCTGGCCCAGACCGGCGACCCGCGGTAGATGACCTGACCGGCGGCGTCGAGCAGCACCGCCAGCGGCACAAACTGCACGTTCCAATTCTGCTGGGTCTGCTTGCTGTTGTCGTAGACCACCTGCATGCCCGGGAGATTGGCGCCGTAGGACTTCCGGACGTCAGCTTCCGGGTCGCCGATGCTGACGAGCACGGTCGCAATGCCCTGCCCGGCAAGCGCGGCGGCGACACTGGGCATCTCCTTCGAGGCGGACGCCGAGAACGGACACTTCGTGTCGACGAACAGGAGCAGCTGACCTTTCGGTCCGCGATATTCGGCCAGCGGCTTGACCTTGCCTGAGAGGTCGGGCAGTCTTGTCCCGGCCAGCAGCGCGGGCGCATCCAGCGCCGCCGAACCGAACAGTGCCGCATTGGGGCCCGCGTCGGTCTTCTCGTCCTCAAGCTGCCGGGTCCAGTCCGCGAGGTCTTTTTCGGCCGGCTGGCTGCCGCGATACCGCACCCGTCCGAACTTGTCCAGCAGGGCAAAACGTGGGAAAATGGTCGTGCCCAGGGCATTCGCAATCGACATGCCCTCGTCGCGGACAACCGGGAATCCGAGATTCTTCGTCGCGTAGTAGCCGTCAAAGTCAGGCTCGGGCAGCCCGAGAGCAGCGACCTGATCGCCGGGCGCGTCCAGGCGCACAAAGGCGAGGTCAGGAAAGACACTACGACGTTGCCAATCGGCCATGGCGTCCAGGCCCTTGCCGCTCAGTTCGCAGCCGATAGCGCCGAACTCGACCAGGACGACACGGCCTTCCAGCTTGTTGGCCTTGAGCATGGCCGAGACCGGCGAAACACTGACCTTGGACTGTGCAGCCGGTTTGGGCTTCGCGCCACACCCGGCAAGGAGCACGGCGGCAAAGCTCAGAAGTGCGAAACCGAGAATTCTCATAGCCTTTCCTTTCATGGTTTGTGCGCTGCTACTTTGACGCTGAGAATCCCGGCCGCGATACCCTTCAGAGTGGCGCGCGACAGCTTCAGTCTGGTAACCACTGCTTTTGCGGTCGGGTCGTTGGCCATCAGCTCGAACGGGAAGCTGGTCTCTTCCTGAACCTCGACGCGCTTGAATCCGGCGGCCTGGATTGCCTTCAGATACTCGCTCTTCATGCTCGCTCCGGACAGGCAGCCGATGTAGGCGGCCACCGACTTCTGGATGGCCGCGGGCAGCGCCTTGAGCAGGACGATGTCCGAAACCATCAGCCTGCCTCCCGGTTTCAAGATGCGGAACGCCTCCTGGAATGCGCGCCCCTTGTCCGGCACCAGGTTGATGACACAGTTGGAGATAATGACGTCCGCGGTGTTGTCCGCGACCGGCAGGTTCTCAATCTCACCAAGCCGGAATTCGACATTGTGGTACTTGCCTTTCTCCGCATTCGCCCGGGCCTTCTCAATCATCTCAGGGGTCATGTCCACGCCGATAACTCTGCCTTTGGGGCCGACCACTTTGGCCGCCAGGAAGCAGTCGAACCCGGCGCCCGAGCCCAGGTCGACTACGGTCTCGCCCTTCTTCAACCCGGCCAGGGCGAGCGGATTGCCGCAGCCCAGGCCCAGGTTGGCGCCCTCGGGCACGGCCTTCATGTCCTTCTCGTCGTAACCCAGTCGCTTGCTTATCGCCCCGGCCGTCACGCCGGGGCCGCAGCCGCAGGATGCCTGCGGGCCGCAGCAACTGCCCGACTCGCCACGCGCAATCTGGGCATAGCCTTCGCGAACCGCTTTGCGGATGTGTTCTTTCTTCATTTCAATTCTCCTTTTGTTGGCTCAGGGCCATTTCGACAATCTCATCTGTGTCCATCTGTGTTCATCTGTGGTTGAAACAGCACTCTCCGGAACCAGAATGCCACATTCACCAGCCCAATCATCACCGGCACTTCGACCAGCGGCCCGATGACCGCGGCGAACGCCGCACCCGAATTGATGCCGAAAACCGCAACCGCGACGGCAATCGCCAGTTCAAAGTTGTTGCTCGCGGCGGTAAACGACAGAGTCGTGCTCTGGGCGTAGTTGGCTCCGGCGGCCTTGCTCATCAGGAACGAGACCAGAAACATCACCACGAAGTAGATGAGCAGGGGAATCGCGATGCGCACCACGTCGAGCGGAATCTTGACGATGTACTCGCCCTTGATTGAGAACATCACGACAATCGTAAAGAGCAGGGCAATAAGAGTAATGGGGCTGATTTTCGGGATGAACTTCTGCTCGTACCAGTCCCGACCTTTGGCCCTTACCAGGGCGAAACGCGTGACCATGCCGGCAATGAACGGAATGCCGAGATAAATGAACACGCTCTGAGCAATCTGGCCGATGGAGATGCGGACCACGGTACCTTTCAGACCGAATAGCGGCGGCAGCACGGTGATGAAGACATAGGCGAAGACTGAGTAGAACACGACCTGGAAGATGGAGTTGAACGCCACCAGCCCGGCCGCATACTCCCGGTCGCCCTGCGCGAGGTCGTTCCAGACGATGACCATGGCAATGCAGCGCGCCAGGCCAATCATTATGAGCCCCACCATGTATTCGGGATAGCCGCGCAGAAACACAATCGCCAGGAAGAACATCAGAATCGGGCCGATAATCCAGTTCTGAATCAGCGAAAGCAGCAGTACCTTCCAATTGCGGAAGACCTTGCCCAGTTCCTCGTAGCGCACCTTGGCCAGCGGCGGGTACATCATCAGTATCAGCCCGACCGCAATCGGAATCGAAGTCGTGCCGACCTGGAACAGCTCCACGAACTTCGTCACGCCGGGCACCAGGTAGCCCAGCCCGACGCCAAGCGCCATCGCGACAAATATCCAGAGGGTCAGAAGACGGTCAAGGAAGGAGAGCTTCTTATTCATAGGATCTCAAGTATGGAGCAAAATTGCTCTGGTGAAAGTGCTTTTGTCTATCGCGCTCATCCGCAGCAGCCCGAGCCCGACCCGGAACCACAGCAACCCTGACCGGCATCGCTCGCCTTCTTGGGGGAGCCGCCCAGGATGTTCACCGTGTTCATCGTGCGGCGAACTCGCTTGGACCCGCACCCGGGGCATTTCACAGTCAGCCCGCGCTCATATTCCGAGAGGCTCGCCCGCACCTCGAATTGCGACAAGCACTTCTCACATCGGTAGTCGTATGTTGGCATGCTATTCTCTCCCTTTCTGCGCCGCCTCACCACTCGTCAGGCCGCGCGTCAACTCGCGCAAACGCCCGGAACCGACCGGCTCAACCGCGAGCCAGGGTACCAGCGCGACACGCTTGGCCAAGTCATTCCGCACTTTCTCGATCTGCGGCCGTTCGGACCGGGCTCGGGCCGACAGCAGCGGGTCGCGCGGATTCCGGACTGCCAGCGAGGAGTTGATTACCCACGCCCACGGTTCGATTCCTGCCCGCCGCAGGTCGGCCTGCAACGCGGCGGCTTCAAGCACCGGCGTCGTCTCGGGCAGCGTGACGATAAGTATCTTCGTCTGTTTCGCATCCTGCAGGCGCATCAGCGGCGTCACCATGTTCATTCCTTCCGTGACGTGGCGCATGATCTCCCGGTGATAGGCGCCGGTCGCATCGAGCAGCAGTAGTGTATGTCCGGTCGGCGCGGTGTCAACGACGACGAACTTCCGGCGCGATTCGCTGATCACGCGGGAGAAGGCCTGAAAGACCGCAATCTCTTCCGTGCACGGGGAGCGCAGGTCTTCCTCCAGCATGGCGCGTCCCTGTTCGTCGAGGTCCTTCCCTTTGGTCTCGAGCACGTGTTGCTGATACCGCTCGGTCTCAACACGCGGGTCGATGCGACTGACTTCCAGGTGCTTGACGTCCGACTCGACCATGGCGGCAACATGAGCCGCCGGGTCAGTTGTCGTCAGGTGCACTTCGTGCCCGCGCGCAGCCAATTCGATTGCGACCGCCGCGGCAATGGTCGTCTTGCCCACGCCGCCTTTGCCCATGACCATGACCAGGCCGTGGCCGTCGACCGCGATCTCATCAACCAGTTGGCCGAACGAGTTGGCCGGGTCACGCACCGGCTCTGCGGGTGCCGCCGTATGCAATTGAGTCGGCGGCGAGGCGGCGAGCAACCCCCGCAAAGCCTCAATGCCGACCATGTCCATCGGCTTGAGCGACACGCGGTCGGCGGGAAGCTCCTTCAGCACATCGGGCAGGTGGGCCAAAGCCTCCTGTTCGCGTTTGACCAGCGCCTCGGCCAGGGGATCATCGCTCGTGTTCTCCGGCATCAACCCGTTGACGACCAGCCGTTGGTTGGTCAAGCCAAGTGCCGTGAGTTCGCTGCTCGTACGGGCGGCCTCCGCGAATGCCGACTGCTGCGGGCGACTGACCAGGATTACCGTAGAGAGCGCACCGTCGCTGAAGGCGTCAACGACCGCAGTGTACTGCCGGCGCTGTTTCTCCAATCCGGCCAGCGGGCCCAGGCAGGATGTGCCGCTCTGGTTGCTCTCCAGGAAGCCGGACCAGGCGCTGGGCAATTTCAGCAGACGCAGGGTGTGACCGGTCGGCGCCGTATCGAAGATGATATGGTTGAAACGGCCGGTCTTTGACTCGTCGGTCAGGAGTGCGGTGAACTCGTCGAACGCGGCAATTTCCGTGGTGCAGGCGCCGGAGAGCTGTTCTTCCATCTGCCGAACCGCGTTTGCCGGTAGCACGTTGCGCACGGGTTCAATGAGACGGTCCCGGTAGGCCTGCGCGGCCGCCTCAGGGTCGATGTCCAGGGCGCACAAATTCGGTACGCCCGCAATCGGCGTAGGGTCGTGGTCGCCGATGCCGATGCCGAATACCTGTCCAAGGTTCGAGGCCGGGTCGGTGCTGACCAGCAGGACCTGTTTGCCCTTGTCGGCCAGATTCACGGCAGTGGCACAGGCCAGTGAGGTCTTACCCACGCCGCCCTTGCCCGTGAAGAACATATACCGCGTCGGCTTCTCATACCAACTCATGGTAGCTCCTTCGCATTTGCCGGATCGCCGCGGTCTGCCCGCGCAGCATCAACCTCATCGTCATCGGTGCTCCCGACCATCGCCGCGAAACCCGGGACCAGATAGCGCTGGGCGAGTCGTACCATGGCCTGGGCCGGGGCCTCTTTGACTTGGAGCGCGATGTTTACTGCCTCGACCATGTCGTTGTTTGACACTCCCAGCTTACGGGCCTGGTCGTAATGCTGCCTGAAGCAGGGCTCGCAGTTGCTGGCGATTGACGCCCCGATGGCGATCAGCTCGGCTATGGCCGGTGTGACCAGACCGCTTTCCGGCGGCTTGGCGGCTTCTTCGACTGGTCCGCTAGCGGCCAGGCCCAGCCAGCCGGACAACTCGTTCCGGCTCGGGTATGAACCGTGCTGCATCACCTTGCCGTCCAGCAGAACGACCGGCAGGCCATCCCCGCCGGTTTCGTCAATCAAGCGTTTGACGTCGGGGTTCTGGGTAAAAGCG
>Ga0315288_10005629_pt1 | contig 15928 bp, 10 predicted proteins | sample YL17G11_20_MG_FD_203454 | JGI IMG/M metagenome (GOLD analysis project Ga0315288, IMG submission 203454) | Sediment microbial communities from Yellowstone Lake, YNP, Wyoming, USA - YL17G11_20 | ecosystem: Environmental > Aquatic > Freshwater > Lake > Sediment | place: USA: Wyoming | collected...
TTGGGGGGGGAAATGGATTTAAGATTTAAGATTCGGTCCTTCGACTCGCATGCGGCTCGCTCAGGATGGCGCTGCGCGTCAATTTCAGATTGGGTTGGGGGTCGGGGGGGGCTTTAGCATTTTGTTGCAGTTTCGCAGTTGGCGGTCGATGGCGTTGACGGCCCAGTCGATATAGTGAAGCTGGTGGACGGGGCGGCGGCGGCCCTCGTTCATCAGGCCAAGCTGGATGGCGCTTAGAAAGGTTCGGATTGTTCGTGGGGAGATCTGTGTAGGCTCGGCGGCCCATCTTTTTAGCTCCTCGTATTCGCGGCGGAGCTTCGGGCTGGCGGCCAACTGCTCGGCGGTGAGATAATCGGCGGGATTGTACCCCAACTGAAGGCCCTTGAGGCACATAATCAAAGGCTCGTAGTTTTCATTCCTGTTGAGGCGGATGAATTTGTACTGCTGGACGTGCGTGATAGACTGTGCGGGCGGCTTTTCGGCGATTTCGCCGCCTGCGAGGTGCCAGGTGCGTTTGCTGGTCCTGGCAAAGACAAGCTCCTCGCCGTAAGCGTTTTGGGTAATCTCGTCACGGCCCATCCTTGAGACCCAGAGCCTGCCGGTGCTTTTTCGCTCCGGTCCGCCTCCGAGGAGCAGCAAACACTTTACAAAGCCCAGGGGCAGGATTCTCTGCTTGCCGATTTCGCGTTTTCGCAACTGGATGGAGAGGTGCAGGCTGTGCGGTTTGACGTTGTAGAAATCGGCGATGCCCTGTATCAACTGATTGAGCAGCCAGGGGTCGGCGGTGGCGGGCCGAGACAGCTCGCCAGCGATGTTGAGCCTTCCGGGGGCAAGCTCGAGGAAACCCCTTCGCCGGGCCTGGTCGGTCGAGCCGGAGTGGTCGTCGATGTATCCGCCGAGCTTCCAGGAGAGGATGTCGAGGTGAAAATCATAGAAGTACATAAAGCCGTCGTACACGGGATCGGTCTTTTTCTGGATGCTCCTCTGCGGCTCGACAGCGGCGAGGCCAAGGTTGCTCAGCTCCATCTCAATTCCGAGGGGGATAAGTCCGGGCTGGAGGCTGGAGCGAATCCGGTCAAGCTCGGCCCTGACGATAGGGGCATGAAACAGGCTTTTGGCGGCCCTGACGGCGTACTTGACGTAATCGATGAGGTCGCATTTCTCACAGGGCATAGTCTGGAGGCACTGCCGGATGATCAAATCGACAGTGTCGGCGTTTGCGTTTATCATACGCAGGGCGGCGACAAGGCTTGGGGAGCGCTTGAAGTACCTTTCGGAGGTGCGTAAATGCTCCAGCTCGAAGCGATATCGCTCCTGGATTGTTTCGTCGAGCTGATTGAGCAGTACCTGCTTTACGATCAGGGCGAGGTAGTTATTTATAAAGGGTTTGGCCTGGGGGTCGGCGAAGAGCTGCTTTATGGACGGCCTGGGGCGGTCAAGCTCGTGCTCAAGGTAGTAGTCGCTGACGGCGTCGGAGTGATAATGGCTCATAACGAGGTCCCGCTCCGTGGTTGCGATTAGCTCTCGATCCGCTCGTCGCTCCAATTCGGCGTCGGCGGAGCGCTCACCGGGGCGGGTGTGCTTCTTGATGAATTTTTCAATTCGCTTTCGCAGCCAAAGCTCGTGTATGAGGTTGACGTGGAACCTGTCGCCGAAGTGCTCTTTCATTGATTCGTGGCTTACGAGGTATGCCTGTGCGCGGACGGGTCCGGCGGCGGTGTTCACGGTGACGGTCTCTCTGCGGTAGCGTTGTCCCTCGTACCTGTCGATTTCGGCCATTGCGGGGGAAGGGACATCGTGGATAACGAATCCGTCGATTCTGGAAGAAGGCGTCCGGACGGCGTAGAAATAGACGTTGTCGGGGCTGACGCGTCGATAGCCGGGGAGGAGGGCCGGCTCGGCGAAAAGCGTGCCCTCGTCGATTTTTGAGGGCCTTTTTGAGAAACTCAGACCGCAGACGGACTGGAAGATTTTGGGGTCCCGCAGCGAGCCGTAAATAAACAGGTTGACGTTTGTCTCTTTCATATCCGATACCCGGTTTCGAGTATTCAGTATTGTCCATCAAGGTTCATTTTTCGCTGCGGATCCTGCCGTACAACCTGAACAGCTCCTTGAATGCGCGGAGGATGACGCGCAGATTAGCCCCGGTTTGTTTGCCGGCGGTTCGGGGATAATGGTGTACGGGCCTTTGCGTTATTGTATAGCCTTTTCGGGCGGCTCGCGCGAGTATTTCAGCGTCGATGAGCGCGCCGGCGCTCTGCAATTTCATATCTTTGAAGATTTCGCTTTTGTAGAGCTTGAAGGCGCAGTCTATGTCCCGGATTTTCAGGCCGAAGAGCAGACAGACAAGCTTGGTCCAGCACCAGGCGTTGACTTTGCGGATGATAGAGTCGCGGCGGTTGAGGCGATAACAACTGACTATGTCGTATTGGTCCATCAAGGGCAGGAGCGGCGGCATCTCGGCAATGTCAAACTGGCCGTCGCCATCGGTATAGAAGATGAGCTGCTTTGTGGCGGCTTTGAAGCCGGATTGGAGGGCGGCGCCGTAGCCGAGGTTGGTCGGGTGGTGGACGACTTTGACGGCGCTTTGGCGAGCGGCCAACCGGTCGGCGATACGGGCTGTTTCGTCGGAGCTGCCGTCGTCAACGATGATGACCTCGAAGTCGGCGTTGAGCTTGCGGAGGACGGCAAGGGCGTTTTCGACGGTGCGGGCGACGTTGTCCTGCTCGTTGTAACAGGGAAAGAAGACGCTGATGGAAGGCGCGGCCAGCCGGTTTGAATCAGCGGCGGTCCGGTTCGCCGGCGCGTTATCTTCTGTCACAGGTTACCACCTCTTAGTATCAGAGATTCCGTCTCGCTCTTTCGTATAATCGCGCATTCGAGCGACGTAAGTATCGGCAAACTTGGCGTCTTTCTGCGCCTGGGCAGCTTTTTCCAGGTGTACGCAGGCCAAGCGAGCGGCCTCGAGCTTGAGACGGTATCCGTTCTGTGCCCAGTACTTGTCTTTATTGTTCTGGAAATCGTCAACCCAGCTCTTGCAGAATTCGGTGATCTGCGGTATGAGCTCCTGGGTTCTTGCGGCGACGAGTATCATTTCGAGCATAGGAGCGGGCGAGCAGTTTTCCTCGAAAGCCTTTTTGACGAAATCGAAACCCTTTGTTCTCGTGGTCAGGTCGGCCTGGAGGAGATAAGTATGGCCGAGGACGAGGTTTTTGTGGAAGTCATCGGGATAGAGGGTCTGCCCGGTGCTTATACCATAGAAGAGCTGTTTGCCCTGCGGGGAGTTGACATCAACGAAGATTCTCTCCTTGTTATTAAGCAGGACGAGCGGCCAGTCGTGACTGATGTATTCGAGTCCCTTTGTAAAGGGCGTGCCGAATTGTCCGGCGGGCATCAGGACGAGCCAGACATCCTGGCTCCTGAGCTGCTCGGAGACCCATTCACCGATTTTTCTGTAGTCGCCGACGGTGAGGACATCCTCGATGTCTTTCTGCAGGAGCTTGGCTTTTTGCCCGGCGTTGCTGACGGTGGGGCCGCCGCTCATGATCATTGTCCAGAGGTCAAAGGTGCGTCGGTTGTAAGCGGCCTGCGCTCTTCCATCCATAAACAACTGCAGAGGGGTGTGGCCGGTGTTTGGGTCGGGTTCCTGTCCCCAGGCGATAATGCCGCCCTCGGTCCAGTAGTTGAACATTTTTCCTTTCAGGCGGTTCATTTTCATGAAGGTGGTCGCATAGAAGGGCTTTGCGTCGGAGGCGGTCATTCGCATGAAGACGGATGCGAGCTCGGGGTCGTTGGGCCAGGGGTCGAGATAGACAGTTTTGAACCTCAGCCCCCACCAGGAACCAAAGAAGGCGACGGCCATTGCGCCGGCGAGGATAAACGCCAGTTGCAGCTCGTTAGGCATAGGGGGGACGGTCAGGCGGCCGTGGCGGCGGAAGTTGTAGGCGGCGGCGATTGCGCGTATCATCTGGTCGGTGAGCATGGCGATGACGGGACAGGCCGCGACAGCAGCTATGGGGATGAATCTTCGGGAGCGAATGGCCATATAGATTGTCAGGGCGGCGATAAGCATTAACGGCAAGTCAACCTTAGGCCACTGATAGTCGAGGGTATCGGCCGCTTTGCGCTTTGCGTAATGGCCTACGGAGCCGGAGGTCAATATCATTGCGAGGGTCCAGACGGCCAGGACGACGCATGCAATTGCGAGCATAACCGCGAAAGGCACGGCTGTTCCGACGGGGTTGCTCCATTCGAAGGCTGGGTGCCACTCGTGGATGTCCCGCCAGCGTTCGGCGTGCTTGCTGACGCTGATGACAAAGGTGTGGGTGAGGTTAGTGAAGTGGAAGGGGTTGAAAACAACAGATGCAACGAACGCGGCGACATAGGCGCCAACCGTGTGATATACGCCCTTAGTTCCGATGGTTACGAGTTTTGCCTTTCGAGCGATGAGCACCACGTCGAGGACGATCACCAGAGCTATGAAAAGAATCGTTGCGAAGCTCGGCTGGCTCTTGGTAATGACAATAAGGACGAACGGCCAGGCGACAAGGTTATACAAGATGGCGGTCCATTTTATGTTGAAGCAGGTCAGGAATTGCAGGCCGATGAAGGGGATTAGCATTATGAAGACGTAGATGTACCCGCCGTGGACGTTGCACCAGAATACGGTGAGCGGGACGATTAGCCAGATATAGAGTATGTTGCGATAGGTTGCGAGGACGAGTACGAGGGCGAAGACGGCGACAAGCATATTTGAGAAGCCTGCGGGGCGAATGTCGAGGAAGGAGCGCCCGATGAACATTGCGAAGCAGGAGAATACGGCGGAGAGGGCCGGGTTGACGCCGAGGAGAACGCCACAGTAAAAAATGCATGCGACGGTGATTATGTAGATGGCGAATTTCCAATAGACCAGGGCGTTGGAGGGGAAGCTGACGCCGTCGGCGTAGGAGTCTTTCGGGACGAGTAAGTAGAAGATGACGTGGGTAAGCCAGTTCTGGTTGACCCAGCCGGTGGGGTGCCACTTTTTGACGGTTTCGAGTCCGACTTTTTTGGTGATCCACTGTGCCCAGGGGGGCCAGGTCTTGTCGATTTCCTCCTGGGTGGGTCCCTGCCGGTGCGAGTTTGCACTGAAGGGCTCGTTGGTATCGACGCCGTGGTTGACGAAATGCCTGCCGCAGGCCATAGCGACCCAGGTATCTCCGGCGGCGACCATGTGCGTGCAGGCGTATATGGTGAAGATTAGCATTGCGAGCCAGCCGAGGATCATAGGCCAGCCGGATAGAGCGTGGCGCGTGCGGATTAGCTCGGCATCCTGCGGGGGGTGCGGAGTATCCGGCGGCAAGGCGAAATGGGCGGCCTGCTGAGCAGGTCGATTATTTCTCTTTCTTATTCGCTTAGCCATTTCTCCAGTCTATCCAGTCCTTTTTCGATTTGCTCGATTGAGGTTGCAAAGCTCAGTCGAACGTTATTATCGCAGCCGAAAGGCAGACCGGGAACGAGGGCAACATTTGCCTGTTCGAGCAATGCTTTGGCAAAGTCCATACTGCCGTTAATATCGGCCCCGTTTATATTTCGGCCATAATGTGCAGAAACATCAGGGAAACAGTAAAAAGCGCCGGTGGCCCGGGGACATTCGACGCCTTCCATCGCGTTGAGGCGGTCGGTCATATACTTTCCGCGTTTCTCGAATTCAATCCGCATTTTTTCGACGGCCTCGTTCGCCTGGGGGCCGTAGGCAGCGATTGCGGCATATTGGGCGAAAGTGACGGGGTTGGAGGTCATGTGGTCCTGAAGGCGGGCCATTGCCTTTATGACATCAAGCGGGCCTGCCGTGTAGCCGAGTCGCCAGCCCGTCATAGAGAAGGTCTTGCTGAAGCCGTTGAGGGTGAGGGTGCGATTGTAGGCATCGGGGCTGAGTGCGGCGAAGGAGATAAATTTGGTGTCGCCGTAGATGAGCTTTTCGTAGATTTCGTCGGACATCACGATAACGTCTGTTCCTTCGAGGGCCTTTGCGAGGGCCTTTAGCTCTTCGGGAGTGTATGTGAAGCCGCCGGGGTTGTTGGGCGAGTTAATCACGAGCATAGCAGTCTTTTTTGTGATGGCTTTCTTTAGCTGAGCTGGGGTGATTTTGTAGCCGGCGCTCTTGTCGGTCTGGATGATTTTGGCGGTTGCGCCGGCGAGCTTTATCGTCTCCGGATATGTCACCCAATATGGGGCTGGGAGAATGACCTCGTCGCCGGGGTCAAGGACGGCCTGCATGGCCTCATAGACGGAGTGCTTTCCGCCTATGTTGACGACGATCTGTTCGGGCTTGTAGTCGAGGCCGTTCTCTCTTTTGAGCTTTTCTGCGATGACGGCGCGGAGCTTGGGTATTCCTGCGGCCGGGGTGTATTTTGTCTGGCCGGTCTTCAGGGCCTCGATGGCGGCGTCTTTGATGTAGTCGGGGGTGTCAAAATCCGGCTCTCCTGCGCCAAAGCCGACTACATCCACACCCTGAGATTTGAGTTCCTGGGCACGGGCCGTAACGGCGATTGTGGCCGAGGGGGGGACCTGCTGGGCACGTTTGCTAACTTTCATTTTTGTTGGCCTTTCCTTTCTTGGACACGGATTAACCCGGCACGGCCTGAAGGCCGCAACCAAATCCGAAGCACTAAATCCGAAATCCTAAACAAATCTGAATCACCAAAACTCAAAATTCAAAACAAACCATAACGGCTTATTTCGACGGTGGTTATGGCAGCCGGTTTACAATATCAAGCAGAAAAAACAAGAATTTGAAACATTGTATTACAAAGAGAAGCCACATATCAAAAGACCTTTGGTGGGCACAGCCCACGACACCGGCTTTCCGGAAACAACGGCCTATTAAAGAGGAAACAGCGGCGGCGGTCAAGAAAAATGGTGAACCTCGGGATGTGCATCGCCGTTGCGGTGATGGCTAAACGTCCGGCGAGGCCAGCGCGACTTATGAAGCTTGCCCGGTTTGTACACGGGGTGCTGCAAGCTGAAAGGCATTTACTGCGGCGGTTTTTCCGGCGAGGGCGCCTGTGGAGAAGGCGATCTGGAGGTTGTAGCCGCCGGATGGGCCATCGACATTGATTACTTCGCCGGCGAAGAACAAGCCGGGGCAGAGTCTTGATTCCATTGTCGTGGGGTCGATTTCGTCGGTAGAGACGCCGCCGCGGGTGACAGTGGCCTCGGCGATGGGATGGGCGGCCTTGATGGATAAGGGCAGCCTCTTGATTATGGCGACCAACTGCCTGCGCTGTGCTTTTTGGAGCTGCGAGGCGACGATGGCGGCTGGAGCATCTGCCAGGGCGCAGAGCTTTAGGAGCAAGGCCCGAGGCAGGAGTTCGGCCAGTGCGCCGGCAAGCTCCTTGCGGGGATTATCCGAGCAGAGAGAAATGATGCTGCTATCGAGCTGCTGAGTCTGGCATTGGGGGATCAGGTCAACGCAGATATTGACGGGGTCTCCAGAAGCGGGGAGGAAATCGGCGATGAGCCTGCTGAGGTCGAAGATGGCAGGTCCGCCAATGCCGTCGTGAGTGAACATCATTGCCCCGGCTGAGCGCAGTTTGCGGCGGGAGACTTGAGCGGTGATGACCACGTATGGCACGCCGAGGCCGGCAAGCTGGGCGGGCCACGTCTCGACGGTTACCAGAGGGACCAGGCATGGCTTAGGCTCAACAATGGTGTGGCCGAAGGCTTGAGCGAATCGGTAGCCGTCGCCGGTGGAGCCGGTGTGGGGCCAGGTGACGCCGCCGGTTGCGATGATGACGGCATTGGCTGTAATCTTTCGGGCATTGCTCAGGAGCATGAAACCGGCTTGCTCTTTTGTAATGCCCTGAACCGGCCAGCCGTATAAGAAGCGAACCGACAAGTCCCTGGCGTCTTCGACCAGAATCCTAAGCACATCGCTTGCGCGGTCGGTAACTGGAAAGACACAGCCATCCTTTTCCACCTTCATTTCGAGCTTGTGGCGGGCGAAATACCGGCGGAGGTCATCAGGCGAAAGCTCGTGCAGGCTGTGACGCAGGAACCTTCCGAATGGGCCGTAGGCTTTTATGAAGTCGTCAACGGAGCCAGTGTGGGTGAGGTTGCAGCGTGTGCGGCCTGTGCGGAGGAGCTTTCTTCCTGCGCTGCTGTTGCCCTCAACCAAAATAGTTTCGGCGCCCGCCTTTGTGGCGGAGATGGAGGCCATCAATCCGGCCGGGCCTGCTCCAATTATGCACACCTGGGTTTTCATACGCGGATTTAGATACGCGAAATCGGGGGGATTCTCAAGTGCAATCTGCCAGCCACAAAGGCACGAAGGCGCGAAAGAAGTTGAAAAAGTCGAATATCGAATAAGGAATGTCGAAGTTGTCCGCTGCTGAGGAAATGCGGGGGGTTCGCTGAGCCATTTGAATAGATTCCTCGACTTCGCTCGGAATGACAAGGGGTGCGCTCGGAATGACACTGTGGCTTGGCTGGGAATGACGCTGCGCGGCCCTGATTGACAGCGAGGGGCTGGAGATGTTAGAGTGGTGTTATGATGCGTGCGATTGAAATTGCGGCGTTGGGGTGGGCGAGCCTGATTCTGGCGGGGTGCAATGAGGCTGCGAGCAAAGCGATGTGGGATAACGTCAAGATAGGCGACCTTGCGCCTGCAAAGCCAGGGCCGGGGGAGCAACAGATCAAGACGGCGAATATCGACGTGCATATTTATGAAGTGCCGGCAGGAAATATCGAAAAGTTGGAAGACGTGTGGGAGTCGGTATATACACGAGGCGTGCGGTTTTACAGTTATCGGGCGTTTGCGGGGAATCTGTTCAGGGTTGGGTTCGGCAAGAGGTTTGGGTGGAGCGGGACGGAGGATTTGCTGCAGGCGGCGGGCGGCAAGAGGATGGCGAAGATAGCGCTGCTGCTGCCGGATGGTCAGCCGCAGGATATTACAGTGACGGGGCTGAACATGCCGGAAGAGCTTTCATACATTGACAAGGAGCTATCGCGTGAGAAGGCGGTTATTGGGCCGGGCGTTATATCGCTGCGGGTGACGGCGCAGAAGGTGGCGGGCGAGAGAGGGGTGTGCGAGGTAATCGGGTGTCCGGTGTTTTCGGTGCCAATGACGTCGCCGATTGAGCCGTTAGCGGGGCGCGCGAAGCAGCAGGAGGTCAAGTTCACGGGGGCGGGGTTTGGGCTGAAGATGAGTCCGGATGATTTCGTGGTTTTGGGGCCGAGGCAGTATCTTAGCGAGAGGGTGACGCTGCCGGGGTTGTTTTTCAGTAACTTAGATGGGACTGTGTTCCTGAGTAAAGGCAGGCCGCCGGAACGCAAGATTTCGGTCAGAGTGTTTGTGCTGGTCTGCACAGGGATCAATTATTAACTCAAACTGATCAACAATCAGTTTGAGAATGCAAAAATCAAAGTGAAAAATGCAAAACTGTGGAATCCCGACATTGTCGGGATAACTATTTTAATTATGGTTTTGTGTTCTATATGGATGATGCAGTTGTAGCAGTGACGCGGTGCGGGGGGTATGAAGGGCCGGGGATTGGCGAGGCGATAGAGAGGCAGTTTGAGCTATTGGGGGGAATTGAAAAGTTCGTCAAGCGTGGGGACAGCGTGCTGCTCAAGCCGAACTTTATAGCGCCGCGGTCGCGGCAGCACGCGACGCAGACTCATCCGGCGGTGATATTGGAGGTTGCACGGCTGCTGAAGGACTTTGGGGCAAGGCCGTTTGTCGGCGATTCGCCGGCGTGGGGCAACGTGTTTGGGTGCGTGCAGAAGCTCAAGTTGGAAGAGCCTTTGCAGAAATTGGGCGTGCCGATAGTGCAGTTGGATAGGCCGAAGTGGTGCAGACTCAGTGAGAGGAATAAGAAGGTGGGGATAAGCGAGGCGGCGCTGGACGCGGATGTCATTATAAATCTCCCGAAGTTCAAGACGCATCAGCAGTTGGTGGCGACGTTTGCGGTAAAGAATATGTTCGGGTGCGTGAGCGGGAAGCAAAAGGCTCTGTGGCATTTTCGCAGGGGCAAGACCGAGGAGTTCTGCGAGCTGCTTATCGAAATATATAAGCACATGGGGCCGGGGTTGACGATTATCGACGGGGTGGCGGCGATGAATGGTCGCGGGCCGATCCGCGGGAGGGACAGGGAGCTTGGGTGGCTCATCGGGGGGACGGATGCGATTGCGTGCGAGAGGGTGTGCTGCGAGCTGGTTAATATTCAGCCCGAAGAGATTCCGATTATCAGGACGGCGGAGCGGATGGGGTTCGGATGCCATAAGCGAGAGCAGATCAAGACGGTCGGCGATGATTATTCGCAGGATGTATGTATGGACTTCGAGTGGCCGGAGCTGGTGCCGGTGAGGTTTTCGCTGCTGCACGTGTGCAAGAGCGTGTGCAAGCAGATTGTGCTGCTGGCGAAAGGTAAAAAGGAGCGAAAAGGAACCACAGATTTCACAGATTGACGCAGATTCGCACAGATTGAAAGAGATTAGATGTAAACGTATGATGGACGACAGACGATAGACGAGGGACGAGGGAAGATAGAGAATGTGCAAATTCGAAGTTCGAAGCACAATCCGCCAGAACGACGGCGGACAAGAATAGGAAACAAATCCGAAATTCAAATGTTCAAATGACCAAAACAGATGAATGATAAGGACGGCGGCGGGATGACCGAATAGTCGGTTACGACAACATTTCGCAAATGGCGCGACTATGAGACAGGAAGATTGCGACGGTTTTGACAGATTTCTCCACTCGCTTCGCTCGGTCGAAATGACAGAGTAGTCATAGAATTTATGAAGTATGGTGGTAGGGGCAGGATAATGGATAAGACGATTAACAGACGAGAGTTTTTGAAGGTAGTCGGGGGTGGGATGGCGGCAACCGCGCTGTCGGGCAGCGCTCTGAGGGGCGTCGCCGTTCCGGCCACGGATAGACAACTCGGCGTCGGCAGGAGCATTAAGCTGCCCGAGGGCTGGTTGGAGCCGGGGCGAGAGTTTTCGCTGGGACCATTTTGGTTTTGGAACGATAAACTCTCGGAGGAGGAGATTCCACGGCAGTTGGATGATTTTTGCGAGCACGGGGTGTATGGCTTTGTGATTCATCCGCGGGCGGGGCTGCCCAAGAGCATCGGGTGGATGAGCGAGGCCATGATCGGATATATGCGATTCGCTATCGAGGAGGCGGCGAAGCGGGATATGTGGGTGGTGCTGTACGATGAGGGGATGTATCCGAGCGGGTCGTCGAGCGGACAGGTTGTGGCGGAGAATCCGGCGTACCGGACGCGGGGGCTGTTTGCGATTGATTTGGATGAGGCGAAGCCGGGGACGGAAGTGAGCGGGATACGGATTGGGGAGGATGGGGCGCCTCAGCTGACTGCGGAGCAGAATTTGATTACGATAGTCAAGCGGCAGAAAGACGGACACAAAATAGCGGTTGTCGATCGGGCGATTGCGGATGGGTATTCGGTGATACGGGGGCTGCACTTTGTAGAGGATGATCCGCCGAGGCGGGCGGACCATAAGGAGGTAGCGGAAAACGCGCCGGCGGGTGGGGACATATTGAATCTGGAGGCGGTGCAGTGCTTTATACGCTTGGTGTATCAGCGGTATTATGATGAGTTCAAAGGGCATTTCGGCAAGACGGTGAAGGGGATATTTACGGATGAGCCATCGTTTCTGGCGAAGCGTGCGGAGCGCGGGGCGCAGCCGGGGACAACGGGGATATTAGAGCACGTGAATTCGTATCTTGGGTACGACTTCAAGGAGCATCTGCCGGCGCTATGGTATAGCGATGAGCCGGATGCGGCGAGGTATCGCAGGGATTATCAGCGGGCGCTGCAGAACAGGCTGGAGGAGACTTTTTACGGGCAGATTTCGAAGTGGTGCGAGGAGCACGGGGTAGCGCTGACGGGTCATCCGGCCCAGCCGGACGATATCGGGCAGCTCAGGTATTTCCAGATACCGGGGCAGGATATCGTGTGGCGGTACGTCGAGCCGGGCAAAGCGAGTGCGCTTGAGGGGGCGCAATCGACGCAGGCGAAGTGCGCATCGTCGGCGATGATTCATTTGGGGAGGCGGCGGAATGCGAATGAATACTGCGGGGCGTACGGGCATGATTTTACGTTCGAGGAGATGAAGTGGCTGACGCGGTGGCTGATTGTGCGGGGGTGCAATTTGCTTTATCCTCATGCGTTTTATTATTCTGTTCGCGGGCCGAGGATTGATGAGCGTCCGCCGGACGTTGGGCCGAACAGCGCGTGGTGGGGGCAGTATCGGCCTTTTGCGGATTCGGTGCGGCGGCTGTGCTGGTTGAATACGGACAGCAAGCACGTGTGCGAGGTGGCGATTTTGGGGCTGAATGACTATCTGCCGTGGGAGGCGGCGAAGGTGTGCTTCGAGAATCAGCGCGACTTCAATTATTTGGAGGCACGGCATCTCTGGGAGGACGCGAAGGTTGATGAAAGCGGGATTCGCATTGCAGGGATGCACTATAAGGCGTTGATTATTGAAATGGAGGCGGCGGAGAAGGCGAAGGCGGCGTTGGATGTGCTGGAGAAGGCGGGTCGGGTGATACGGTGGAGTAAAGAAAAGGGCGAAACCGCCCTGCTGTCGAGTATTGATAGGCTTGTCCAAGCAGATGTGAAGGTGTCGCCTGCGTCGCGGGATTTACGGGTGCGGCACGTTGTCAAGGACGGGAGGGATTACCATATCGTCTTTAACGAAGGAGAGGGCGATGTTGAGGCGCGGTTGGATGTTTCCGTGGGAGGGAAAGTTGAAGGTGGGCAAAGCCCAGCCTACGTCGTTTTGGATGCGGAGACGGGCGAGGGGGAGGAATTGAAGAATGGCGCCCCCCTGCTGGTGCGGGCGCATGAGCTGCGGGTATTGATGGCAACAAACGCCGGGAGTCAAACGGCGCGGAATCCGAAGTGGGCCAAAAAGATGGCGATGGCGGGGGTGGGGAATTTTCATAAGGTGTCGGATGTTTTGTACCGGGGTGCGCAGCCGAGCGAGAAAGGGATGAAGGAATTGGAGAAGATGGGGATAAAAACGGTTGTGAATCTGCGGTCGTTCCATTCGGACCGGGACGAGATGCGGGGAACGAAGATGGGATATGAGCATATCACGATGAAGGCGTGGCACGCGGAGGAAGAAGAGCTGGTGCGGTTTTTGAAGATTGTCAGCGATAAGGAACGGCAGCCTGTCTTCGTGCATTGCCAATACGGAGCGGACCGGACGGGGACGATGTGCGCGGCGTACAGAATAGCCGTACAGGGGTGGACGAAAGAAGAGGCGATAGAAGAGATGACGCAGGGCGACTTCGGGTTTCACGGCGTGTGGAGCAACCTCGTGGAATACATTCGGAAGGTGGATGTCGAGAAGATTAGGAAGAAGGCGGGGCTGGCGGAGTGAGACGTCTGCGGCGTTGCGGGGCGATGGGAATATCGAATATCGAATAGGGAATGTCGAATTATGAAGGATGGCCGCCCTACTACCGCTTTTCATAAATAGGGCGACTATGCGAAGAAGCCGGTATGTCATAAGAAGAGATTTCTCCGCTGCGCGATGCTGCGCATCGCTCCGGTCGAAATGACAGCGTAGTAGCGGGACTTACGAAATGCGGTACTACGGACGACCGCTAAACGGCGGATTTGACATTTGGAGGGTATGCGGATAGTATTCGAGCGGTGAACAAGGAATCGGTGAATATATTGGGTATAGAGACGAGCTGCGATGAGACTGCGGCGGCGGTGGTTGCGAATGGGCGGGTTGTGAAGTCGTCGGTGGTGGCGTCGCAAACGGAGCTGCACGAGAAGTACGGCGGGGTCGTGCCGGAGATAGCATCGCGTGCGCATATCGAGCAGATATACCCGGTGATAGCGGAGGCGATAGAGCGGGCGGGAATCGGCAAGGACGAGATCGATGCGGTGGCGGTGGCGAATCAGCCGGGGCTGACGATTGCGCTGGTGGTGGGTGTGACAGCGGCGAAGACTCTGAGCTTTGCGCTGGAGAGGCCTCTTATTGCGATCAATCATCTGCACGCGCATCTGCAGTCGGCGATGTTGGCGGAGGAGGAGTTAGAGCTGCCTGCGGTTGCGCTTATCGTATCGGGGGGACATACGTGCCTTTATGACTGCGAATCGCCGTTAGAGCTGAAGCTGCTTGGCTCGACTATTGATGATGCGGCGGGCGAGGCGTTTGACAAGGTGGCGAATATATTGAAGCTGCCGTATCCGGGCGGGCCGAGCATCGAGAAGGCAGCGGCGAAGGGAAAACCAAAAGCGATTCGATTTCCGCGGTCGATGTTAGGGCCGAGGTCACTGGATTTTTCGTTCAGCGGGGTCAAGACGGCGGTGCTCTACCACTGCCGGGGGCAGGATATGAAGGGTGAGAATTTGGTGGATTCGATGAGCGAGCAGGAGATTGCGGATATCGCGGCGTCGTTCCAGGCGGCGGTCGTTGAGGTGCTTGTGAAAAAGACGCAGCGGGCGGCTAAAAAGATTGGGGCGAGGACGGTGCTGTTAGGCGGCGGAGTGGCGGCGAACAGCCAGCTTAGAAAGGCCCTGCGGGAGATGTGCGAGGCGTCGAGGCCGGCGAAAAAACTATTGGTGGCGCCGAAACAGTATTGCACTGATAATGCGGTTATGGTAGCTTCTCTGGCGTATTACAAGTACAAGGCCGGGCTTTTTGCGGATTTGAGTCTTGAAGCAAAAGCAACCGGCTGAAAGAAAAGGATTAACCGCAGAGAGCGCCGAGGACGCCGAGATGAATAAACAGAGAATACAACAAATACGATATACACAATATGCACGACGAGATACCAGGTGACATATTCGGGCTGAACAGATAAGAGAATTGTTGGGGCAGGTCAAGGCCGGGGAGATTGGAATTGACGAGGCGATAGAGAAGCTGCGTCACCTGCCGTTCGAGGACTTGGGGTTTGCGTGCGTCGATCACCATCGGCAGATCAGGCGTGGGTTTCCGGAGGTGATATTCTGTCCGGGCAAGACGAACGAGCAGATAATCAGGATATTCGAGAGCCTTGCGGCGAGGGGCAACAACGTTCTTGCGACGCGGGCGGAGGCGCACGTGTTTGAGGAGCTGGCCGGGACGGGCAAGTTCCCGAAGGCGCGATATGAAAAGGCCGCGCGGGCGATTGTGTTAGAGCAGAAGGAGCTGGAGCAGTCGAAGTCGGTCCTTCCTATAGTGACGGCGGGGACGGCGGATTTGCCGGTGGCGGAGGAGGCGAGGGTGACGGCGGAGATAATGGGACAGCGGACGGAGCTGATTTGCGACGTCGGAGTCGCCGGCCTGCACAGGCTGTTCGGGCATCTGCCAAAATTGCAGAAGGCAGACGTTATTATTGTGGTAGCGGGGATGGAGGGGGCGCTGGCCAGTGTCGTCGGGGGACTTGTAAGCTGCCCTGTGATTGCGGTGCCGACCAGCGTCGGCTACGGCTCGAGCTTTGACGGGCTCTCGGCGCTGCTCACCATGCTCAATAGCTGCTCTTCCGGCGTCACCGTGGTTAATATCGACAATGGCTTTTCGGCAGCGGTAACAGCGACGCTTATAAACAGAAAAATAGAAGCAAAGAAATAATTAAAAAGCCACAGAGGCCGCAGAGAACACAGAGATTATGAAAAATCCGAAATCCTAAGCACGAAATCCTAAACAAATCCAAAATTCAAATTACCAAAATTCAAAATTAGCCACAGAGAACACGGAGATTTTTTTAGACACGAATCCATTCGACTCCCTTGACGGTTCGACTACGCTCACCGCAGGCTGCGCTCGGGACCGGTATGCTCAGTCCTAGGGACTCCTAACGGAGGACAGGTTAACCATTGCATCCATTATGAAAAACACAATTTCCCTCTTTACCTCCTGTTCCTTTCACCAATAGCATTACGAGACGCTCTGCGGCGGCCCGCTAAGTACG
>Ga0315288_10005631_pt1 | contig 15925 bp, 13 predicted proteins | sample YL17G11_20_MG_FD_203454 | JGI IMG/M metagenome (GOLD analysis project Ga0315288, IMG submission 203454) | Sediment microbial communities from Yellowstone Lake, YNP, Wyoming, USA - YL17G11_20 | ecosystem: Environmental > Aquatic > Freshwater > Lake > Sediment | place: USA: Wyoming | collected...
ATGAATCTTTAATCCCCTGGCTTGCTTGGGCTTGGCCGAATCAAGCCGGGGGAATTTTTTGAACCGTTCCGGCCTGATCTGGTTTCCCATGAGCCCCAAGAATCTCTACCTTCAAACCTTCGGTTGTCAGATGAACGTTTATGATTCAGAGCGCATAAGCCAATTGCTGGCCGCGAGAAATTATCGCTTGGTTGAGAAACCGGCGGAAGCCGATTTGATTTTCTTGAATACCTGCAGCGTCCGGGAGAAACCCGTTCAGAAAGTTTACAGCACCCTCGGCCGGTTTCGGGCGTTAAAAATGAAAAATCCAAACCTGATTATTGGCGTTGGAGGATGCCTGGCTCAGCAAGAGGGGAGGGGATTTTTAGAACGCTTCCCCTACCTGGACTTTGTCCTGGGAACGAAGGAATTCAAGCGAATCGACGAACTTTTAGATGACCTGGAGATTTACGGGAAACGGGGGTCGGCTACAACCCTCAACGGGCGGGTTGATCCTTATGCTTCTCTCCCCTTTTCTTCTTCCAGTTCCAAGGCCACGGCTTTCGTTTCTATCATGCAAGGCTGCGACAACTTTTGTTCCTTTTGCATCGTTCCCTTGGTCCGTGGCCGGGAAGTGAGCCGGCCGAGCGGAGAGATTTTGGGAGAAATCCGCACCCTGGCCAGCCAGGGAATCAAAGAGGTGACCCTCCTTGGACAAAACGTAAACTCCTACGGAAATAAAGCCCCTGGCGAGTTAAGCTTTGTGGAACTCCTGGAGGCCGTCCAGGAGGTTAGCGGAATCGAACGCATCCGCTTCACCACTTCCCACCCCAAAGACTTTTCCCGCGGCCTGGCGGAGGCTTTTGGCAGGCTCTCAAAACTCTGCGAGCACGTCCACCTTCCCCTGCAGTCTGGGTCCAACCGCATCCTCAAACAGATGAACCGGGGTTATTCATGGGAAGAATACCTGGAAAGGGTGATGCTCCTCCGCCAGTTGTACCCCCAGATTAGTATCACCACGGATATGATCGTTGGATTCCCGGGCGAAGAAGAAGTTGATTTTCAGTCAACCTTAGAGATGATCGAGAAGGTCCAATTTGATGAAATTTTCTCCTTTAAATATTCTGACCGGCCGAACACCCGCGCATCCTTTTTCCAAGATAAGATCCCTGAAGAGGTCAGCCGACGAAGGCTGATGGAACTCCAGTCCCTCCAAGGGAGGATCACATCAAAGCGGAACAAAATCTGGGAGGGTAGGGAGGTAGAGGTCCTGGTAGAGGGTCGAAGTAAGGCAAGTGCCGAGGAGAACATGGGGAGATCACGGACCAACCACATCGTTAATTTTCCCGGAAGATCCTACCCTTTAGGGTCGATAGTGCGAGTGCGCATTGAGAAGGCTTTGGCCCATAGCCTTCGGGGGGAAAATGTCTAACGCCTTTTATAGGCACTCAACAACTAAGAATTGAAAGCAGGGCAGGCGACGACAGAAGGAGAGAATAATTCTATGATTGACCTGCACACTCACAGCATTTTCAGCGATGGAGAACTTTTGCCTTCGGAATTGGTCCGCCGGGCGGAGGTCATCGGTTATCAGGCAGTGGCCATTACCGATCACGCAGATACGTCCAACCTCGACTGGATCATCCCCCGACTGATCCAAGTCTGTCGGGATTTGAACAGCCATTGGCAGGTCCGGGCCATCCCGGGAATCGAGCTCACCCACCTTCCACCCGCTATGATCGGTTCTTTGACTTCTCGGGCGAGAGCCCTCGGGGCCCAGATCGTCCTGGTGCATGGAGAGACTATAGTTGAGCCTGTACTCCCGGGGACAAACCACCAGGCCATCGAAGCCGGGGTGGATATCCTGGCTCACCCAGGCTTAATCTCTGAGGAAGACGTGATATTTGCCCGGGAAAAGGGGGTTTTCTTGGAGATCACCTCCCGCCAAGGGCATAGTCTGAGCAACGGGCATGTGGCTCGTCTGGCCCAAAAAGCAGGGGCGCAATTGGTTTTAAACACGGATACTCATTTTCTGGAGGACCTGATCTCGCGGGAAAAAGCCCTGAAAGTAGCTTGGGGGGCGGGTTTGAGGCCGGAAGATTTCGATCAGATGTTGGAGAATTCTCGAAAAATTATCTCTCGCCTGGGGTAAACTCGACCTGGAGGCAGAAAATCAGTTCTAGGGAAGGGCACGGTGGATCGTGCCCTGGGTTCGTTTTAGGTCCGGAATTCAGGCTTGAGTTTCAGGGTAATATCCCGTTCATCTTTTTTTTCTCCGATCTCATCCATTTTGATGCGCAGCCTCAAGTCGTTGGCGCTGTCGGAATAGGCGATCGCGTTGTCGTAATCGACAATTCCCTGCATATAGAGATCGAAGATGGATTGGTCGAAGGTCTGCATGCCCTCCATCGTTCCCTGGGCGATGGCTTCTTTGATGATGTCCACCTGCGCTTTATGGATCAAGTCCTTAATCCGGGGGGTATCCAGAAGAATCTCCACGGCTGCAATCCTTGTCCCATCGACACTGGGGATCAGACGCTGGGAGATGATGGACTTGAGGTTCAAAGAGAGTTGAAGGTAGATTTGCAGATGCCTTTCCGGCGGGAAAAAATTCATGATCCGTTCAATGGCTTGGTTGGCGTTGTTGGCATGGATGGTTGCCAGACAGAGGTGTCCGGTTTCGGCGTAATCGATGGCTGCTCCCATCGTTTCCAGGTCGCGGATCTCACCGATGAGGATCACATCCGGAGCCTGTCGCAGGGTGTGTTTGAGAGCGCTGGCATATCCGTGGGTATCGATGCCGATCTCCCTCTGCGTGACAATGGACATCTTATGGGCATGGACGAATTCGATGGGATCCTCGACTGTGACAATGTGCCCGGTGGCGTTGGAGTTCCGGTAATCAATGAGCGCTGCCAGGGTGGTGGATTTTCCCGACCCTGTCCGGCCGGCGACCAGCACCAGCCCGCGCTTGGTCATGGTTAAATTCTTGAAGATCTGGGGCAGCCCGAGGTCATCGATGGTCTGGATATGTAACTTGATCTGCCGGAAAACCATGCCGAAGAACCCGCGCTGGCGGAAGATATTTACGCGAAAGCGCCCCAGATTGGGGTAGGAGATGGCCAAGTTCATCTCCCACCTTCTGGCGAAGTAGGTCTTTTGGCTCTGGCTCATCAACGACAAGGCCATGGTTTCGGTTTCTTCCGGAGTATATTTTCGCTCGGCCCAGGGAGACGTGACTCCTTCCACCCGGAACATCGGGGGGCTGTCTACAGTGATGTAGAGGTCCGAAGCGTCGAGCTGGGCCATATGTTCCAGAAGCTCACGAAAGTTGATGGACATCACCAAACCTCCTCACGAGTTGAAAATGTTCGGGCTACTGGCCAGGTAGAGGCATTGATCCCGGTCGACGATGTTCCTGGACACCAAGTCTTTCAGTGATTGGTCTAGGGTAATCATGCCAAATTTTTGACCCGTCTGGATGGCCGAAGGAAGTTGGGCCACCTTGCCTTCGCGGATGAGGTTGCGAACAGCCGGGGTGCCGATCATGATCTCTAAAGCGGGGACAAGCCCACGGCCGTCACGCCGCTTCAGGAGCACTTGGGAGATGATGGCCTGAATGGATTCGGAGAACTGAGCCCGGACCTGGGATTGCTGCTCTGCGGAGAAAACGTCGATGATCCGGTCGACGGTTTTCGCCGCCCCGCTGGTGTGCAGGGTGGAAAAAACGAGGTGGCCAGTCTCTGCCGCCGTAAGAGCTAAAGAAATGGTTTCCAGGTCGCGCATCTCGCCGACCAGGATAATATCCGGGTCCTCACGCAGGGCGCTGCGCAAGGCGTTCGAAAAGCTCAGGGTGTGAGCACCCACTTCCCGTTGATTGATTAAACAATTTTTAGATTCGTGAACAAATTCGATGGGGTCCTCGATGGTAATGACGTGTCCTTTGAGGGAATTGTTTAAGACATCGATCATGGCCGCCAGGGTGGTGGACTTTCCGGATCCTGTAGGCCCGGTAACCAAAACCAAACCCCGTTCATTCTGGCAGACCTCCCGGAGCCCCTTCGGAAGCCCCAATTGTTCCAGCGATAAAATTTTCTGCGGAATGACCCGGAAGACCACGCCGTCTCCCCGCTGTTGACGGAACGCATTGACCCGGAAGCGGGCCACCCCCTTCAGCTCGAGGGAGAAGTCCAATTCGCTCATCTCTTCGAACTTCTTCCGCTGATGGTCGTTGAGAACGTCGTAGAGCATGACATGCAGGTCTTCTCTGGTTAGGGGAGGGATCTCGATGCGTTTGATCTCGCCATAAATTCGCACCATGGGCGGTTCTCCGGCGCTGATGTGCAGGTCAGAGGCACCCTCTTTATGGACGAAGAGTAAGAGTTCAGAAATATCCATTCTTCGGCTCCTCCTCAAAGGGGAAACAAATTCATTAAAATGGAAAAGGTAGGCATTGTCAAGTCCAGGGGTAAACCCCCGATGAGTTCACCATAGGATATATCGGCAGGAGGGAGAAAGAAATTGAAAAAAGAAACCAATGTGTTAGAATAGAATGCAAGTTGTGGAGATTTTTTCTAATGACGGATCAATTGGATAACTGGTTAGATCGGTTTTGGGACCATCTGGCCGTCGAGAGAGGGTTGAGCCGGAATACCCTAGAGGCATACGCCCGGGATCTGCGGGGCTATAGCGCATTTCTCTCGGAGCATGGTGTATCCCGCGTCGAGGACAGCTCGGCCGAACAAATCATGGGTTATTCCAAACATTTGCGAGAGGGGGGCCTCTCCGCAAGGAGTGTCGCCCGCACTCTTTCAGCGCTGAAAGGTTTTCACAAGTTTCTCCTGCAGGATGGGGCCATTCAGCAGAATCCCTTGCGCCGCCTGAGAGTGCCCAAGGTCTTCCCCAGGCTTCCTTCGGTGTTGACACCCGGCGAAGTAGAGGAATTATTGCGGCAGCCTGACCCGGCTCATCCGCTGGGGGTCCGCGACCGGGCCATGCTGGAGCTTCTTTACGCGGCAGGCCTGCGGGTCTCCGAATTGGTTTATCTGTCGGTAAACGACGTGAACTTGGAAGTGGGATACGTGCGGGCCAAGGGGAAAGGAGCAAAGGAGCGGATCGTGCCCATCGGTGGTAGCGCTTGCCGGGCCCTAAAAGAATACCTCGAGGGGCCGCGGCATTCCTGGGCTTTAAAGTCGTCCGACGGCACCCTGTTTCTTGGAAGGGGAGGGCGGAAGATTACCCGCCAGGGATTCTGGAAGATCCTTAAGAAACACGGCCGAGCTGCCGGGATTCAGAAGCGAACCACTCCCCATACCCTGCGCCACTCTTTTGCGACTCATCTTTTGGAAAGAGGGGCGGACCTGAGGTCTGTACAGTCCATGCTCGGGCATGTAGACATTAGCACCACCCAAGTGTACACCCACGTCTCCCGGGAACACCTGAAACGGGTGCACCAGAAGTACCATCCCCGGGGTTAAATCCATGGACGTGATCACCACCCACATCAACGCGGACTTCGATTCTTTGGCTTCCATGCTGGCGGCCAAGAAACTCTATCCCCAGGCCGTCCTGGTCTTTCCGGGCTCCCAAGAAAAGAATCTGCGTGATTTTTTCATCCAATCCACTTTCTATGTCTTTGAAACAGAGCGGGTAAAGAACATCGACTTGAAGGCGGTCCGACGGTTAATTCTCGTGGACACCCGCCAGCCCGGGCGCATCGGAAAATTTGCGGAATTGATCAGGCAGCCGGAAGCGGAAATACATATATATGATCATCACCCGGCCTCTCCGGAAGACATCCATGGGACGTTGGAGCACATCCGGGAGGTGGGGGCGACCATAACCATTCTGGCCCGGATCCTCAGAGAAAAAAATATCTCCCTGACTCCCGAGGAAGCTACCGTCATGGCCGTGGGCCTTTACGAGGACACTGGGTCTTTCACCTTCTCTTCCACTTCCGCAGAAGATTACGAAGCAGCGGCTTTTCTACTCTCTCAGGGGGCCAATCTGAACATGGTGTCAAACCTGATCACGCGAGAGCTAACCCCCGAGCAGATCGCTTTGCTCAATGAGCTGATCCAAACCGCTACCCGCTACCCGGTGAAAGGCCTGGAGGTGGTGATCGCCAAGGCATCCTCCGACAAGTACGTGGGGGATTTTGCCCTTTTGGTGCATAAACTGAAAGACATGGAAAATATCAATGTCCTCTTTGCCCTGGCCCAGATGGAGGATCGCGTTTATTTCGTGGCCCGCAGCCGTATCGAGGAAATTAACGTGGGGGAGATCGCCGCCGCCTTTGGCGGAGGGGGGCATGCCACAGCCGCTTCGGCCACGATCAAGGGGTTAAACCTCCACCAGGTAGAGGAAAAATTGTTGAATTACTTGGAGGGCCGGATCACCCCTTTGAAACAGGCGCACGACCTGATGTCCTTCCCGGTGAAAACAGTGGAAGCAAAAGAGACCCTGGAATGGGCGGGTGAACTTCTCACCCGTTACAACATCAATGTTCTTCCCGTGGTCGAGGAAAGTAAAGTTTCCGGCCTGATCACACGGCAGGTTGTTGAAAAAGCCGCATTCCACGGCTTCAAAGACTCCCCTGTACGGGACTACATGAGCAGCGAGTTTGCCACGGTCACTCCCCGAACCCCTCTGTCAAGAATTCAAGACCTGATCGTGGGAAACAACCAGCGCTTCCTTCCGGTGATGGAGAAGGAAAAGCTGGTTGGGGCCATCACCCGTACCGACCTATTGCGCTGGCTAGACACCCGTACCGGCCGCACAGCGCATCCCCCCGTCGAACAGGATTTTTTCTCGGCTGAGCCCAGGAAAAAATGGATCCTCCGGCTCATGGGGGAGCGCTTGCCTTCTGAAGTACTCGGTTTACTCAAGGACATCGGAGAGAAAGCCGAAGAAATGGGCTTCCAGTCCTACGCCGTGGGCGGCTTCGTGCGCGACCTGATTTTGCGCTATGAGAACCTCGACCTTGACGTCGTCGTGGAAGGGGACGGAATCCGGCTGGCCCAGGCTCTGGCCCGGGAGAAGAAAGGCGAACTTACCGTGCACAAAAAATTTGGGACGGCCAAGCTCATCTTTCCCCGGGGTTATCGACTGGACCTCGCCACAGCCCGTTTGGAATACTATGACCATCCCGCGGCCCTTCCTCGGGTTGAGCACAGCTCGATCAAGCTTGACCTTTACCGGCGTGATTTCACGATGAATGCCCTGGCCATTCATTTGCATCCCGACCATTTTGGCGAGCTCATCGATTTCTTCGGAGCGCAGAAAGACATCAAAGAGCGGGTCATCCGCATCCTCCATAACCTGAGTTTTGTGGAAGATCCTACGCGCATCTTCCGGGCCCTGCGGTTTGAACAGCGGATCGGCTTCCAGATTGCCAAGCATACCCAGATGCTCATGGAAAATGCTGTGCGCATGGAGCTCTTCGGCCGTCTTTCGGGAAGGCGGCTTTTCCGGGAACTGGTCCTTTGCCTCTCGGAAGACAAGCCTTTTGCCGTCATCAAACGGTTGGGGGATTATGGATTGCTGAAATTCTTCCATTCCAGATTGAAAGTGGATCGAGCCATGGAGGGCCTGTTCCAGAGGTTGGGAGGCGTAGCCTCTTGGTATAGTTTATTGTTTACTGGAGAAAAGTATGATCGCTGGTTGGTGGCCTTCCTGGGTTTGGTGGACAGCCTGACCGAAGAGGAAATCCGGGAGCTTTTCCTCCGCCTTTCCCTCTCCGAGAAATTCCGTACGACCTTCATTCAGCGGCGGCGAATGTCCATCCAGGTGGTCAACCGGCTTTCCCATATTTCTTCCATAGGGCGCAGCGAAATCTATTTTCTCCTTCACTCGTTGCCCGCTGATTTCCTGCTGTTCGCCATGGGGAAAACCCAGTCCGAGAGTGTTAAAAGGGCCATCTCCCTCTACTTCACCGGGCTGAAGGGCACAAGGGTTTCCCTGAGCGGCAAAGACTTGAGAAGAATGGGTTATATTCCTGGACCGATCTACGCTGAGATCCTGCAGGCCCTTTTGCAGGCCAGGCTCGACGGGAAACTGCACAGCCGACAGGAAGAAATCGATTACGTTCTGGGGAATTTTAACAAAGATGCCGAAACCCCCCAAGGAAGGGGCCGGCGGGTAAGGACCTCCCCCCGTCTCCAGAAAAGGAAGGAGGGGAAAGATAAGGTCTCACCCGAGATTCGGGCGGATGAAAAATTTCGAGTCCAGAGGGAAGAGTTAAAGGTCTAATCGTGGCCCACTCATCATTTTTCACTTTTACCGGAAGGGGGATTTTAAAAATCAGATGTTCAAGCAGCGCGTGCTGAGCGGAATGCGGCCATCGGGAAAGCTTCACTTGGGAAATGCAGTTGGAGCCCTGGATAATTGGAAGAGACTCCAGGACGAGTATGAATGTTTTTTCTTCGCGGCGGACTGGCACGCCCTGACGACTGAATATGTCAACCCCGAGATCATTCCGGAGAGCATCCGGGATATGATGATCGACTGGTTAAGCGTGGGCCTCTCCCCAGAAAAGTGCGTTCTCTTCGTCCAGTCGCGAATCAAGGAGCACGCCGAGCTCCATCTTCTGCTTTCCATGATCACGCCTCTGCCCTGGCTGGAGCGAGTCCCCTCGCATAAAGAGCAGCAGCTGGAGTTGGCCAATCGTGACCTCACGACGTATGGGTTTCTGGGCTACCCGCTGTTGCAGACTGCGGATATCATCATATACAAGGCCCACAAAGTTCCCGTGGGCATCGATCAGGTTCCCCACGTGGAGCTCTCCCGGGAAATTACCCGGCGATTCAATTTTTTTTACGGCCCCATCTTCCCGCCTCCGGAGCCGATGCTCACTGAAGTTCCCAAACTGCTGGGGATCGACGGCCGGAAGATGAGCAAGAGCTACCATAACGCCATTTACCTCTCCGATCCGCCCGGGGAAATCCGCAAAAAAGTGAGCCAGATGTTCACCGACCCCAATCGCATCAAACGCAGCGATCCCGGGAATCCGGATATATGCAATGTCTTTTCCTTCCATAAGGTGTACAGTTCACGGGAGATGGTGGAACGAGTCAACGTCGATTGCCGCCGGGCAGCCATCGGGTGCGTCGAGGATAAAAAGAATCTTGCCGAAAACATCGTCGCTTACCTGGCCCCCGTCCATGAGCAGCGCGCCCGCTACGTAAAGAGCCCCCATTTAGTTGAGGAGGTGCTGGAAGATGGCTGCCAGAGGGCTCGGAGAATCGCCGCCCAGACGATGGAAGAGGTGCGCCGGGCGATGAAGATTTCCTGACGGGAATCTTCAAACTCTACAGAAGCAAGGTTCAAATGAAATTTCTGCTCGGAATGAATTTGCAAAGCCATGAGGGAGGGAATGGAATCTAACCATCTGCCGGATGAATTTGAACAAGAAGAGCTTCCCCTGAACGTCAAGTTAGAAGTCTTTGAGGGGCCGTTGGATCTTCTTCTGCACCTGATTAAAAAGAACGAAATTGACATTTACGACATCCCCATCACAGTCATCACCCAACAGTATTTGCAATCCCTGGAAGTGATGAAAAGCTTGAACCTCGACGTGGCTGGGGAATTTCTTTTGATGGCCGCCACGTTGCTCCACATAAAGTCAAAGATGCTCGTGCCCGCTCCGGAAGAGGAGCCAGCGGAGGAGGGAGAGGAAACCGCCGAAGATCCCCGGTCGGAACTGGTGCGCAAACTTCTAGAGTACCAACGTTTCAAAGAGGCGGCCCTGGAATTGTCCCAGGGGCCTCTTTTGGATCGAGAGGTATTTATCCGCAAGTTCTTCGAAGAGAAGCTTCTGGAGGGGGTCGAGGAGTCCCTCGTCGGCGAGGCCACGCTTTTCGACCTACTGGAAGCAATGAAAAAGGTTTTGCGAAGTATTCCTGCGGAAGAGTTCCAGGAGATTTCCTTGGAACAATTGAACATCAAGGAGAAGATTATCCAGATCATGGACCGCCTGTGGGGGACGGAGAGCGTAGCCTTCACCGAACTTTTTACTGCGGCCACACCCCGGAGAGAGATCATCATCACTTTTTTAGCTCTCCTCGAGCTTCTGCGCCTGCGGATGATCAAGATCTACCAGTCCGAGTCCTTCGGGAAGATTCGGATCTTCTCGCCGATCGAACGAGAGGAAGGCCGGAAGAGAATCGAAGAAAGGATCCTTTGAAGTGGAAGATGTGGAATTAAAGGCCGTGATCGAATCTTTAATCTTCGTCTCGGAGAGCCCTTTAAGCCTGGACCGGATTAAAGAAGTCTTGGGCGAGGTCAGCAAGAAAGATCTCCAACGGTACCTCTCCGAACTGGTAGAAGATTACGAACGCGCCCAGCGGAGTTTTACCCTGGTGGAGGTAGGCGAGGGGTTCCAGTTTCGAACCCGGCCCCAGTATGCCGAATGGATCAAGAAGTTGAAGAAAACCAAACCTCTGGCGTTGAGCCAGCCTGCTCTGGAGACCTTGGCCATCGTCGCCTATCAGCAGCCGATTGTACGTGCAGACGTGGAAAAGATCCGGGGAGTGGATTCTGGAGGAGTTCTACGCACTCTCTTGGAGAGGAAGTTAATCAAAATTTTGGGGAAGAAGGACATCCCGGGTAGGCCGCTGGTCTATGGGACCTCCAAGCAGTTTCTGGAAGTGTTCGGGTTGAAGGATCTTTCCAGTCTACCCACCCTAAAGGATGTGGAAGGTTTGGGGCCGCCCCACCCAGAGGAGCTCCTCCCTCTTTCATGGAAGGAGGGAAAAGGGCAGGAACGCGCTGGGAGGAAGGAAACCGGACTCTTGTCCGAAAAAGAGGCGGTGACGGATGAGTCCCCTTCAAAGGGTGCAAAAGATTCTTTCTGAAATCGGAGTCGCCTCCCGGCGGAAAGCCGAAGAGCTGATCCGGGAAGGACGCGTGACGGTCAATGGACGCATTGCCCATATTGGGGACCGGGCTGACCCTTTTCAAAACTCCATCAAGGTCGATGGCCAAAGGGTCAGTTTTTCTTCTTCTAAAGTTTACATCCTCCTGAACAAACCGAAAGGAACGATGACCACGTCCGATGATCCCGAAGGAAGGACAACGGTCCTAGACCTGGTGAAGATAAAAAATACCCGGCTATTTCCGGTGGGACGGCTGGATTACGGTGCCGAGGGTTTCCTTCTGTTGACCAACGACGGGGAGCTTGCTTACCGCTTGGCGCACCCTTCTTTTCACGTTCCCCGCACTTACCTGGTAAAAGTTAAAGGAAAACCTACCCCCGATGAGATCCGCAAGCTGAGTCGGGGTATCTCTTTGGAAGATAGGCGAACGGCCCCCTGCCAGATCTCGTACCTCAGAGACACCGAGGAAAATCAATGGCTGGAGATGGTTCTGTACGAGGGGAGAAATCGGCAGGTAAAACGGATGTGGGAGAAGCTCGGCTACCCGGTCTTGAAGCTGAAGAGGGTCGGGTTTGCTGGGCTCGCTCTCGGAAGACTCAAGCCAGGCGAATTCCGTTCCCTCCGCCCCGGAGAGGTGCGAAAACTCAAAGAAAGGGTGTTTAAAGACTTCCCTGCGAAGGCCGATGGCGGACCTTCCAGGAGGGACGCGGGAAAAAAGTGAGGAATGGTTCCCCATGAAATTTTCCAAAAAGGGTGACCGGGGTTTCACCAGCCTGATGGGGGGTCAGAGGATCCCAAAATCCGGTCCGAGGCCAGAGGCCTACGGCACCCTGGACGAGGCCAGCTCGGCCTTGGGAATCGCGAGAGCCTCGGCCTCCAAACCCAAGACGAAGGAAATCATTCTGGGTATCCAAAAAGACCTCCTCCTTCTCGGCGGGGAGCTGGCAACTGCCCCGGAGGATGCGCAGCAGTACCCGCATCAGATTCAATCCCAGCATGTGGACCGATTGGATCGCCTGATCGAGGAGTTGCAGAAAGACGTTGAAATTGGGAAAGAGTTTATCATTCCGGGAGAGACGATGGCCTCCGCAGCTATTGATCTGGGCAGAACCATCGTGCGCCGAGCAGAACGGAAAGCCGTTCGCCTGCTTCAGGAAAAAATCATTTCCAACATGGAGGTACTTCGATTCCTCAACCGGCTGGCAGACTTGCTCTTTACCTTGGCCAGGTATGAAGAAAGCCAGGGATAACCATGCCCGCCTTAGTCCTGAGGATGAAGAAGACGATCCAGAAATATGATATGCTTCAGCCCGGGGAGCGGGTGGTGGTGAGTGTTTCCGGGGGAGCAGACTCCATGGCTCTCCTCCATGCCCTTTGGGAGGTTCGGCGGGATTTTCACCTCACCTTGGTCGTAGCCCATCTGGACCATGGTCTTCGGGCGGAATCGGGGGAAGAAAGATCTTTCGTCCGGAAAGCCGCTGCCGGGCTGGGCATTCCTTTCGTCAGCCGCAGGGTGGACGTCCGCGCGCAGCAAAAGAGGGGAGGCTTTACCCTTCAGGAAGCAGCCCGCGAAGCGCGTTACGCTTTCCTCCTGGAAACGTCCAAGACTCAAAAGGGTACGAGAATTGCCCTGGGACATACAGCCGACGATCAAGCCGAGTCTGTGATCATGCGGTTTCTCCGGGGCTCCGGGACCCGGGGTCTTTCGGGAATCCCCCCTGTCCGCGGAGGAATCATTATCCGGCCACTCATCGAGGTCTGGCGGGAAGAAGTGGAATCTTTTCTTCGAGAAAGGAAAGTGACCTATCTTACCGACCCTTCCAATCGCTCTTTGCATTTCCTGCGCAACCGGGTGCGGCACGAGCTTCTGCCCCTCCTCCAGCAATACAACCCCAGGTTTCGCCAAATGCTCGTACAGATGGCCGACTTATTTCGCGCGGAAGAACAATTCTGGGAAAAAATTCTGGAGGAAAGATTTCCTTTGCTGGTGCGGAACCGGAAGAAAGATTCCATAACCCTGGACATCCCTTCCCTAGCCGGCCAACCGCTTCCCCTCCGGCTCAGGTCCTTTCGACACGCCATAGAAAAAGTGCTGGGACATTTGCGGCGGGTGGGCTTCTCGCACATCTTAACCATTGAGAATGTGGTGCAAAACCCGGAGCCCAATAAAAGCCTCCAGCTCCCCCAGGGGCTCTGCGTAGTCAAGGCCTATCAAGCCCTAACCATTAGCAGGTCCAAAGAGGAAGTCATTCCTTTTGAGCATTCGGTTCCGGGGCCTGGCTACGTGGAGATCCCGGAGATCGGACGGGGGATGCGATTTGCCGTACAGACCGACAGCCCGCGCGGGCGCCCCGAAAATTCCTCCGGTGTGGCCTGGCTTGATTTTGACCCCATCGATTTCCCGCTGACCATCCGCTCCTTCCGCCCTGGAGACCGCTTCCAACCATTGGGCATGGAAGGGGAGAAGAAAGTGAAGGACCTTTTCATCGACTACAAAATTCCAACCATTCAGCGAAAACGAACCCCGCTGCTTTTCAAGGAAGATCGGCTTCTCTGGGTTGTGGGTGTCCGCATCGACCACCGGGCACGGCTGAAACCTGGGACCCAGCGGGTTTTGCGAGTTGAGTTCATCTGAAGCTTTTTGCCACCATAGTTGAAATCCTTCATCCCGCCTTTTTTATTGTTTAAAATTCTTATTTATGTTATAAAAAGTCAGGAATTATAATTTAAAAATTTCAAGTTATTAACCACGCTTGCGAAAGAAACTTATGGGGGGGGGGAAATTGAGCCCCTTTTATAAAAATTTAGCCCTTTGGCTGATCATCAGCCTGATGATGATCCTCCTCTTTAACCTCTTCAACCAGCCCCGGTCGACGCAGGAGAAAGTGATCTTTAGCGATTTCCTGGCGGCCTTGGAACGGGGAGAGGTAAAGGAGGTCACCATCCAGGGCCAAAATATTTCCGGCCGCTACGTCAACCGGAAGGAATTTAGAACCTTTGCCCCCAGTTATCCTGACCTGATCAAGGCGTTGAGGGATAAGGATGTGAGGATCTCGGCCAAGCCCGAAGAGGAATCCCCATGGTACATGACCATGTTGATCTCCTGGTTTCCCATGATTCTCCTGATCGGCTTCTGGATCTTCTTCATGCGGCAGATGCAGGCTGGCGGTACCAAAGCCATGTCCTTCGGCAAAGCGCGGGCCAAACTGCTCACCGAGAAACAACAGAAAGTAACCTTTATCGATGTGGCCGGGATCGACGAGTCCAAAGAAGAACTACAGGAGATTATTGAATTTCTCCGGGATCCGAAAAAATTCACTAGGCTGGGAGGACGGATCCCCAAAGGGGTTCTCTTGGTGGGGGCACCGGGAACCGGGAAGACCCTCTTGGCCCGGGCCATCGCCGGCGAAGCCAACGTTCCCTTTTTTTCCATGAGCGGATCGGATTTCGTGGAAATGTTTGTGGGTGTGGGCGCCTCCCGGGTACGGGACCTCTTCATCCAGGGGAAAAAGCATGCTCCCTGCATTATCTTCATAGATGAAATTGACGCGGTAGGCCGCCATCGGGGGGCTGGACTCGGGGGAGGGCACGATGAACGGGAACAGACCCTCAACCAGCTTTTGGTGGAGATGGACGGTTTTGAATCCAATGAGGGCGTAATCATCGTTGCCGCCACCAATCGACCGGACGTCCTGGACCCCGCGCTTATCCGGCCAGGACGGTTTGATCGCCAGGTGGTCGTTCCTAGGCCGGATGTGAAAGGGCGGGAGGAGATTTTAAAAGTTCATACTCGAAAAACTCCCTTAGCCGATAACGTAAACCTTTCGGTGCTTTCCAGGGGCACACCCGGCTTCACCGGAGCAGACTTAGAAAACCTGGTGAACGAGGCCGCCCTCTTAGCGGCTCGCCGTGAAAAAAACAAGGTAGAGATGGCCGATTTCGAAGCCTCCAAGGACAAAGTCCTCATGGGCGTGGAACGCCGGACGATGATCATCAGCGAGGAAGAGAAACGTCTCACCGCCTATCATGAGGCTGGCCATACGCTGGTGGCCAAATTTCTACCCGGCGCAGATCCCATCCACAAAGTGACCATCATCCCCCGCGGTCGGGCTTTGGGGATCACCCAACAATTGCCCGCAGAGGACAAGCATACCCTTTCCAAGGAGTATATCCTCAACAAGATCGCCATATTTTTGGGGGGGAGGGCTGCTGAGGAATTGGTCTTGCAAACACAAACCACCGGTGCCGGGAACGATTTAGAAATGGCCACCGAATGGGCCCGGAAGATGGTCTGCGATTATGGGATGAGCGATAAAATCGGCCCTCTGACCTTCGGAAAAAGGGAAGAACATATCTTCCTCGGCCGGGAGATCGCTCAGCATAAAGATTTCAGCGAACAGACCGCCGTGGATATCGACAGCGAGATCAAGCGCATCGTGCTGGAAAATTATGATCGGGCGAAGGATATTATCCGGCAACAACTGGAGGGACTGCACCGCTTGGCATCGGCCCTTTTGGAGAAGGAAGTCCTTGCCGGGGAAGAGGTCGACGAGGTGCTGGGATTAAAGCCTCCCATTCCTGGAATCGCGCCCAGGGATTTAGATAAGGAAGCAAGGCTTTTTTAGAGCAGGGTCAAAGTCAAAGGCCAAGGGTTGCCTATTATTCTTTGCCCTTGTTTCTTGACCGAAGACCCTCATTTTTTATGGAGCCCCTCATTCTCCGTTTTCACCGCCGGAATTATGATCTTTCCCAGCGCACTCTCATCATGGGAGTAATAAACGTCACGCTGGACTCTTTCTCTGATGGAGGGCGCTTCTTCGAGAGGGAAAAAGCAGTGAATCAGGGTTTACGGTTGGCGGAAGCGGGAGCGGATATCCTGGACATCGGCGGAGAATCGACCCGGCCAGGGGCAAAACCTTTGGATGAAGAGGAAGAGGCCGGGCGGTTGATTCCAGTCATTCAGGATTTGCGTCCGAAGATCGACATACCCATCTCTGTGGACACGCGGAAAGCGCGGGTGGCTGAAAAGGCCCTGGAGGCCGGCGCGGAAATGGTCAACGATGTAAGCGCCC
>Ga0315288_10005632_pt1 | contig 15922 bp, 17 predicted proteins | sample YL17G11_20_MG_FD_203454 | JGI IMG/M metagenome (GOLD analysis project Ga0315288, IMG submission 203454) | Sediment microbial communities from Yellowstone Lake, YNP, Wyoming, USA - YL17G11_20 | ecosystem: Environmental > Aquatic > Freshwater > Lake > Sediment | place: USA: Wyoming | collected...
CATCAAGATAGATGATCGGCGCGACCGTCTCCAGACTATGGAGGAGAAGGTAGCGGCCGTCAGATGAAGTTGATTAGCCTGCCGGCCAGGCTGATACCTCACCCCCTGCCCCTCTCCTGCAGGAGAGGGGTGTGGAAAGGGGTCTGGGGGATAACCCCCCGACCCCCACCAGAGAGGCTTGGCCTCTCTGGACTCTCCGCTATTTTCAATGGGGATTCCACAAGGGGCGAAGGCCACCTACGGCGGCGCTGGGGGTGTCCCACAACTCCTTCCCAATTTCCCCCAAGAGTGGTGGACACAGGGGGTTGAGAGAATTATTTTTGGAGTATTAACAATGCGGATGCAATTATCCAGCCTGCCGGCCAGGCTGGCGTTACTGATTTTGCTGCTCGGTTTGGTTTTGTGGCCAGCCTGTGGTGGAAGTAAAGAGACTCCCACACCAACCATAGCGCCTGGGTCCGAGAAGCTCGAGGTGGTGGCCAGCATTTTTCCCCTGGCCGACTTTGCCCGGAATGTAGGTGGTGATCGGGTGGAGGTGGTGACCCTGCTGCCCCCGGGCGTCAGCCCCCATGTCTATGAGCCTACACCGGAAAAGGTTAAGGACCTGGCTAAGGCCAGATTGTTTATCAAGAATGGCGCTGGCCTGGAGTTCTGGGCGGAGAAGCTGGTGAATGCTGTGGCTAGCTCGGAGCTGGTTGTAGTGGACACCTCGGCTGGGGTGGAGTTGCTGGCGGAGGCTGGCGAGGAGGGGGGCAACCCGCATATCTGGCTTGACCCGCTGCTGGCCCAGAAACAGGTGAAGGACATCAGGGACGCGCTCATTCAGGTTGACCCTCAAAACAAAGACTATTATGAGGCCAATGCCGCTAGTTATCTGGCAGAGCTGGCCGCCCTTGACACCGAGCTTCAGCAGCGGATAAGCCAGTTTCGCTTCAAGGCTTTTATCTCATTTCATGCTGCCTGGAGCTACTTCGCCCTAAGATATGGCCTGATGGAGGAGGGTGTCATCGAGGAATCTCCCGGGCGGGAGCCGAGCGCAGCTCTGATTAAGGAGCTAATAGATAAGGTTAAGGAGCTGGGGGTAAAGGCAGTCTTCGCTGAAACCCAGTTCAACCCCAAGGCAGCCCGTGCTATCGCCGATGAGAGTGGGGCGGAAGTGGTAACGCTTGACCCGTTGGGCGGTGGCTCGGGCCGGGATAGCTATTTTAAGATGATGCGTTATAATGTTGAGCAAATGGCCCGGGTTATGGAGTGAGCATGGAGGCAGTCAGGCTTAGCGATGTCTGGTTCTACTATCAAGGGCAGGCGGTGCTGCATGAGGTCAACTTATCTGTTGAGGAGGGGGAGTTTCTGGGTCTGATCGGTCCCAACGGCGCTGGCAAGACCACCTTGCTCAAGCTCATCCTGGGCCTGGCCAAGCCGGCCCAGGGCCGGGTGGAGGTGTGGGGCAAAGACCCCAGCCATCTGGGCAGGCAGCGCCATCTCATCGGCTATATCTCGCAGCGCAGTCTGGTGGACTGGCAGTTTCCCGCCTCTGTCTTTGATGTGGTAATGATGGGTCGCTATGGACGCATCGGGCTGTTCAAACTTCCGGCCCAAGGCGACCGGGAGGCGGTGCTCAAAAACCTGGAGCGGGTGGGCATGGCGGAGCTGGCCCGGCGACAGATCGGAGAGCTATCTGGGGGACAGCAGCAGCGGGTGTTCATCGCCAGGGCGCTGGCGGCGGAACCTAGACTGTTGCTTCTGGATGAGCCGCTGATCAGCCTGGATGCCCGCGGACAGGACGAGTTCTACAAACTACTGGCCAGTCTACACTGCGAGCTAGGCCTCACCATTATGTTGGTCTCGCACGAGATCAGCATGGTGTCCACCTATGTGGAAAAGATCGCCTGCCTGAACCAGACGCTTTATGCGCATGCTGCGCCCTCCGAGGTGCTCAACACTGCCACGCTGGAGAGGGTTTATGGCTGTGAGGTGGAGCTATTGGCCCACGGCCGTATCCCTCATCGGGTGATCAGGGAGCACTAATGATAGACATGTTCCAGTACACCTTTATGCAACGGGCACTGTTGGCCGCCCTTCTGATAGGGGTGCTTTGCTCCATCATCAGCGTCTACGTCGTGCTCAAGAAAATGTCTTTTATCGGTGTGGGCGTCTCTCACTCTGCCTTCGGTGGGGTGGCCCTGGGCTTTTGGACCGGGGTCAATCCCATTGCAGTGGCCATCCCCTTCGCCCTGGCCACCGCAATGGCCATCGGCCTGGTGAGCCGTCGGGGTCGGGTGACTGAGGATGTGGCCATCGGCATCTTCTATGCCGCTGCCATGGCCCTGGGCATCCTTTTCATAGGGCTATCCACCGGCTACAATGTTGACCTCTTTGGTTATCTCTTTGGCTCTATCCTGGCGGTGTCCACCTCAGACCTGTGGCTCATCGGATTGCTGGGCCTGGGGGTGCTGCTGGTGGTGTTGCTTTTTTTCAAGGAGCTTTTCTTCCTGAGTTTTGATGAGGAGATGGCCAGGGTGAACGGCTTGCCGGTGGAACTGCTCTATTACCTGCTGTTGGGCATGATGGCTATCACTGTGGTGGTGGCTATCAAGATAGTGGGCATCATCCTGGTCTCAGCGCTGCTGGTGATCCCTGGGGCTACCGCTTTTCAGATCACGCGGAACTTCAGGTTGATGATGTTGCTTTCGGTGCTGGTGGGAGTGGTCTGTGGTGTGGTGGGGCTTGTTCTTTCCTACCAGTTTGACCTGGCCCCCGGCGCTACCATCGTGCTCACTGCCACCGGATTATTTCTGATTTGCCTCATTTTCTCGCCGCGGCGACGCAGAAAGACAAGGAGGGCCTAGGCGGCATGGCGCTCACCATTACGACTCTCTGCGAGAACACTGCTGGCGTGCTGAATGTGCTGGGTGAGTGGGGATTAAGCGTGCTGCTGGAGTGCGACGGCCTGAATATTTTGCTGGACACTGGCCAGGGCAAGACAGTGGTGCACAATGCCCAGGCGCTGGGGGTGGACCTGACTCGCCTGGACAAGATTGTGCTCAGCCACGGCCACTACGACCACACCGGTGGTCTGCTATCACTGCTCGGCCAGAGCAAGAAGGAAATAGAGGTCATCGCTCATCCCCAGGTATGGCAGGCCAAATATGCCCAGCGCCCTGGCCAGGAGCGCCGTGAATATGTGGGCATCCCTTTTCAACGGCAAGCGCTGGAGGGCCTGGGGGCGCGCTTCAGGCTGTCAGCTTCTCCTGTGTGGTTGAGCGAGAACATAGTGGTCACCGGTGAGATTCCGCTGGCCAATGACTATGAGAAGGTGGATGCTGGTCTCTTTGTGTGGGAGGGGGATGAGTGGCTGCCTGACCTTCTTCCTGATGACCAGGCTGTGGTGGTGAAAACTGAGATGGGGCTGGTGGTGCTCCTGGGCTGTGGGCATCGGGGTATCATGAATACGCTGCACTATGCCCAGGAGTTGACCGGGGTGGAGACCGTGTATGCGGTGGTGGGGGGCACTCATCTTTTTCGCTCCTCGGCGGAGACTCTGGAGCGCATCGTTGAGGCACTGAAGGGCTTTGGGCTTGTGCGGTTGGGGGCATCTCACTGCACTGGCCTGCCGGTGGCCGCTCGTCTGGCCCGGGAGCTGGGGGGGGGCTTGTTTTTCAATCAGGCGGGCACCCGCCTGAGCCTGCCCTTAGTATAAAGGCTGACCAGGAGGTTCGGTTTGCCTGACCTTTCGGTGCAGCTTGCGCCGAAACACCAGCGTGGGCTGCTACTCAAGAACCCGGTGCTGACCGCCTCGGGCACTTTTGGCTATGGCCTGGAATATGCTGAGCTATTCGATATTCAAAGGCTGGGTGCCATAGTGTGCAAAGGCACTACGCTTTATCCCCGCCCCGGCAATCCCCAGCCCCGCCTGGCGGAGACGCCCGCCGGTGTGCTCAACTCCATAGGTCTGCAAAACATAGGTGTTGAGGCCCTGGTTAAGGAGATAGCCCCGGTGTGGGCAGGCTGGAAGGTGCCGGTGATAGTCAATATAGCCGGCGAGACGATTGGCGAGTATGCCCAGCTCGCCTCACGGCTGGAGGGGGTGCCTGGGGTGGCTGCTCTGGAGGTGAATATCAGTTGTCCCAATGTGGCGGCAGGTGGTCTGGAGTTCGGCACCAGCCCCCGGTTAGCGGCTGAGGTTATTGCTGCCGTCAAGGTAGTAACCAGCCTTCCTGTTATGGTAAAGCTCAGCCCCAACGTTGCTGATATCGCTGAAATAGGCGTGGCGGTGGCAGAGGCGGGGGCCGATGCCCTCACTGCCATTAATACTCTCAAAGGCATGGCCATTGACCTCAAAAGGCGGCGTCCCCTGCTGGGCAACCGTTACGGGGGTCTCTCTGGACCGGCCATCAAACCGGTGGCCCTCTATATGGTCTATGAGCTAGCCGGTGCGGTGGACATTCCGGTGATTGGCTGTGGTGGCATCGCCTCGGCTGAGGACGCTCTGGAATTCATCATGGCTGGGGCCGGCGCAGTGCAGGTGGGTAGCGCCGGATTTGCTAATCCAGAGGCTGCACTGGAGGTGCTCGCTGGCATTGAGGCTTTTGTGGAGCGGGAGGGGGTCAGAAGCCTGTCTGACCTGGTAGGGGTGGCCCGCCGGTGAGCGCCCCTGGTTTCTTTCTGTTGATTGGCCTGGCGATAGTGGCGAGGTGGCTGGGTCTGAAGCTGGTGCCGCTGGTTATTCCCCGGCGGCGGCTCAGGACACTGGCCATTGGCTGGCTGGGGGCACTGACCGGCAGCTTGATGGATAGGTATATCTGGCATCTTGGTCCCAAGTTTGTGGAGATACAGGTGGCCGCCGCTGCCATTGGCTGCACACTTTTCATTCTGGCGGCTGGTCTATGGCCTTTCCTCAGGATTTTGGCGGGACAAACCGGAGCCAGGCGAGCGTAGCCTGTTTCAGGGCCATTTTGTCGGTGGGCAGACGCCAGCCCTTTTTCTGTGTTATACTTTATATCAGAAGCTCTAAGACAGCAGGGGGAGGTAACAACTATGTTTGTACGCGATGTTATGACCACCAACGTGGTTACTGTGCCTAGCTCTACTTCAATCTACGATGCCCGCAATATCATGAAGGCTCACAAGTTCCGCCGTTTACCTGTGGTGGACAAGGGGAAGCTGGTGGGCCTGGTCACCGACCATTCTCTCGACCAGGTCTCGCCCTCCAAAGCTACCTCTTTGAGCGTCTGGGAGCTCAACTATCTCCTGGCTAAGACCACCCTGAAGGACGTGATGATCAAGAATATCGTCAGCGTCACCCCAGACATGACGGTAGAAGAGGCGGTGGTGATAGCTCAGACAAATAAGGTGGGCAGCCTGCCGGTAGTGGAGGATGGCAAGGTTGTGGGCATCGTTACCACCAATGATTTCTTTTACCGCATTATCAACCCTATCCTGGGCGTGGGCAAACCCGGGGTGCGTCTCACCATCCACAAGTGTTGCCGCAGCATGGACCTGGAGAAGGTCTTTGGCACCATCAAAAAGCACAATCTGCCCATCGTCACCATGTTCCTGGACAAGTTGCCCGACGCCACAGAAGGCGATCTTCTCATCCATCTTGATACTGAGGATGCCAGTGCGGTGACCGGGGAGTTGAAGGCGGCCGGCTATGAAGTGGAGGTCAGGAAGCGCTAAGAGGAATGAATGTCGCTTGACGGCAAGGGGATGGGGCCCTATAATTAGATAGGATGAAGGAGGGGTTTTCAGCTTGAAAGTGCCTGTGTCGGGATGGAGCGTATATCAGGTGTGATTAAGAAGAGCACCACGCCAACTGCGTGGTGCTCTTTAGCTTTGAAGGGAGAGCTATGCAGTCCAGCCTGATCAGCAAGATTGAAAAAGCCAAACGCTATGCTCAGGAAAGAGACCGTGTTACCTTTTCCGAATTCACCCTCAATTTCCGGGGGGAGCACGACAACCATACGCTCAGCTATAATAAGGGGAAGTGGCATTGCAGTTGCCATTTCTTCTCCACGTGCGGCCAGTGCAGTCATCGCATGGCTATGGAGAGGATCCTCGGCGAGATGTTACCCCGAGACCCGCTGAAATCCGGACTGCTATCGCAGCCGGCTCTGCTCAGCCTCGATGGCCTCGGCGGCGATAAATAGCGAGCCGGTGACCAGGATGAGGTCGTTGTCCGTGGCCAGTTGCTTTGCCCGCAACAGCGCCTGAGCGACATTCTCTGTTGTCTTGGCCTTCAGACCATACTGGGCAAACTGGTCAGCCAGCAGCTTGGTATCGGCCGCCCGGGGGTGGCGGGCACGGGTTACCATCACCTGCTGGCAGAGCGGTGCCAGTTCCGCCACAATAGCCTTTATATCCTTGTCGTTGGAGGTACCCAGCACCAGGATGACCTGATGTTGGGGGAAGTAAAGCTCAACGCTCTGCCGCAGACGACGCGCCGAGTCGGAGTTGTGGGCGCCGTCAACTATTAGGAAAGGCTGTCGCCCTAGTATCTGAAAGCGGGCTGGCCAGCGGACCTGGGCCAGTCCCTGTTTCAAGCTTTCCGGGGAGACCTCAGTCCCCCGGCTGGCCAAAGCTTCCAGGGCGGCCACCGCAGTGGCGGCGTTCTCCAGTTGGTGGTCACCCAGCAGGGGTATCCATAGCTGATAGCGTCCCGCCTGGCCGTTCACCGAGAAATACTGGCCGCTGAGGTCGGCCCGCTCTTTGCTCCAGGTGACCTCGTGGCCTACCCTTATCAGGGGCACCCTCATCTTTCGGCAGGTCTGGGAGATGACCCTGCTGGCTGGGGTGGGCTGTGGTGAGCTAACTGCCAAGCAGCCCGGCTTGATAATTCCCGCCTTCTCCGCTGCTATCTTGGACAGGGTGTTGCCCAACACCTCTGTATGGTCAAATCCGATGGTGGTGATAACGCACACCTCTGGTTTTACTACATTGGTGGCATCGAGTCGGCCCCCCAGCCCCACTTCCAGCACCTGATAATCAACCGCCTTCTCCTGGAAATAGAGAAAGGCCAGGGCGGTCAATATCTCAAAGGTGGTGAGCAGGCCGAACTGGGCGCGGTGGTTTATGCGCTCGACTTCAGGCTTCAGCCTGTCCACCAGACTGGCCAACTCCACCTCAGCGATCATCTGACCATCTATTCTGATGCGCTCCCGGATGGTGTGGAGGTGGGGGGAGGTGAACATGGCGGTGCGGCGGCCGGAGGCGCTGAGCACTGAGGCAATCATGGCGACGGTGCTGCCTTTGCCTTTGGTGCCGGCGATGTGCACCGCTGTGGCAGCCTGCTGAGGATTGCCCAGGCTGGCCAGAAGCATGTCCATCCGCCTTAAGTCAAAGTTGGCCGCAGTATAGGCAGAGCCGGGCAGCTTCTCGTAGTCGGTGAAGCTCAGGATATAGTCAACAGCAGCCTGATATTCCATGTCCTAAATGGTATAGTATATCACTTGGGGAGAGTGCCGAAAAAGACTCAATCAGCCCCCTGTATCCACCACTCTTGGGGGGGCACCCCCAGTCCCCCGCCAAAGGGGCTCCGCCCCTTGTGGAATCCCCATTTTCACACTCCCTGGTGCCGATGGCAAGTCGGCATGATTGGTCTTGCTGAAAACCAGAAAGGGGCCGAATTTTAGTCGGCCCCTTTCTCCACTATTCCACAACATGATGTGGACTAGTTGCCTGTTCGGATTTCCTCTGCTAATTCTTTAGCCTATATTTCTCCGGCCAGGATTTTACTCTTGAGAGTCTTCCATTCTTCGAGATTCAGGACACACAGATTGCCTTCTTCACCTATCTCTACAGATTTGTCGGTCACTTTCACCACAGGACAACAAGAGCCCTCTCTGCATAGGTTGACAATCTTCATTTGGTCTAAACCCTCCTTGAAATATTAGTGATATGTATTATAAATCATATGGCACGGTCTGTATGTGACCTCTGTCTCAGTGCCCGCTAAACGGTATAAACAATTAGTCTCTAATGTTGCCCTTTTTTGATGACCACCTCACTTCTTGATAGCTTTCTTGACTTTCTCCATCACATCGGGCGGGATGGTTTTCATGTTGTGTGATTTCTCACCGTGTAAGGCGACTATTTGCATCAGCTCATCTTGGTTTTCAGTCTTTACCTCAAACTTGCACTTAATACCCACATCCTTGCACTTGAAAGATGGCATGGTCAATCCCTCCTTTCTGTATTGCTCGTAACAGATTGCGACTGACCTTGTGCTAAAGTCTTGTTCTATGGCTGAATTCTCACCCCCTTTCCTGTTCCCTTGCCAACACCTGCTTCATTCTCTTCTTACCGCAAACTGCCTGGCTCTCAGGTGTTCCACTGGCTTTGCTCAGGCTATGGTCTGCTGCCAGACCCTGGACACAATTCGCACCCTGGCAGTGACTTTGGTGAGGTCATCATGCAGAGGTCTTGAAGCTGTCAGCACCACAGCCACCTCCGCACAAGGATCACCACCCCCAGCCACCTAGTTTCATTATACGTCTTTTTATCACGATGTCAACGTGGCAGTCTTTCCAGACATCGTAAGGTGTAGACCCAACCACCACACTGCTCCTGACTAATATTCTATGCCCCGCAAAATCGAAGTTTTGTACCTGTCTGAAGAATTGCTATAATAACGTGGGGATGTCAGGATGGCTTTTGAAGCTTGGGGGGTTAAATAAGTCTAAGGCAGGAGATATCAAGTGAGGAAGCTGAAGAAGTTATTTGAACCGATTAAGGTTGGCCAGTTGGAGCTGAAAAACAGGATGGTAATGTTGGCAATGGGGACCCATCTATGCGATGGCGTAGTTAATGCCCGCCTGACAAATTACTTTGCCGAGCGGGCTAAGGGAGGTGCCGGACTTGTACTTGTTCCCTTTTCGCCAATTTATCAGGGTTACCATGCACCAGGTGAAATTCCCTATTTCGCCTGGCATCTGCCAGGGATATATGAAGATGAGCTCCTTCCAGATATCCGCAGTTTCGTAGGCGTGCTTCATGCTCAAAGTCAAGACGTCAAAGTGGCTGCGCAGATACAGATTCTTGACAAATGGGCCAAGGATAAGAATTCTCCGCTGGAGTGGGTAGGGCCTTCGGCAGTTGCCAAGCCCCACGGCCCTACGCCGAGAGAGCTAACCGTTGATGAGATCGGGCAGATAGTAGAGCGGTTCGGGGAAGCAGCGCGGAGAGCGCGTGAGGCTGGCTTCGACGCCGTAGAGATATATGCGGGGATGGGATTCTTACTAAACCAGTTCTTGTCTTCATACACCAATAGGCGGACAGACCAGTATGGCGGCACCCCAGAAAATAGAGCGCAGATCGTTGTGGAGGTCATTGCCAGCATCCAGAAAAAGGCGGGGAAGGATTATACTATTTCATGCAGAATTTCAGGTGCAGACCTCTTGGAAGAGGGGGGAAACACCCTTGAGGATACTAAGAGGATCGCCGTCGTACTGGAAAAGGCCGGCCTCAATGTCCTTAATGTGCAAGCAGGATGGCTCGAATCCAATGTGCCCATAATTAATTTCTTTGTGCCACGAGGGGCCTTCGTCTATTTGGCCGAGGGGATAAAGAGAGTGGTCAATATCCCTGTGGTGACCGCTTACAGAATTAATGATCCTTTTGTGGCGGAGAGAATCCTTGCCCAAGGCAGGGCTGACCTGATTGGTATGGGCCGGGCTCTAATCGCCGACCCTGAGTTTCCCAACAAAGCCAGGGAGGGTCGGTTTGACGAAATTCGTCGTTGTATTGCCTGCACCCGTTGTATTGATCTGGTTCATGCCCACCCCATAGTCCAGCCCGTGGCCTGCTCGGTCAATGCAAGGGTGGGAAAAGAGGCAGAGTACACCATAAAGCCCACCCAAGAGCCGAAGAAGGTGTTGGTCATCGGCGGCGGTCCGGGAGGCATGGAGGCAGCCCGGGTAGCAGTTCACAGGGGACATAAGGTGACACTTGTCGACCGCAGCCATAGGCTTGGCGGGGCAATGCTGCTGGCAGGTGTTTTGCAGCCGGAGATACCCACCTTCATCAAGTACCTGGGAGGCCAGATGCGAAGGCTTCCCATCGAGGTCAAGCTAAATACCGAAGTGACCGCCGCCTTTGTTGAAAAAATGAAGCCAGATGTGGTGATCGTAGCTACGGGTGGTGTGCCGCGCACTCTTGATGTGCCTGGGGTGGACCGGCCCAATGTGCTGTCTGGCCGCACCATGCTTGATGCCATGACCATGAATCGCCTGCCAAGCAAGGGTGGATTGGGACAAAAACTTCTTTGGCGCTTTAGCTCCCCCATTATGAAATACGGATACCATCCAAAACTCATAAATTGGGGGCTAAGATTACCCTTCCCGTTCAAGAAGCGGGTAGTCATCATCGGTGGTGGCTTTGCCGGCTGTGAAGTCGCAGATGCGCTGATAGACAAAGGTAAGAAAGTAACCGTCTTGGAGGAAGGTCCAAGACTGGGTTACGATGTTGGATTAAGCAACATATGGGCCATCAAGAAAAAGATGAAAGAGTTTGGCGCTACAACGGCGACTAATGCCAAGGTGGCAGAGATTACTGAGAAAGGGGTCAAGGCGTTGGTGGGTGGCTCAGAAAAGTTCTTTGAAGCAGACACGGTGGTGCTAGCTCTGCCACTGCAAGCAAACGACAGGCTGAGCAAGGAGTTGGAGGGGAAAGGCCTGGTCGTCCGCACCGTCGGCGACGCTGCCAGTCCCGGCAAGATTATGGAAGCTGTAGCGGCTGGCTTTCGCGCTGGCTTTGAAATCTAGTTGATGGTGGGTGTTCCGTTTCACTTCACCCCCCTGCCCCCTCTCCTGTGTGCAGGAGAGGGGGTGGAAGGGAATCTGGGGGACACCCCTAAACCCCCCACCAAAGGGGCTTCGCCCCTTGTGGAATCCCTATACAGCCAGGACACTGGACTTTAAGCTAAGCCTTTTCTTCGCAGGCAAGAATCTACGAAAACATTAAGCTGTGTGTTCACCTGCACCGGATCGAAGTACGAAGGATCCAGTTGCCTGCCCTCGAAATGCAGGGTAGGGATCCCCAGCTCTCTCTCAGCACAATCTTCCAATATCTTCGCCAGGCCAACTGTAGCGGTGCAGCCCACCTGCTTAAAGTTTATGATAGCATCAATATTAAGGTCCCGGCAGACGAAGAGTGTGTCTTCCACCCATCTCTGAGCCAATCCGCCCCAACTGAGGCTGTTCATCATCCTCGCCTCTTCCTCCAGTGGTGCGAGTTTTCTCCCATATTCTGTTTTATCACCGTATAAAGGATACTTGACACCAGACCATCGCATTGCCATATCGAATTGGAACCAGGGAATGGAAACGCCGCGTTTCTCCAAAAATGAGAACGGGTCAGTATAAAAAGGCCCGCTCACCGCCCACAGAACGCGCAACTTTTCCTCGTTCACAGCACCTATGCCCTTATCTGCCCGTTCTTGCATCTCGTCACGCCAGATTCGAAAGTACTCCAGCGCCTTTGCCTGGTCGGGGTAATAGCTAGGGGGTAAGGGTAATCTAAAGGCATCTCTACCAGCTATGGGGCAGGGGACACGCTTGCGCAACTGGTAAATGTCGTTAAGGTAGCCATAGGCAGCTCGATCATAGGTCTGCAATTCTATAAGTTTACTCTCGTCGTATTTGACCCCCGGTATCTTTTTCTGGGCAAACTCGATGATCTCGCCCATCTGGTCGGTTACGTAGCGCAGAGTATCGTTATTGGCCTCCAATCCAAAATCCAGGCAAGCTACAGGAGCATTGAACAGCCGCCCCACAGTATTGTAGGCCAGCTTGATAGGGTCACAAGCGCAGTTGTGGCTCACAATGAGGTTGGGCGGTGGCAGTTCCTTCTTCAGGCACATGTCAATACATACCACTGTCCGGTCACAAGCATAGTCCGGTAACCCCAGAGCTCGAATAGTATCGAAGCGGCTTCTGTCGACCGTTGACCTGTCAGCGCATATATCCAGATCCAGTGGCTCAAAGCCCATGGCCCTTATCAATGGCGCCGTCAATCCCTCAATGAAGGGCTTACCCTCTCGCCAGTCCCGAAGCCGGGCAATATTCAAGTCCCTCTCTATCTCATAGAGTATTTTGTTAGACCTAAACTTTACAGGATCGGGATTCTCCTCTATTTTCTTGATTCTTCTCTCGCACTTTATTATCTCTGCCTCGTAGAAATTCATGTCTCCTCCTCTAGCGTTAACTGCGAGGTAGCCCAGTGCTCTTTGCCAACCTGCTCTCAGGCTCTGGCCTGGAGCATTTCCACAAAGGCCTCAATCCTGGTTCTCAATTGACCGGCGTCCGCCATATCATGAAAACGTGGAATGCTGATGTTGGGAATGCCTGCCTCCGTCAATTTGGCCTGGAAAAACGGAACTCGAAATTGGCGAGAAAGGGAATACATTTCCGGCATCTCCAAAACGCCATCGATATAGTATTCTTTAACCCAGTCTATGACCTGCTTCACCTGCCTGTCCCAGGCGACCATGCGGGGGTGTGCGGGGCGGCTGAGATAGCGTTTGGCTAAAGCATAAACCGGGTCTGCCGAGCTGGTGTCAACCGTTTGCCAGAAGTACCTGCTTCCCGGGTCAAGATCATCCATAGCCACCAGACCTCCCGATTGCTCCACAAGCTCAACATAAGATGGGTTATACAGCGTGTCGCTGGATAGCAATAGTCGCGGACGGACATGATCTACAGATGTTTTTCGTTTCTCCAGGTAAGGGAGCAATGCCTCCAGCTCACGATTGAACTCGTCTTTGGGCATGATGGTGGCGGCAGCCACAATTGCCATAGCCTCGGCACCGGAGACAGGTGGTACCTCCTTCTTCCTCATCTCATAAAGCTTAGCGAGAAGGGTTCGCATCTTGTTGAATACTGTTATGGCCTGGCGCAGCGATTCCTCTGTGATTTTCGTCCCGCTGAATTTCTCGACAGACTTCTTGAGTCCGGCTATCTCCTTTGCCATTTGCCGATAACCAAGAGCCGACTCCCCAATGGGAACGTGTATGATATGGGCAAACGGAGTCTTCTTCAGGTGGACCAATACATCCCACAAGCGGACCAAATCCTGCTCTCGATCGGTAGCTATTACCCCGTCCAGGAAATCCAACTCCCCGGCCAAGAATGACTCCAGCACACGGTTGCAGTAGAGAGCAGAATTTGCCATACGATATGTCAGAGCCCGAGAGGTATTGGCTTGATCAGTCCCCATGACATGCCAGGGCAGCATGCCAGCGGCGTAGATGAGCTCCTCAGGTACATAAGAGCAGAGCAAACCCATCACTTTTCCGCCTTGCTTTCGCCATTCCAAGGCCCGCTTTGTTCTGTTGGCCTCACAAGTGGCTGCAAGCAAACCTCTCAACTGCTGTTCCACATTTAACTCCTTTCAGCCTCAAACTTCTATACGAAACGCCATAAATAGGTTGTAATTCGCCCCATTTATTATAGCATTTATGAAGCTGGTTGGTATGAATGTCATACCAGGCCTCTTCACCCTGGCTCAAGGCAGGCTTGGCTACCAGTCCCCTCAAAACAGGCGGCTGTATTAAAGAAGTCTGCACACAAATCTGAATAACTGGTGGATTTTCTTGGTAGCAACATCATATCCCGCCAAACTACTAAAGGGGAATAGGCTATCATGGTTGAGGTTTCTACAATGACGATGTTTGCAATGCATACCGACTGCCTGAAAGCGGTTTCCCGTCAAATCTCGGTTTTTCGCACATTTCTTCGAATTGTGTAATTCTATTCTTCCCCCTTTTGACATCCACAGAAATTGACCAAATTGTTACCAAGTACTACAAGTGAAATGCCGAAAGGATTACAGACAGCAGTGTTTAGTGTTGATATAATAGCAATTGACATTGTGCTGGCAAGGTATATAATGTTAGCTGTTCGTGTTGGATAATAACGGGGCGGGGCGTGACCATGGTGTTGATGGAGAAGGGGATACCAGGAGTCAGTTTAAGGGGCTAGTTAGGTGAAGACCTAGCCAGCCCCTTTTTGTCTAGCGAGGTCGCGGCAGGAGGCGGTGAACCCAGAGTATGCTTTCATTACGAGTTGATATAGGAAATCTCGGCTTAAGCGAGTAGACCACAAACTTGTAAAAGGGGAGGGTATATAGGACAATGAAAACTATCGCACAACTTTTCGACCTCAGTGGAAAGGGGGCTGTGGTGACCGGTGGTGCCATGGGCATCGGACAGGGTATTGCCTTCCGGTTGGCAGAAGCTGGTGCTGGCGTGATGGTAGCTGACATCGACCTGAAGGCTGCCACTCAGACTGCACAGCAAATCGAGGCCAGAGGCGGTAAGGCAAAGGCTATCCGTGCCGATGTACGCAGTGCAGCAGATGCCGAAAAGGTGGCTCAAGCCACCGTGGATGCCTTCGGCAGCCTGGACATTCTGGTCAATAACGCGGGTATTTATCCTTCCTCCGGGTTTGTGGATACCAGCGAAGAATTGTGGGATAAGGTGCTTGACATCAACCTCAAAGGTGCTTTCCTGTATTCTCAGGCTGCTGCCCGGGCGATGATTAAAGCTGGGCATGGTGGCAGGATTATTAACATAGCCTCAATTGAGGCTCTGAAGCCAATGGGAATGCTCGTACCCTATAATGCCTCCAAGAGCGGTGTGGTCATGCTGACTAAGTCTATGGCCCTGGAGCTGGCCGCTAACAAAATCCTAGTCAATGCTGTGGCTCCAGGTGGTATACAAACACCAGGCTTTGATGTGGCGAGGAGTACTATGAGCCAGGCTTTTGGCATGACTGGAGAACAACTCTTGCAGGGTTTCCTGCAACGGGTGCCCCTAGGGCGCATGGGCGAGCCTGATGACATTGCCAAGGTAGTGCTTTTCCTGGTCAGCGGGGCCGCAGATTTTATAACAGGCGAGCTGATATTGGTTGACGGGGGCCACTTACTTTGCTAGGCCGCGCTACTATGATAGTAAACACACAAACCCTTGGGGCAAATCTCTTGGATGCATGAACGGTCCGATACTTTCGCTTCCACCCCTTGATGAAGACCAGACCCCTCCTCGGTTTGCCAGAGGGTCAGCAGGCGGGGCGTTTCCTGGGCCAGAACCACGACCCTGTTGGGGTTGGCGAGACCAGCTTCCGACCGCACCCCACAGGCACGGAGACGACCACCAACAGGAGTAGCAACGTTGCTACTATTGTCAGCCTCTTCATCTCGAACTTCCCATTACATCTACTCAGCTACTGGCCCTCCCCAAATCCGCCTGGCTGAGCTTGTTGCTATTCACCCTAAGGTTGTGCAAGCCTAACGTTGAGTGCCTTGGGATGACCACTGAACCTTTGTTTAACCTCAAATTCAACTTCTTGCCCTTCTCTAAGGGACTGATAGTCCACTCCTTGAAGCTTGCTGCGATGGAAGAAAAGGTCTTCAACCTCTTCCGTCTTGATAAAGCCAAACCCTCGGTCTGTAATTAGCTGTTTAATGGTGCCCTTAGCCACGTGATACTCCTTTTGCCGTCCCCAAATCCGCTTGGCTGCGCTCACCCCTCTTCAAAGGCTTTGAGGAACGTCTCAGGAACTCTGGGGACTTGGGCATCTACCCACTTTTGAAGGCAACCAAACGAGCAGAAGTCATAGCGCTCAACAGCGCCCATGCCCTTCCATTGGGAAACTGTGAGCCAGCCGCTAAGCACTTTGCACAGGGCATTGTCAGGTGGAGTGCCCATGCTTGAGCAGTGAGTGTATTCTGCCTTCTTACCGCAGCACTGGCAACAAATAGTATAATTTCTTTTCCCCATTGTCCCCTCCAAATCCGCCTAGCTGGTCACTCTTGAGGCAAAGGTGGCTGGCTATACTTTGCTTACGGGTTCGTCCTTTCCCTTTTTCGCCGCTTTTCTGGTTTCTTCACAGACAAGGCCTTTATGACTTCGCCTATCTGACTCACC
>Ga0315288_10005633_pt1 | contig 15922 bp, 10 predicted proteins | sample YL17G11_20_MG_FD_203454 | JGI IMG/M metagenome (GOLD analysis project Ga0315288, IMG submission 203454) | Sediment microbial communities from Yellowstone Lake, YNP, Wyoming, USA - YL17G11_20 | ecosystem: Environmental > Aquatic > Freshwater > Lake > Sediment | place: USA: Wyoming | collected...
GAAACGTCGCGACCGGGGCGGGAGGGGGAGGAAGGGGGGAAAGGTCCAAGGGGTCGCGACTCGCGGAGCGTCCTCCTTGACAACTCCGGGGTGAGGATGCTCCGCCATCAGGGGCGGGGTGGACTGCGGTCCTGGTGGACGAAGGCAACGGTCGTGCACGGTAGAGAGGAGACGGACACGATGAGCGGGCGGAAAGCGGTACAAGCGTGACAAAAGTGGCCGGACCCCGTGGTCGGACCTGAGACGCGACAGGCTCGAAAGGGTCAGCGATCTCGCAGGAGTGAATGGCGGACGGCCCCGAAAATTGTTATATGGCACGCCCCTCGTGGCGATGCCGGATAGATGTTTGGAAGGTCTCGCTGAAGGCTTCCGCTTAGAATGTCCCGTTTGTACTTGACAACGGCTTGCTCATAGATGTCCGACGTACTGTCGGAATGGTCAAATGCGTTTGCCCTGCCATGCCCATGCGGTTGAACCTTTTACCCTTGCGGACTCGTTCTGAGAGTAGGATAGTGGAAGTCTCTGTCGTGGAAGGCTGCTATGGACACTGGCGAACAAGAACATGCCGACAGCGAGCTTGACCAGGCCGTGTCGTCGCGCCTGGGCCGGCTGCGGGCCCTGCCGGTCGATACGTCGCGGCTTGAGAAGATGCTGCGCGCACAGATTCCCCATCCCCACCGCTTCCACTTGCGCCAGCTCAGTCCCCTCCGCGCCGTGGCGGCGGTCCTGCTCGTGGCACTGACCTTTGCCGCCATCCTTTGGTTCACCTCCGGCGGACCGGCGTTGGCCTCGGCAGATCAGATGGCCCAGATGCACCAGGAGATGGTTGCCGGCCGCATGTCGGTGATGAAGGCCGATTCGATTGAAGAAGCCAATAAGGTCCTGTCCAGCCAGTGGCCCGACGCTCCCGATCTGCCGCACCCTCCTGCGGCACACGTCATGGCCTGCTGCATGAAGGACATCAGGAATAAGAAGGTCGCATGCGTCCTGCTCAAGAGCGAGGGCGTGGCGGTGACCATGAGCGTGGCCAACGCCGCCGACATGCGCCAGCCGCGGTCCCCCGGCATCGTTCGAGATGGCGTGACGTATCACGTCGAAGCATCCAAGTCGCTCAACATGGTTTCAGCCGTGCGAGATGGGCGCTGGGTCTGCCTGATCGGCCAGCTCCCCGCCGAGCGGCTGATGGATATCGCCGCCAACCTGAAATTCTCAAAAGTATGATGCAAGCTCTGAAAACAATTGGCGCGGCATCCACAATGGCAGCGGCCCTGCTGCTCAGCGGGTGCGTGTTGGCGCCCACGGGCACCAAAGAGGAGCAGATCAGGCTCACAGAGGCGGGGCGGCCATTTGAGCAGCCTCTAGAGAAGCGGAACCTGCCCCAACTGCCCAGCGAGGCAACCTGGCAGGATGTGCTCCACCGTGCCTTCCTGGCTAACGGCGACTTGGAGGCGGCCTACTTCGAGTGGAAAGCCGCCGTCGCTCGCATTGACATGGCTGCCACCTGGCCCAACACCAATCTGGCCCTGGGATTCGAGTACATGGTCTCCAGGGAGAGGATGAAGGCCTGGAACCGCACGACAATCAGCGCCCAGCCCGATCCGGCGATGAGCCTGTCCCTTCCGACCAAAATCGCCCAATCCGGCAAAGTGGCGTTCGAATCCGCCCGCGCCGCCGGGTACCGCTTCGCCGCCGCCAAGTTCGACCTGCAAAGAAAGGTCCTGGGAGGTTATCTCGATCTGGCGCTGATGGAAGAGAGAGTCCGCATCCAGCAGGCCAACGTCTCGCTCTTGAAACTGCTCTTTGATACGGCCAGTAACCGCGTGCAGGCCGGCGGCCCGCAGCAGGACATGCTCAAAGCCCAGATCGAATACCGCCTGGCCGAGAATGAGCTGGCCAACATGCAGGCCGAAGCGAACTCCATGCGAGCGATGCTCAACGGCATGCTTGCTCGGCCGGCCGATGCACCGTTGCGGCTTCCCGCCACGCTGCCCGCGCCTCGCCCGCTGGCGGCGAATGACGCGCGCCTCATCGCCCTTGCCGTCGATCTCAACCCCGAGTTGGCAAGTCTGGCCCGGCAGGTGGCCGGTCGCAAAGACGCCCTGGCGTTGGCCAGGATGGCGTACATCCCCGACATCAACCCCATGGGCGCCATCACCGGCGATGTCTCCAAGTCCGTCGGCGCCATGATCATGCTCCCGACCAGCATTCCCATGATCCGCGGCCAGATCAGGGAGGCCGATGCGATGTTGCGCTCGGCCGAGGCGATGGCACGCCAGGCTGGCAATGATCGGGCCGCCTCCTTCGTCGCCACCCTTTACGCGCTGCGCAACGCGGAGCGGCAGACGGCCATTCTCGAACAGCGAATCCTGCCGGCCGCCGAGCAGATGCTGGCCAGTTCCCGCCAGGCCTACTCAACCGGCACTGTGGGATTCGTGGATCTGATCGACAGCCAGAGAACGCTCTTGGAGGTCCGACGCATGATCGCTGAGGCGAAGATCTCCCGCGAGAAGCGGCTGGCAGAACTGGAGGCGCTCGCTGGCGCAGATGCTGAAACCCTGGGCCAGCCCACAACCGCTCCCGCTATGCCACCAACCACGCACCCAGCGACACAGCCCAGCTCCCGCGCATGAACACTGAACCATAGTTTGTATCGTGGACATAAAGGCAGAACACCATGAACGGTCAATTCCGGCGTCAAGCCTCCGCAGTGCTCAGAATCCTCTTCGCTCGGTTGCGGTTCCTGTCCGTCTTTCTGATCGTCGGGTTCATCGTCGGCTACTGGGACGACATCAAGAACCACTACGACAAATGGACCCGACCGCCACTGGCCCCCGATGCGCTGGCAGAGGCCGCCAAATCCGACGTTGAGTACTACTGCGCGATGCACCCCAACATCGTCCGCGCCGAACCGGGCAACTGCCCAATCTGCAGCATGCCCCTCGTCAAGCGCAAGAAGGGCCAGCAGATGCAACTGCCCGACGATGTCCTCGCTCGCGTGCAGCTCTCCCCGCAGCGTATCTCCCTGGCCGGCATCCAGACCACCGCGGTGGAGCCGCGGCACCTCGTGCGACAGATTCATGCCGTCGGCATCCTCGATTACAACGAGACTAAGGTGGCCCAGCTCAGCGCCCGCGTGCCCGGCCGTGCCGACACCCTCTACCTTCAGTACGCCGGCCAAGCCGTCAAACAAGGCGATCCCGCATACTCGCTCTACAGCCCCGAGGTCTATACCGCTCAACGCGAATACCTCACCGCGCGGAAACGCGTCAACGACCTCACGCCCGACGCCCCCCCCGATGCCCGCGGCGATGCCACCGCCGTCTACAACGCGTCGCTCCAGAAACTCGTCCTCTGGGGCATCAGCCGCGAGCAACTCAACAGCGTGGACAAGGAATACGATCAGACCGGCAAGATCCCAACGCACCTGGTTGTCACGTCGCCTATCCCCGGCATCGTCATCAGGAAGGACCTCTTTGAGGGCGGTTACGTCCAGGTCGGCGACAAGCCCTATACCATCGCCGATCTCGGCACGCTCTGGTTGAAGGCCAAAATCTACGAGCAGGATGTCCCGTTGGTGCGGATCGGCCAACCCGTCGACGTGACCGTCGAGGCCTTCCCCAACGAGGTGTTCAAGGGCGCCGTCACCTTCCGAGCATTCCAGATCGATCCGCAGACACGCACCCTCGATGCCAGGATCGAGGTGAAGAATGCGGATCTGCGCCTGATCCCAGGCATGTTCGCGGATGCCGCGATCCGTGTGCCGATTGTCGCTGCCGATGCGCCGGCAACCATGCCGTCCACCCAACTCGCGGGCACGCCCGCGCTGTCACCCATCGACAAGGCCAAGGCCTTCCAGGCGGCTTTGGCTCCGTACCTGGAAGCGCAGACGCTGCTCTCCCAGGACAAAGCTGTCAACGTTTCGACGCTCCTCCACGAGACCGTCGCCAAGCTCCAGCCCATTGCCACGGACGCCGACATTCAGCAGGCCTGCAATCGCCTCACGGACTCCGTGCATCAGACCGTCGGCCAGGACTTGGCCGCCTTGCGCAAGACGTTCAAGGATGTCTCCTCCGTCGTCATTGAGATCGGCAAGTCCACGGGCCTGCCGGCCAGCAGCTTCGTCGTCGAAGTCTTCCACTGCCCGATGGCCAAGGCCAATTGGCTCCAGAAATCCGGCGCTACCGCCAACCCCTTCTATGGCTCGTCCATGCTCGAATGCGGCGGCGCGATCGAAAAGCTCCCGAGAATCGAGCCGAACGCCGCCTCCACCACCCGCCCCGCCCCAGCGGCAGGCAAGGTCTTGGCCATTCCTCGCTCCGCCGTCATCGATACCGGCCGCCACAAGATCGTCTACGTCGAATCCTCGCCCGGGGTCTACGACATGCGCGCCGCAAAGCTCGGGGCGCTGGCGGGCGATTACTACCCCGTTGCCGCAGGCTTGGAGGAAGGCGAGCGAGTGGTCACCGTCGGCGCCTTCCTGATCGATGCGGAAAACCGCCTGAATCCCACGCAGACCGCCGACGCTCCGCCCGCACCGAATCCCCCTACGCACCAGCACTGACCACCGCCGCGCCGTCGTCCGTCTGTGTCACACGAATCCGAGTGTTCCATGATTGCCAGAATAATCGAGTTCAGTGTTCGCAATCGGTGGATGGTGATCATCGTCTGGCTGGGCATCGCCCTCTGGGGCCTGTATGCGGTGCTGCACACGCCGGTCGATGCAATCCCCGACCTGTCGGAAAACCAGGTCATTGTATTCACCGACTGGATGGGCCGAGGCCCCCAGGACATCGAAGAACAGATCACCTACCCCCTTTCCGTCCAGCTTCAGGGCCTGGCCGGCGTCAAGGCCATCCGTTCATCGAGCGAGTTCAACTTCTCGATGATCAACATCATCTTCGACGAGAAGACCGACTTCTATTTCGCCCGCACCCGGGTCCTCGAGCGCCTCGCCGTCGCATCCACCGCTCTTCCGCAGGGCGTGACGCCCTATCTGGCCCCCGATGCCACGGCCCTGGGCCAGATCTTCTGGTACACCGTCGAAGGCGAGGGCAAGAGCCTCGATGAGCTGCGGGCCATCCAGGACTACATCGTCCGCTATCAGCTCAACAGCATCCCCGGCGTCGCCGAGGTCGCCAGCGTCGGCGGCATGGTCCGCGAATACCAGGTTGACGTCGATCCCGCCAAGCTCCGAGTCTACGACCTGCCCCTGGGCGCCCTCTACAGCGCCATCGCCTCCAGCAACATGAGCGTCGGCGGCAAAACCATCGTGAGCAACAACAGCGAATACCTCGTCCGCGGCGTCGGCTGGCTCACGGGTATGCCCGACCTGGAGAATGTCGTTGTCACCAGCCGAAATGGCGTGCCCATCCGTCTCAAGGACGTCGCCACCGTCCAGCTCGGTCCCGAGTTCCGCCGCAGCGCATTGGAGAAGAACGGCCGCGAGGTCGCCGGCGGCGTGGTCATGATGCGCTACGGCCAGAACCCCCTCGAAGTCACCGAGCTCATCAAGGACAAAATCCGCCAGCTCCAAAGCGGCCTGCCCGCAGGCGTCCGCATCGTCCCCTTCTACGACCGCACCCGTCTCATCGAATCCGCCATTCACACCGTCACGGGAACGTTGCGCGAAGAGATCATCATCGCCACCATCGCCATCCTCCTCATCCTCACCCACTTCCGCTCCGCCTTCGTCGTCTGCGTCACCCTGCCCCTGGCCGCCCTGATCAGCTTCCTCTTCATGTACTACCTGGACATCCCCAGCAACATCATGTCGCTGTCGGGCATCGCGATCAGCATCGGCATCCTCGTTGACGCCGCCGTCGTCATGGTCGAAAACGCCACCCACGAGCTGCACCTGCACTTCGGCAAGGAGACAGTGCGCGGCGATACCACCGAGATCATCGTCAAGTCCTGCCGCCTGGTCGGCCGGCCCATCTTCTTCAGCGTCATCATCATGCTCATCAGCTTTTTCCCGGTCTTCGCCTTCAGCGGCCAGGAAGGAAAACTCTCTCACCCCCTCGCTTACACCAAGTCCTTCGCCATGATCGGCGTCGCCGTCCTCGCCATCACGCTCGTCCCCGCCATCATCCCCCTGTTCATCCGCGGCAAGCTCAGCGGCGAAGAATCCAACTGGATCGTCCGCAGCTTCATCAACATCTACAAGCCCCTGCTCTCCTGGGTCATCGACCGCCCCGGATTCGTCTGGTGGATCATGGGGGCCATCCTGTCCCTCGGCGCCGGTTTCATCGGCTCGCCCCTCGTCTCTTCCCTGGCCCTCGCGGCGGGCATCGTCTTCGTCGTCGTTGGCGTGCGCCCCACCGGCTGGACCATGTGGCTCGTCGTCGCCGTCCTCATCCTCACCTTCCTCGGCCTCGGCCTGGCCGGTGAACACGTCCGCCTCAACCTCTCGCTTCCGCACGCCATCCAGCCCCACCTACCCTGGGTCATCGCCGTCATCACCGCCACGTTCATCATCCTGGCCATGTCCCTCCGCCACTGGCGCACCGTCGCCGTCGCCACGCTCCTGGTCATCGCCTTCCTCGCCGACACCCGCTTCCGCAAGCTCGGCAGCGAGTTCATGCCCTCCCTCGACGAGGGCAGCATCCTGGACATGCCCACCAGCGCCCCGCGTATCGCCATGGCCCAGGCCCTCGACGACGTCATGGTGCGCGATCGCCTCATCGGCTCCTTCCCCGAGGTCGAACAGGCCGTCGGCAAGATCGGCCGCGCCGAAACCGCCACCGACCCCTCCCCCGTCGACATGGTCGAAACGGTCATTACGCTCCACCCGCGCGAGTGGTGGCCCAAGCGCAAGATTCAGTTCAACGATGCCGTCGCCCAAGGCGCCATCGTCGCCGCCGAGATGCAGCGCAGAGGTTGGCTCGAGAGCGACACCATCAAGCCTGAGGAATGGGGCAATGTGATTCAGGCGATGAACGACCCCGAGTACCTCAAGCGACAACCCCGGCTCGACAAAGCGGTCGAGCTGCTCAACACCGGCGTCTCCGTCGCCGTCGAGAAATTCGACCGGACCATGCGCGGCCTCTCCCGCCGCCGCCAAGTCGAATATGAGCCGGACGTGGCCAAGGATCTGACGGCCACCGCCTTCGATCAGCTCGTGGCCCATATCCGCCGGCTTCCGCCCCGCATTGGTCGACCCGCCCTCCTGCGCCAGCCCGCCACGGAAGAGCGCGATCAGCTCATCGCCGCGGGCCTGCCCCATGGGCGGCTCCTGGCCGAGGTCCTGCGCCAGGAGGAACTGGACAACCTCCTGGCCACATTCCGTCGCGAGCTCACCGGGCGCGAGATCGCTACCGAGCGAGATGACCTGCTGATCGACCCCCCCAACGCAATCGCCGATTCCGTGAGCTTTCTCAAGCGGGCCATCGGCGGCAAAGTCCCCGACTTCTCCAAGCGATTGATCGAGACGCTCGACCGCCGCCGCGAGCACCTGTGGCAGCAACGCTCCACAACCCTCAACTGGGAGCTGTTCGACTATGCCGCGGATCTGATGAACGAGTTGCTGATTGACAATCTTCGGCACACGGCAACGGGAACGCCGATGGCCGGAATTGCGCCGGATGCCGCCGCGGCGCAGACCCTGCGAAAACAACTCAACGGCCCCTTTGCCAAGGGTCTGTTCCTCTGGCAGAAGAGCAAGGACGACCTGCTCAAGGAGATGGACAGCGAGCTCCAGATGCCCGGCTGGGGCAACGCTTGGACTCAGCCCATCATCAACCGCGTCAACATGCTCGCCACCGGCGTCCGAACCCAGATCGGCGTCAAAGTCTTCGGTCCCACCGGAAAACCCCTCGGCGGCGACCAGGGAGCCATCGCCGACGTGCAGGGGGTCAGCGAGCAGATTGCCGCCAAGCTCAAGACCATCCAGGGCGCCGTCGATGTGGTTCCCGACCAGGCCGTCGGCAAGCGGTACCTCGAGGTCGACATCGACCGCGAGAAAGCCGCCCGCTACGGCGTCAACATGAGCGACATCAGCGAAGCCATCGAGACCGCCATGGGCGGCGGCAAGATCACCCAGACCGTCCAGGGCCGCCAACGCTTTCCCGTCCGTCTTCGCTACGCCCGCGAGTACTGGCAGGACCCCGAGGCCATCGCCAACGTTCTGGTGACGGCCAGGACCACCCCCGCCCAATTGCTGGAGGTCTCCCCGGGCACCTCGTCCCCAGCAATATCCGTCGAAAAGCCGGCCAGCGGCGCTAGATCATCCAGCAGCATGGGCGGCGGCATGGGCGGGGAAGGCGCCGCGCCCATGGGCGCCTCATCCAGCGGCCCAATGGCCGGCCCCTCCGCCGGCGGCATGCAAAGCGGCGGCCGATCCGGCGGCTCAACCGCCTCAGCTCAACGCGCATCCTCAGACATCGTCCAGATCCCCCTCCGCATGGTCGCCGACATCCGCCTCGTCGAGGGCCCCAGCATGATCAAGAGCGAGAACGGCCGCCTGCGCAACTACGTCACCCTCAATGTCCGCGATCGCGACATTCTCGGCTTCGTCGACCAGGCCAAACAGGCCATCAAGCCCATCGAGGCCAGCCTCGCCGGCACCGGCATGAGCATCGAATGGTCCGGCGAATTCGAGCACCAGGTCCGCGCCCGCCAGACCATGGCCGTCATCTTCCCCGTGGTCATCGTGCTGATTCTCTTCCTCCTCTATGTTACGTTTCACGAGATTCTCGATACCCTGCTGGTCTTCCTCGCCGTCATCGGCGCCCTCTGCGGCTCGCTGATGTTTCAGGCCCTATTCGGCTTCAACTTCAGCGTCATCGTATCCATCGGCTACGTAGCCGCCTTCGGCATGGCCACCCAAACCGGCGTGATCATGCTCGTGTACCTCCGCGAGGCTCTGGACCGCCATGGCGGCCTCGAAGGCATCGCCTCACTGGACGATCTCCGCCGATTCGTCATCGAAGGCGCCGTCCACCGCCTCCGCCCCAAGCTGCTCACCGAAGGCGTTGCCATCGTCGGACTCGTCCCCATGCTCTGGGCCACAGGCACCGGCGCAGAAATCATGCGCCCCATGGCCGCCCCCGTCCTCGGCGGCCTGCTGATCAGTGACGAGGTCATCGACCTGATGATCCCCGTGCTCTTCTACTGGATCCGCCGCGGCCGCTGGCTGAAGCTTCACCAGCAGCCCGCGGTGACTGAGGCCTCCAGGCCTCCCATTGCCGGCGGCAGCGGAGAACTCGCATTGGCATGATGCTGCCGCATCATGCTGGCAAGCAAGGTCATCCCATGCAGCAGTTGGCCGGCCGTCAGGCTTTGTGCCGCGCCCGTGCACACTTCCTGACCTGGGTAAGCTCGAGGATCTTGCCGCCGGAAATCGGCTCATCCGCCTGTGCTGCTTCTCCTGCATCGGCGACTTTAACAACAACCCCCTCAAGTACCTGAAGACAATCGACGACGCGTCACAAAGGACACCTGCCGGCAGCCCTGATCCCAGCGGCTACGGCGGGCCGCGCTGCCCGCCGGAACACCGGGCGATGTAATGGTCGGACGTGGATTGGGAACACAGCCGCATCCGCGTGCCGTCGCCTAAGGCGGAAAACCAGGAGGGTGAGGAAAACAGGATCATCCCGCTCTTCCCTGACCTTCGATGCCACCCGCTGCAAGTGTTCGATGGCGGCGGGCCGGCGAAGGAACAGACCCCACCAACAGCGCGGCACAGAATCCGGCGCAGTACCCGGCGGAACCGGGCCGTAACGGGCGGGAAGCAGTAGGGGCGGGAATGCAGAATCGCCCGGATTTACCGAGCGATTCTGAATCTTACGATTTGCCACATTCTTGTCAGTATTCGCGACAGGATTCGAACAGCCCAGCCATTTCCGGGCAAAAACAGCAGATTCAGGGTGGGCGCGGCACGGAATCCGGCACACCTGGCGGCGATTTGGCAAGCATACGACAACCCGCCGATCCTGACCTTGCGGCGGTGGTCAAGGCATGGCCGGCGCTGCCGGCGGACGTTCGGAAGGCGATTCTTGACCTGGCGAGGGTGCGGGAAGCGAAGGTGAGGCCACTATGACTGAATCACCGTCACCAAACGGGACAAACGGTCGAGGCGAAGGTGGGAGGTTCTCCAAGGGCAACCACGGTGGACCAGGGAACCCCTACGCCCAATGCGTCGCACGGTTGAGGCGGGCGTTGTTCGATTCGATACGCCCCGACGATCTGGCGGAAGTCGTCGGCGCTTTGCTGAAGTCGGCCAAAGAGGGAGATGTGGCGGCGGCAAAGGAACTCCTGCAGAGACTGCTCGGCCCGCCGGAGTCGGTGGACCTCATCGAACGGCTGGACGCCTTGGAACAGAAGCTCGAAGAAGTGACCGAGAACAAGGGACACTCATGCCAGAGATAAGACGCCGATTGGCGAGACTGGAAAAAGGGGTCAGTGAACTACTGCCCGACCAACGCCGTTGCCCCATGTGCCACGGCGAGAAACTGCTGGCGTTTTCGGATGAGCCAGATACCGTTGCACGGCGATTCTACCTTAGGGACGACGGGACGTGCTGCAAGTGCCGACGGCCGCCGCCGGGAACTTACATCGGCCAACTGCCCACGCCGATCGCGGAATACTTCGCCACGTTGCCATGGGCCGATGATCCGCAAAGGCGGTTCCTCCAGAAAGTGGAGCTGTTCCTGGCGATTGCCCGGCGGGACGAGCAAGAGGCGGAGCGGATCGTAAAGGGATTGCAGGAGAGCGACGCCAACGGGCGACGGCACTGGTGATATCCCGAGAACACGATACATACCCCAAACGGCCCGGCGACTTGACTCCAACCGAAGGGGAAGGCCCGACGCTACGATAGGCTTTCTTCGTCAGAAACACTGGCCTGCGAGCCTTTCCAGCGCGCAGAACGGTCCGGACGGCCTTGGACACGTCCCAACGGCACAAGATGCCAAATGTCGTGTTGATGGCGTGAAGGAACCGCTCCGCCAACATGGCCGCCTGTCCGGCGCTGACCCCGGCGATCCGGGCGGGCATCATGGCGATGGTGCGGGAAGCGAAGGGGTAAGGCCCCAGCCCCACGCCGCAGCCCACTTCCGCGACCAGAAACGGGGTGTTTCGCGTGTCAGGCCCCTTGGAGGGGTCCAAGGCCGTCCGGAACGTTTTCGACGCTGAAAACGCGCGCCAGGAAGGGTTTGCCGAGGAAGGCGGACATTCCACGGCCAAGCTTGCCCGAACCAGATCCATGTCACGCTTCACGATCCGCCTCCAATCTCACCTTGCTGCCACATCACAAGGCGGCGCCGGCTTCCAGCGCATCCTCAGCCGCCGGTCCCTCTCCTCCCAATCCGGCATATACGCATACATGAAGCTCTTGAACACCCGGCCGTGATTGCGGACCAGCACGTGGACCAGCTCGTGAACAACCACAAACTCTCCCAGGTCCTTTGGCAGCTTGAGCAACCCCGTGTCCAATGTCAGCCGCCGATGGGACATTGACGCCCATTTCGTCCGCATCGCCCGGAAGTGAACTAGCGGCACCTTCACGTCAATCCGGGCCGCCCAATGCCGCACCGCCCACCGCATCTCATCGGCATCCTGCCACCGCTTGGCCGTTCTCGCTCTGGTTCGCGCCATGGCAATCATACGCGGTCCAGTCTCAGGATCGTATTCGTCACGTCAATCATCTTCGCCGTCCCCACCAGCGGCCGCAGCACCCGGTACAACTCCAGCCGCAACTGGCTCCGCTGCTGCTCGTCCCATTGGCAATCCGGGAATCGGCCAAACAACTCATTCACCTTGGCCGCTTGGTGCGGCTTCACCCCATCGACCGCCGACCGCAGCGCCACGTAGATGGCGTAGGTATTGGCGTCCACCCCCAGCCGCACCTGCTCCGCCCCGGAATCCACCGCTTCCTGCGCCAGCCGCTCAAACAGCTCCAGCGCCTGCTGCGTCGTCACCTGCCGATTCTCATACGCCTCCGCCACCGCCGCCGCTCGCTCACCAATGGGAATCAGGAACGGCTTGGACCCACCCTCCCTCACCACCGCCTCGGCCAACACCTTCCGAAGATTCAGCACTTTACTGGTATCCGACACATCGCTCTGCTTCAGCGCCGCCAGCTCCGTCGGCCCCAGCGAGTGAATCGCCCCCGGCGGCTGGAGATCGGCCAGCGTCGTCTGCTCCCGCAGCAGTTCCCGTGTCTTCGCCGTCAGCTCCCGATCAACATACGTGGAGCCATAGGCATTCCGCAGCAGGCCATACAACTCCGACAGCGAGCGGTAATCCTCGATGAACGGCCGCAGGAACGCATCCGGTGACAGGATGTCGTAAAGGTTTTGCAACCGCCGGTAGAACTTGTAGAACTCCTCCCGCTTCTCTTGGTCCTGAAACTTCACAATCGCGGCGTCCGCCGCCTTATCATCCCACCCCTTACGCAGCAGCAGGTACGGCGGGGCCTGCTCCCTCATCATCGTCTCAAACAGCTTCCGCAGCACGTCGATGTTCTGGATCACCGACGCCACCACGTCCGAATTAAACGCCAGCGCCCCCTCCAGCTTCTCGAAAACGCCCACGAAATCCAGCACAAACCCATATGGCTTGTTCAGCCCCTCCTCATCCTCGTACGGCCGATTCACGCGGGCGATGGCCTGCAACAGCACATGGTCCCGCATTGGCTTGTCCAGATACATGCAGTAGAGGATCGGCGCATCAAACCCCGTCAGCAGCTTCTCCGTCACGATCAGAATCTTCGGCTGCGTCCCCTTCTTGATAAACACCTTCCGCAGCGTCTTCTCGTCCTCCTCGTTCAGCCAATACTCCCTCAACAGCGCCTTGTCGGTCTGCGCCGGCGAATACACCACCCGCGAACACTCCGCCGGCAGGTGCTTATCCAGCTCCTTCTTGTAGAGGGCGCAGGCCTCCCGATCCACCCCCACCATGAACGCCTTAAACCCCATCGGCTCGACGTTCTCACGGAAGTGCTTGGCCACAAATGCCGCCACCGCCTCCACCCGTCGCGGAGCCTTCATAATCTCTTTCAGCTCCACCGCCCGGTCCAGGATCGCGTTCAACTCCTCCGGATCGCTCACCCCCTGAGCCTCCGCCAGCTTCAGAAACTGTTTCTCCAGCGTCTCCCGGTCCACCCGCAGGTCCGACGGGGCCAAGCTGTAGTTCAGCGCTACCGTCGTCCCGTCCTCGATGCTCTCGGCGATGCTGTACTTGTCCAGATACCCCTGCTCATCATCCTGGCCGAAAACCTTGAACGTCCCCTTGCCGTGCGCTAGCCGGTCAATCGGCGTCCCCGTAAATCCGATGTACGTCGCGTGGGGCAGCGCCGCCAGCAGGTAGTTCCCCAAATCCCCGCCCGTTGTCCGGTGCGCCTCATCCACCAGCACGACAATGCCCCGCCGCTCGTTGGTATTGGCCGGGATGTCGTCGAATTTGTGGATCATCGACACCACCAGCCCCCGGTAGTCCGACGCCAGAATCCGCTGCAAATCCCGCTTGCTCTGCGCCACCTCCACCGTCCCGATCCCATACGCCTCGATGTTCTTGAATAGCTGGCTCTCCAGCTCGTTGCGGTCCACCAGCATCAACACCGTCGGCTTTTCCCCCGCCTGCGTCTCCCGCAACAGCCGCGAGGCAATCGTAATCATCGTCAGCGTCTTCCCGCTGCCCTGCGTGTGCCACACCAGCCCCCGGCGCTTGGCCGGATCGGCCGCCCGTGCCACCACCTTCTCCACCGCCCGCGTCTGGTGCTGGCGGAGGATAACCTTGCTCAGCTCCTCATCCTTCGTCAGAAAGATGATGTAATCGTGCAGGACCTTCAGGAATCGCTTGCGGTCGAAAAACGCCTTCACCTTCCGCTCAAAGTCCCCCGGCTGCTCATCCTTCCAGTTGAAAAGGTCCTTCCGGCTGGTGCGCCACGTCACCCCATAGAAGAAATCCAGAAGCTGCGTCACCTCGAACACCTGGCTGGCCGCGAACAGGTCCGGCGTCTGTTGGTGATACCGCCGAATCTGGTCCACCCCCAACGCCAGCCCATCGCGCTTGGTCGCCCCCTTCGTCTCCGCCACCGCCAGTGGGACGCCGTTGATCAGGAACACCATATCCGCCCGATTCCGATGGGCCGGCCCCCGCTGCCACCACTCCTCCGTCACATGGAATTCGTTCTTGTCCGCGCTGGCAAAGTCGATCAGCCTGACATTCCGCTCGCGGTTCTCCTCCTCAACAAACACCGACCGCTCCCCCCGCAGCCACGCCAGCGCCTCCCTGTTCCCCGCAATGGTCGCCCGCAGGTTGTTCAACTGCCGCACAATCTCCCCCACGCTCTCCGGCGTCACAATCCCCGGATTCAGCCGCAGCAGTTGCGCCTCCAGCACCTCTCCAAAGAACCGCCCCGTATCCCCGCCGCGCAGCCGCAACGCCTCACCGGGCTTCACGTACTCCCAGCCGATGGCCTGCGCATACTCCAGCATCGGATTTTGCACCGCCGACCGCTCGCTCATGGCAGATCCTTCCGCTTCTTCTTCTCCGCCTCCAGTCGCTTCACCTGCTTGTCAAAGTCGCTGACGGGGTTCTGCGCCTCAAACTGGCGGCGCTTGGCGTCGAACTTGTCGAACTGCTTCTCGGCCAATTCCTTCGCCAAGTCGTGCGCGACCTTCCCGGCATCCTTGAGAATGTCCCGGTCGTTCAGCGTCAGAAAATCGTTCAGCTTCCTGGCCCAGTCGGCCATGTGCATCGGCTTCCGCTGCTGCGCCTGCAATTCGGCGAACGACAGGTACTGATCCACGATCAAGTTCAGTTGCCTCAGTTCCGGCTCGGTGAGGTAGTTCTTGGCAACCGCCACGTCGCTCTTGCGGATCGGTCCATCGGGCGCGTTCTTCCAGGTCGTCAGCCCCATGTTCGGCTTGTCGGCGCTGGCCCGTTCGACGATCAACTCCGGCGCCGTGTGTTTGTGGATGGCGTAATGAAACTTATTCTGAACAGTCTTAAAAAACGTCCGGGTGACTTCCGCGTTTTCGTCGTAGTCGATGCTGGTGGCGTAGATGTCCGTGACCTTCCCATAGAACATTCGCTCGGAGGCGCGAATCGCCCGCACCCGCTCAAGCAGTTCATCGAAGTAGCGGTTGCTCGCCCCGCCCTCCAGGAGCTTCTTGTCATCCAGGGCAAAGCCCTTGACCAGATACTCGCGCAGTCGCTGGGTGGCCCAGATGCGGAACTGCGTGCCGCGAAGGGATTTCACCCGGTAGCCCACCGAGATAATCACGTCGAGGTTGTAGTGCAGCGTCTCGTAGGTCTTCCCGTCGGATGCAGTTATCCGGAATTTCCGGATAACTGGACCTTCCTGCAACTCGCCCTCCTCAAAGATATTACGGATGTGTTCATTGATGGTCCGTAAATCCTTCTGGAACAGCTCGGCCATCTGCTTTTGCGATAGCCAGACGGTCTCGCCCTCTAGTCGCACTTCGACCTGCGTTCTCTTGTCTTCCGTCTGGAACAGCAGAATCTCCGAAGACGAACCGGGCTGATCGGGTTGTGCGGGCAGGTTGCTCATGCCGACGCCTCCTTTTCGATCAATGATACCGCCGACAGCCGGCCCGTCATCAGCTCCTCCAGCATGGCGCGGAAAAGCTCGTCCAGCAACTGCGCCTCACGATTAAGGCTTTCGAGCTTAGTATCGCAGGCGCACAATGTCTTTGCGATGATTTCCTGTTCTGATGTTGGTGGAATGGGCACCGGCCAAGGGCGGAGAAACTCGATGTTGATGTTCTTCTGGGTGCCGCGCGGCGCTCTGCGGTCCATTTCTGGCTGCTGCGTCATCAGGTAATAGTTCAGGTAGTCGGCGCGCAGCGTCCCATTCGGTTTAACTCGGATTATTCACGCGACACAGCGGTTGATTGTCATCGGTCCTGGTCGATGGTGCAAGGATAAAAATGGCTTCGCCGAAGGCTGATTCGCGAGG
>Ga0315288_10005634_pt1 | contig 15921 bp, 15 predicted proteins | sample YL17G11_20_MG_FD_203454 | JGI IMG/M metagenome (GOLD analysis project Ga0315288, IMG submission 203454) | Sediment microbial communities from Yellowstone Lake, YNP, Wyoming, USA - YL17G11_20 | ecosystem: Environmental > Aquatic > Freshwater > Lake > Sediment | place: USA: Wyoming | collected...
ATCAATGTCGCGGCCGGCACTTACGCCGGTTTCTTGACTCGTGGGGTGACAATCCCGGTCAAGCTCCAAGGTGTGCGTCAGGCGGCAACTTTAGCCACGGGGCCAAACACCGGCACCGCTACTGGCGGTAGTGGTTCGACACTCATCCTCACGGGAGCGGGGTGGACTCTCGACAACTTGGTGGGCCGGTATCTGAGTATCGTCTCGGGACCGGGGGCGGGGCAAATCCCAGCCATCGCCAAGAACACGACGGACACCATCACACTTGCAGGAAACGCCTCGCCAGGTTTTGGCGTGGGGTCGGTGTTCGCGATTGAAGATTCAGCCGTCATCATCAATGGTCCGACACCGGGATCGTCCTATCCGTGCTACCTGACAGATTTTACCAACACCTTCGCAATTACAGACATTGTGGTGAATGCGTCATCGAGTATCCACTACGTGTACGCCAGTGCGGCAGGGGTCGCTTCTTTCGTTCGTTGCCGTTCTAACAGTGCGCCGTTTGCCGGGTTTTTAATATCGAACGGCTCCGCTCTCGCGTTCTTGGCTGATTGCGTGGCCAAAACACCGGGTTCGGCAGGTTTCTATTGCCAGGGCTGTCAATCCGTTGTCGCGACGGGGAACTTGGCATTCGGGGGAAACTTTGGCTATCTCTATTATTTAGGAATAGAGATCTTGATTGCCGCTGCTGCAAACACGGCGAGGAGTTGTGTTGTCGGGTTCCGAGCCGAAGGGGCTCCTCGCTTGTCGTGTTCCGACCTCAAGATATTGGACTGCGGCACGGCGGTGGTGTTGGTAGGATCCGTCCTCCGGGTGAGCGGTTTGTTTATCGACAATTGTTACGTCACCACCACACAAATGAATACCTCGACGCTGCATGTTTTGAATGCGTTTGCGGGTTCTGGAAATGTAGGTTTCGGGGTGAACGCCAAAGGCGCCGGCAATCTGGTTTTCCTAGAAGGGCTCACGCCCACTATCACGGGCTCGTCCGGTGACGCGACGGTGGACGGGGCTACTCCCTTGGTGTGGGCTGCCGCGTTTGGCGTTCCGGATACCTACGCGGTCGATACCACGAGCGGCGCGCGCATCTACAGGAGTTGATCGATGGCCGGCACCGTCAAAATAAAGAACGTCTCAGGGGCTCCCTACTTTGTCGAAGAGATGGACGGGCTTGAGGTGGCTGACCAGGCAACGATCGATCTCCTTGACCTGACGTTGACGCCGCACTACGTGAGCTGGGAGGCTGCCAACCGGCTGGTAACCGAGCTGACGACCGCGAAGCTCTACCAGGACATCCAAGCGGGAAAGCTGACGGTGATCGATAATGTCACGTCTTTTGAGATCCTGAGGCCGTTGCCATGAACGCCAGATAAAAGTCTGACCTGGCAAAACCGGGGCTGCCGTCCTATGATGCCCCTCAGAACGCACGAGGATTCCAGGCATGGGCAACAGCTACTACCGCTGGTCAACCGCTGACGACATTTCGCTTTTCGTCCAGCTCGTGAGCCCCACAGGCCTGGGTGTCTCTGGAAAGATCCCTGAAGTGGCCATCCGGCGAGCCCGCGCGACACATGGCGGGCCGCTGGATTTGTTTTTCTGGAATGGTGCTACCTGGCAAAACACCGCAGTATGGCTGCCGATGGCAGAGGTGGATGCCGTCGAGTGCCCCGGGCTCTACACCTACCTTTTTGGGCAGAGCGCCGTGGCCAACGAATGGATCTACCTCGTCTACTTCCGGCACACGGTGGACCCCAAGGGCTTCGCGGTGGAGGAGCACGTCATCACCAATGAGCTTTACATCCCCACGCCCTCTCCGGTGGTGCCAGTGCTCCCTGGGGATACTATCTTGGGCAAGCTCATCGCAATGGAAGATCCCACCAAGCCGGTGGCGCTAGCTAATGCCGATGCGGTTTGGGATGAGACGTTGGCCGCACATCTCATGCCGGGCTCTACTGGCGAGGCCTTGTCCAAGGTCGGAATGACGCTCACGGGTTCCAAGCAAATCACCGTCCAAGTGCTCGATACGGGCAGCGCACCCATCCAGGGATGCGTGGTGGACATCTTTGACCCCACCAATACCCACTTCCTTTCCAGACTTCACACAGACATGCTGGGCAAGGTGGTGTTGGCGATCGATCCGGGCACCTACGCCATTCGGCTCTGGGCCTCCGGCTACGCCTTCACCGTGCCCGAGATGCTGACGGTGACGGTGGACGCCACGGTGACCTACACGGGCACGAGCTTGATCATCATCGTACCGCCCAGCTCCCCCAACCTCTGTGCGATCTACGGCACGGTGCGGGACGCGGGCGGCAACCCGGTGTGCAACGCCAAGGTTCAAGCCTACGCGGTCACTCCCCAAGTCATCAATGATACGCAAGAGAGTTTGCTGGTGACTTGCACGGTGACCGATGCCAACGGCTACTTCCGGCTGGAGCTGGAGCGGCTGGCTGAGGTGACGTTCACCATCGAGGACACCGGCCTGGAGGTGGTGCGCACGGTGCCGGATCTCCCGAGCCAAGACATCGCGACCTGGACGTGATGGAGGCTGTATGAGCTGCGAGAGTCTGCAACCGATCATCATCACGGTCATCGAGCCGGATGTGAACCTTGTGATGGCCAACTTCGATGCCATCCAGGTGTTTCGCAGCGTCAACGGGCCCACCGGCTCTTTCAGTGAGGTCACCAAGCAAGGCACGCGGCCTCGCCTGGAAAAGGACAAGACCACCTACACGTTCACCGATCAGGAAGGGGCGGCAGACTACTACTACAAGTTCCGCTACTTCAACACCGTCACCCAGGCTTTCGACACGTTTTCGACTCCGGAGCGGGGCGAGCCCGAGCCGGCGCTCCAGGTCATTTCGATCGAGGAGCTGAAAGACGTGTACCTCTTTGGTGTGGACCTCACCAACGATCAGGGCGTGCCCTACTCCAACGCCATGTTCACTTGGTACATCAAAGCCGCGGTGGATTGGATCGAGAAGCGGCTGGACCTTCCAATCATCCCGAGGACGTATCCCGACGAGCGCCAGGACTTCTACAAGTACGACTACAACAAATACATCTGGCTGAAGCTCAGTCACTATCCGGTGATTGGTATCAACGAGGTCAAACTCGTGCTGCCGGGTGAGCAGGTGGTCAAGGTTTTTGAGAAGGATTGGTTGCACATTCAGCGCGCCGATGGCCAACTCCAGATGGTGCCGGGCACGGGCACCGCGGGCACTATTCTCCTGGGCGCGAGTGGTGCGTGGTTGCCCTTCATCTATGGCAACAACAAGTTCATCCCCGATGCCTTCCGGGTAAGCTATGAGGCGGGCTTTGGACGCCCGCGCGATCCCAACGCTGTGAGCCCGCGTGACCCTGAGTTGGATCAATTCCCGCCCGACATCAAACACGTTGTGGGGATGATCGCTTCAATGGGTCCGTTCAACGTGGCCGGCGATATGATCGCGGGCGCGGGTATTGCGAGCCAGAGCATCGGAATCGATGGGCTGAGCCAGAGCGTGAGCACCACGAGTAGCGCGACAAACGCTGGGTATGGGGCACGCATAATTCAATATCAAAAAGACGTGAAAGACCAGATAAAGCATTTACAGAACTATTACAAGGGGCCACGTCTAACCGTTGGGTAAGCAATGCCAGTCCTGAAAAAGAGCACCAACGTCAAAGCCGGTGTGGTGGCGCTGCCCCCGGGCGTCAAGGACTTGGTGCGCGCCGACTTCCGAAACGAGATGTGGATCCAGGCCATCGAGGCCAAGGGCTACCGGCTGGCCTGGAGTCGCACCGCCCCTTGTCCCTGCAAGAGCATCAACGAGCAGACCGATCAGAGCGACCCCAACTGCCCGCTGTGCGAGGGCACGGGGTGGATCTTTTTCAAGCCGGACGGGGCGGTGGTTAACACCAAGGTCATCGGCCCGCTGGACCCCATCCAATCCAAGTTCATCGGGGATCACGGGGCCGTCATCCACGGCATCATGACCGGGCTCAGCAACCAACAGAACGCGCTGGATGCCATCGGGCCGTGGATGCAGGGCATGGCTATGGTGACGGTGCGCGCGGAGAACAAGCTGGGCTACTACGATCGGATCACCGCGTTGGACTCGCGCATCGTCTATGCCCAGACCCTCAAATCCCCCGAGGGTACGACCCTCAAGACCAAGTATCCAGTGGTGCAAGCCAACCTCGTGCGCTCCGTGGATCGCGTCTACACGGAGGGGGCTGACTTCGATGTGGTGGTGGGTGACATCGTGTGGCGTCCCCTTCTGGGCCCAGCTCCGGGCACTCAGCTCTCATGCCACTACCTGACGCACCCCACCTACCGCATCACAGAGCACCCGCACATGGTGCGCACCACGCTCACCAAGTTCAAGGTCAAGCAACCGTTGACACCCCAGGGCGAGCCGGTAGACCTCCCCGTACAAGGCGTGTGCCGCTACGAGTTCCTATTGTGATCACCGTTGAAGTCTTGAACCTGGAAAACCTCATCCCGCTGGAGCTGGTCACAGCTCTGAGCGAGGACTCTGTGCTGGAGGTCATGCGCGACGTGGTGGCGGGCGCGCGGGACCACTGGATCAAGCTGGCAAGCCACCAATTCCACACCACCAAAGAGCAGTACATCGGGGCCATCCAAGAGATCGAATGGCGGGGGAAGGATACCGCCGTCATCGCCCTGGTAGGCGTGCTGCCCAACATCCTTGAGCACGGGATGCGCACGGTGGACATGCACGACACCCTCTTGGGCCCCAACGTGCCGGTGGGGCCGGTGGGCCAGAAAGGCACCAAGCATCCGCGCGTGGATGGCGGCTACTTCCGCTCTATCCCCTTCCGGCACTACACGCCGGGGGCAGGCTCCTACGGCGCGCAGATGGGCAAGGCACTCCAGAAGCTCTTGGGGCCAGGCTTGTCCAAGCAAATCGGTGCTGCCATCTATGCCGCGGCCAAGAAGCTGCAACCCTCGCTCACGGACCCCTACACGGGCAAAACCAAGTGGGGCGAGCGCCTGGATACCCCCCGCATGGCCGAGCTGCAAAAGCGGCGCAAGATCGTCATCCCCAAGATCAAGCCCTACCACGCCTCAGACCCCTACTCGGGGATGGTGCGGATGCAGAAAACCTGCCAGGGGGCCACCCAGAGTACCTACAAGACGTTCCGCACGATCGCTGTGGACGGCAACGGCAATGGCCTGGGCTCCAGCCCGTGGATTCGCCCCGCGTCGGTGGGGGCTGATCTGGCCAAACAAGTTTCGGAGTACATCGGGACTCGCCTTGCGCCAATGGCCTTCCAGGCGTATGTGAATAGCCTGCGATGATTCAACGATTGCTCTACACCGCGCTGACCCGAGGCCTGGACGCGATCAAGGCCGACCCCACCATCCTCGATGACCTATTTCTGGAAAACTATGAACTGACTCAACCCGAGGTGGACGGGATCAAGGCGTTCTTTGCGGCCAAGCCCCCAACGGTGGTGCATGGCTACGCGCGCAGCGATCAAGAGCCCCCGCTCTACAGCATCATCCTGGCCGCTGAGCGGGAAGCCGATGCGGTGATCGGCGATGAGGCTGGCATCGAAGAAGATGCGATGGATCCCGACTTCGGGGCTGACCAATACACGGCGCTGTGGGAGCATACGTTCCACTTGATGTGCCTCGCCGAGCACCCCGATGTCTGCACCTACCTCTACGAGGTGGCCAAGGCGATCATCCTCCTGGCCAAGCCCACGTTCATCCCCTTCGGCGTGTACGGGCTCACGCTCTCAGGGCAGGATCTCGCGCCAGATCCTCGCTACGTCCCCGAGCATTTCTTTGTGCGCCAGCTCGTGATCTCGTGCCGGGCGGAATTGCTGACCACCGCCAAGTCCACCGCGCTATCCAAGGCCTTCAAGGTCGCGGGGATCCACATTGACAAGTCAGGAAGTCCAAGCGATGTTGGTGGGGTTAAAACGCTGGTTACCATCAAGACTTCGGAGGATGGGGAATGAGCAAGAAATACTACGCGCCGGTTGATCCCGAGAAGGATCTTGAATTGCCGGCAGATCCCGAAGCTCTGGAATTGCCCCCCGTTGCCGAAACCCTCGCCAAGCTGGAGCCAGCAAAAAGTCTGGAAGCCACACCCATCAAAGAGTACCTGGCGTTGCGAGTTTTCGCGACCCTCGCCGGCCCGAAGTGGGATCAGATGGCAGGCTTTGTCTCGCACGCTCGCCGAATGAAGCTGGGCCCGCTCACGATGGAAGATTGGCAGGCCGAATTCAAGAAGTTCCAAGAGAAGCCGGTAGGCTAGGTGGCTGAGAAACGACCATGACGATTGCGGTTGCGATGGGCACGGGGGATAGAGATTACGGGTTGAGATCCCGTAACGTGTTTCCACGTCCTACCTATGGCAGCCCAGCTTGCGGCAACTACGGTTACGCCAAAACGCTCTGCCAATTCCTTCAACGGGGTGGGCGGCGATTTGCGGCGTTCATCGCGAATGATGCGCACCGCTTCTTCGGTCAGCTTGGCCAGATGTTGTTTCTCACCATGAGCCCAACGGCCCCGGCCCTTCTGTTGTTTGTCATCGGAGTTGATCTGGTCATCCCCCAAGAACAAGTGCGAGGGCCTGACGCACGCGCGGTTGTCGCAGTGATGCAGGACCAAGCGGCCTGCGGGGATAGGCCCATTGTGCAGCTCCCAAGCCACACGATGCGCCGAGAGAGTAGCGCGACTCTTGCGTTCCGCTTGAGTGCCCTTAGGCTCTACCATCCCGTATCCGGAATTGCTTTTCCAGCGAAGCCAAACCCAACAAGCGGTTTGCAATCTGGGGTGGATGGGGCCATTCTGGTTTACCGAAGCCCAGAATTGCGTAGGATCCGGTTTCCAGAGCTGACGGATAGCGCCTCGAATTTTCATACCGCTCAGGATACCACGGATTAAAGGAGATTCCTAGTGAGTACCACAATTTTCTTCAATGGCCGTGTGATCAGCGTTCCGGGCAGCTACAGCGAGGTGGACGCCTCGGGTCTGGAATCGGTGGGCCTCAGCGCCTCCGGTATCGTCGCCGTGCTGGGCTTGGCCGAGGGCGGCAAGCCGGTGGTGTCGATCTCTGAAACCAAGGACTTCATCCGCATCAACCAACCGCAGAAGGCCCGCGACATCTTCCGGAGCGGTGACTTGCGCGAGGTGGCTGACATCCTCTTTGCCCCCGGCAAGGATCCCGACATTCGCGGCGGCGCGCAACAGATGGTCGCCATGAAGATCAACCCGGCCACCGTATCGACGGGCAGCTTGCCCAACGCCTACGGCAACGCGCTGGACCTCGTGAGCGCCGACTACGGCGCGTTCACTGAGCAGATCAACGTGGCCATCGCCACCGGCACCACCAAAGGCAAAAAGGTGGTGATCACTTTCGAGGACGTGACCGAAGCCGCCGACAATGTGGGCGGGGATGAGCTATTCAAACTCAAGTACGTCAAGCCCACCGATGGCTGGGATTCCATGCTGGCCCAGGTCATCTCCGGTGGGGAGATCAAAGCCACGGCCACCCGCGCGGTAGCCGGTCTCAGTACCGATCTCGTCACCCCCCTCGCCGTGGGCGGCGTGATCGAGGTGGTGAGCGCGAGTGCCGGCGACGTGGGCCAAAAGGTCACCGTGTACGGCGTGGACGGCACAGGGGCGGCGGTCAAGGATGTGCTGACTCTGAACGGCACTACCGCGGTCATCGGCACCCAGGCATTCGCAGCTCTGGGCGTGCTGGGCGGTCAGATCGTGGGCACCACCGCGGGCACGGTCACTGTGCGCGCGAGCCCGGGCGGCGCGTCGGTTTTCACCATCGCGTCGGGCACCAACCCGGTCAAGGGTATGAAGCTGGGCGTAACCATGTACGGCTCGGGCATCATGACGCTCGTGGCCGATGGCGCGACCACCAAGCGCGCGATCCTCGTGGGCTTGAACGCGAGCGGCCAGGCCATCCTAGAGAAGATCACGCTGACTGGTGCGGTCGCGGTGCCAGGCGTGGCCATCTTCTCGCAAATCACTGGAATCGTGCTGGGCGACGTGGAAGCCGCGCGCACCGTGACGATCTCCGGCGTGGCAGCGTGGGCCAAGGTCGCGACCCAGAGCACCCTGCTCAAGGCCGCTGACTACTTCAACGCGCGCTACATCGCCACCGTGGGCGGGTTCGTTTTCACTCTCGTCACCGCGCTCACCAAGTTCGCCCTGGGCGACTTGGACAAGACGGTGAGCGCCGTCAACGCGCTGAGCCCGGCTGAGCCCTCGTTCTACGGGGATCTCTGGGCGGTCATGAGCTGGATCAACCAAAACAGCCAGTATGTGATCGCCAGCCGAGCGAGCGGCGCACAGGGCGGGGCCCCGAGCAACACGGCCTCCCCGGTGTTCCTGGCAGGCGGCACGGAAGGCGTGGCCAGCTCCACCGATTGGCAAAAGGGCCTCAATCTGCTCAAGCAAACGCGCGTCAATACCATCGTGGTGCTGACGGCGGATCCCGCGGTCCATGCGATGGTCGATGCCCATTGTGCCTACATGGGCGGCATCGGGCGCAGCGAGCGGGATGCCGTGGTCGGCCTCATGAATGCGGCCATGACGGACGTGGGCACCAAGGATGAGGTCAAGACCCAGATCGTGGACCTCAATACGCGCCACATCCGCGCGGTGGCCCAGGCCATCGAGCGATACAACACCGCTGGCGATCGGCAGGAATTTACCCCCCCATTCCACGCGGCGATGATCGCAGGGATGCAAGCCGGCGCGGATGTGGGCACCCCGCTCACGTTCAAATACGTCAACGCGCTCAATTTCCGGCAGCACACGAGCTGGAACCCGACCGATGACGCCGAGGAGATGGTGCAGGCCGGTTTGTGTTTCCTCGAAAACGTGGAAGGTGTGGGCCGGCGTGTGGTGCGCAACATCACCACGCATCTCAGTTCCAATAACATCGCCTTCAGTGAGGCGAGCGTCAACCAAGCCGTCAACTTCGCGGCCTTCAACTTCCGTGGCAACATGGAAACGGCGGTGGGCAAGAAGGGCTTTGCGGGCACCATCGGCGCGGCCAAGGGTGTGGCCATCGGCACGCTGGGCCTCTTGGTGGACAACGCCATCCTCGTGGCGTATCGGAGCCTGAGCTTGGATCTCGTGGTCGATGTCATGGAGGTCAGCGTCGAGATGGCCCCCGTGCTACCGGTCAATTTTGTCAAGACGACAATTCATCTCGTCACCATCAGACAGAGCGCGGCGTAACAGCGCGTGAGCTGAGGAGCATCCAATGGCACAGAAGGGCATGATCTTCACTGGCGCGCGGGCGCGCTTCAGCATCAACGGCGTCAAGGTCGGCTATGCTCGGAACGTTAACGTGTCCGAGGAAGTCTCCTATGAGCCCATCGAAGTGCTGGACAACATTGAGGTTTCCGAGTTTGCCCCGATCGCCTATCGGGTCACGTTCACGGCTTCGATGTTCCGCATCATCGGCGAAACTCTCAAATCGCTGGGTTGGTTTCCCACCAACGGGGCCAATCCGGGCGAGCACCTGGAAAACATCTTGGTGACCGGCGACCTGACAGCGACGGTCGAGGACTCCAAGACTGGCAAGACATTCGCCACGCTGGAGCAAGTCAAAGTCCAGACCCACAACTGGACGATCGACGCACGCGGAGTTGTCGGAGAAGACGTAACTTTCAACGCGATTCGGTGTCGTGATGAAAGTGAAACGTGATACTTAGCTCCTATTGACTAGCTCACAGTTTCCTGTTCTAAGTGACGCGATTGAAAACTTGCATCTATTTCACTGTGAATCCTGCCACCAACGACACCACCATGTTGAGGTTCCCCTGGCCTACATTTACGGCGAGGCACATTGACTTTCAGCCCGTGACCTCCCCCTAACCTCATGGCAATCTGGGCCGCATCCAATTCCAAAGGAGCGACCCCATGCCGCAACAAGAGAAGCTGACCCCCGAGGAGATGAAAGCGCGTTTCACCCCCAGCCACTTGCTGGAGGCTGAGGGCGAGGAAGGCCTCAAAGAGGCCACAGAGAAAGCGATGGCCCGCGCCGACACGGTGAAGGCGGTGGACCCGTCCGATGACCCGCGCAGCCGCAACCCCTACACGTTTCAGCTCGATTGGACCGACACGCGCGGCAAGAAGTGGGTGGGCGCGTTCACCGTCCACTACCCCACACCGATGGATCTTATGCGCTCGGGCGTCATGCAGGCGCGTATGAACGGCGGCACAGCGAGAGATGCGTTGGATCCGCTCACCGATGAGATCGCGTTCATGGTGAGCCGGCTGAGCTATTGTCTGGACAAGCGGCCCACATGGTTCAAAGATCCCACGGCGATCATCGATGGCGTGCCGCTCATCCAGGCCGTCTATGAAAGGGTGCTCGATTTCGAGCAATTTTTTCGGGAGCATGGCCAGATTGCGGGCCCAGGCTAAGCACAACCTCAAAACGAATGACTACCGCATCCGAAAATGGTGGGTGGAGAAGTACAAGCGACCGGCGAGCGATCCGCTGTACCTGAGTCGGAGCTGGCCCGAGTGGCAGGTGGAGATGTTTGAGGACATGCTGACTCAGCGGGAGATCATCGTGGAGCGCGTGGCCAACGGAGAAGTGGATTCCAAGGATGGCCTGGCAGCTCTGGATGGGCTTAACAAGATCCTAGGTGACGAGCGCACGGTGGATCCGTTGGTGGACAAGTGGGAGCGCGAGCTGGACGCGGGCAAGGTGCCCAACCTAGATGAGGTAGCGAATGACTGAGCACAAAACTGAAGTCATCGTAAACGCGAAGGCCAAGGGATTTCAGCAAGTCCAGCAACAGGCCGGCAAGCTCATGGACGCGGCCACCAAAGCCGCGGCCACCCAAGCCAAGGGCTACACCAAGCTGGAGGGCAACACCAAGGCCTACCGAGCTGAGATCAAAAAGCTGGAATCTTCGCTCCGAAGTCTGGAAAAGCAACAGCTCCAAACCCTCAAGGCGCTGGGCCAAACGGATCGCACGTCCAAGGCCTACAAGGCGCTGCATGAGCAGTTCCGCAATCTGAATGCTGAGGCTCAGCGGTTGGCCCAGCAAAAGGGATTTGTGCAGAAGCTCTATGGCCCCAAGGGGCCCGGGGGCAGGCCGCTTACCGATGCCGACATGGCACGCGGTGGCTTCATGCAGGGCTTCGCCGGCAGCATGGGCATCCCGCTGCAACGGGGCCCAGGCATGTGGCGGCAGGCTGCCGGCGCGGCAGCCGGCACGATGCTCAAGGGAGCGGCGGGTGCGCCCTTCGGTGGTGTGTCTGGTGTGGCCCAGGGCTTGGCGGGCATCCCCGTTGTGGGCGGCTTCGCTGCCGGCCAGTTCAACAACGCCATGCAGTTTGGCGAGGGTGCGTTGGGCGTCCAGCGATCCCGGCTAGGTATGGCCCCGTTTCTGGGGGCTAGCGAAAGCGGCGGCAACGTCGCGGAAGCTCGCAGGCGAGGGCGAGCTGGGGTGAGGGCTTCGCAGTTTCTCCCCGAGGGCCAGACCAAGTTTGCGGGCGACCGAGAGATCGGCCAAGCCGCGGATGAGGCGGTGCGGAAAGAAACGGCAGCCTGGCAAAGCGAGCAGGTAGAGCCGTTGCAGCGGTTGAAGCGTGGCTTGATCGACACCGGCAAGATCATCTTGAAGGGCGGTATCGGTGCGGGTGCGGGGGGTGCCTTGGGGCCCATAGGGACGGCAGCCGGGGGGTTGTATGCTGCCGGCAAGCAATTCATGCGAGGCCGGCAACAGGGCTCTCTGTATGAGCGGGCCAATGCTGCCGAGCTGGCAGCGGTCGAAAAGGCGGGGGCTCCTGAGGTCGCCTATCGCAAAGCTCAAGATGCCGCGGGCGAAACGGCAGCACGGCGTGAGCGGGCTGAGCCTTTCAAAGAGATCCGCGCGGCGGGCTTGAAGTACGGAGGCATGAGCGAAGCTGACGCGCTGCAAGCGGCGCAAGGCGTGCTCCAGGTCAGTGGCGGGGGTATGACGGACCTTCGCGAGTCTGGAATGCTCCCCACGGCTTTCGCAGCCCAGACCAAGTATGGGCTTGGCGCTGACATTACCGGGGCGTTTGCTGGCGCTGGGCGCACGGGCCGCGGGGGCTTAGTTGGTCTAGGTGGCGAGGGTGTGACTTCCGCAGAAAAAATGACTATTGCGATTCAAGATGGGCTTTCGATGGGGTTGGAGGGTTCTGAGCTGCAAGAGTACATGGCTCAGATGGCCCAGGGTATCCAATCTTGGAAGTCCACGGGGATTCCAATCAACCCCGCATCTATCGCTGGGTTGGGCATGGCGGTCACGAATAACACGGCTTTGGGGGGATTGAGAGGATCTGCGATTGGTCGCGGTTTGGCTACGGCCGCTCAAGGTGTCTCGGAAACCGGCGTGCAGGATGCTGTTGACCTTCAAATGCTCCAGACAATGGGAGGCTTCAAAGGTGGAAGTCTGGAGGACTACGAAGCCGCACAAGTGAAAATGGAGGAGATGGGTGGGCCTGGGGGTTGGGGGCCTGAGCAGATGAAGGAGATGGTCACCAAGCTCACTGAAGCCGGTGGTGGTGGGGCCTCAGGCCGTTATGTGCTCCGCAAGGCATTCGGTCGCAAGGGCATCAAGATGTCGCAAGCGGAGACAATCGCCCTTGAGAAAGCAATGACTGGCCAAGAACTGACTGAGCATGAGGAGGGGCTAAAGGGCAAGATCATGAGCAAGATCGACACGGCGCAGGAAAACATGCCGATGGATGCCGAAGATTTGCAAGCCCAAGCTGCCGAGATCATGAAAGGTTATGGAGCCAACGTGCAGCGTGCGTCGGGTATCCAGAATGACCAGAACGCTGTGGGTGAGCGGATGATCACAACGCTGCAAAGTTTGCAAGACTCCCAGGTCAAGGTTACCAGGATATTTGATAATTTGGCCGGTGGTGGTTTGACCAAAATCTCTGGACTCATTGAAGCCTTCACTACAAGTTTGGCCAATATCTCTGGAAACGCAGATTTGGCTGCGAAGTCGTTGGGGCTGGTGGCCGATGTAATCAAGACATTCTAGGAGGGCGTCATGGCGGAAGGCTCGGAAGCATCCAACCCGCGCGCTGGTTTCCAGGGAAGTGAAACCTCCAGCGTCCAGGTAATCCACCACGCGCAAGGTGGCGACCCCGTGATCTATGGCGCGAGCGGCGGGATGGAATTCAAGGGCAAGTATCGGCAGGATCAAGATCATGCCATCATCGGCGTTAGCACCGGCAAGACTCTGGAAGCCGCGGGCACCTTCAGCATCCAGCTCAAGCCGGCTAAGGGCGTGAGCGATACCATTTTGGATCGGGTGGTGGATGACGATTGGGTGGACATCGTTTTCAAGCGTCACGATCGCACTTGGCACACTATGCGGGGCTCTGTGGACCGGGTAGCTCGCTCGCGCACGGTCGCGGGATCGGGGGCTACCTCATGGATCTACAACATCACTGGACGAGATTTCCAGAAAGTTTGGGAGCAAACCCCGATCTGGTTCAACCGGCTGGCGTTGGAAAACGTCGAGGGCGGATGGGCCTACAAAATCTATTCGCAGATCCCCAACTTGGGCGGTGACCCGGGCAACGTCGTCAAGGCTTTCCTTCAGGGCTGGTTTGAGGCTTTGGGTAATGCGGGTAGAGTCAATTGGGTGATGCCTCCCACGTTGCCCAATACCACCGGCAACTTCTTGGGAGACATCGTGCATGGCTGGAATGCCCAGGGCTTCACCAACAACCCCCCGCGCGTAGCCATCGATCCCAACCTCATGAACCCGAGCGGTACGTTGTGGACCCTCGCCAAAGGCTGGAGTGATCCGGCGTTTTGCGAGCTGTTCTGCGACCTCGGCAAGCAAGGCACTCAGCTTTTCCCCAATGAGGAGCTGGACATCAATGACAGCACCATGAGCGTGTTTTTCCGCGACCGGCCTTTTCCACTATCCAACACAGTGAAGGACAACAATGGACTGCCCCCCGAGGGGATGGCTCTCGGGCTGAGTTCCGCTTGGTTCCAACTGCCGCTGCACATCGTCAATCGGCAAGAGATCGTCAACGACGATGTTTCCAGAGATGGCAGTGAGCGGATGAACGCCTTTTTCGTGAGCCCTCAGATGCAACAGGATCTCTTGGGCGCGGGCGGCATGGACATGACCCAGCCCCTTTGGGATGCCGATGACATCCGCAGGCACGGACTCCGGCGCTATGACATCAACTCGCAGTACAAGACGCTGAGCGGCACGTTGCTCCTTTTGAGCGTGACGCAACGCTACATGCTTCGCGATTGGTACGTCATGAACCCGTACCTCCTCAGCGGCACGATCGCGCTGGGTCACGGGCGTCCAGACATTCGTGTGGGCACGCGCATCCGCATCCCGGGCGAGGGCGGGGACACGTTGTTGGACGAAACCTACTATGTGGAGGGCGTCAACCATAGCTGGTCACTTGGCCCAGGTATTCGCACCACGTTGCAAGTCACCCGGGGATTCATCGGGGATGACAACATGCTCCTTCGGGCGATCACGGACGCGGGAGCCAATTACAAAGTGCCTACGGTGGGAGATGCCGCGGCATTCAACAGCGGGCGCATCGTGGTGCCCGATACCTATGGCGCCACGGCAGCGGAAGGCGAAGCGGTAGCGTAGGAGATCCTGATGGGTCGAGATCACATATCGCAAAGCGGCATCCAATGGCGCCCCGTGGACAGACCCCATGAGGCCATGAAAGCCACCCAGCTCATGCGCGGTGTGGTGGTGGCCACCTACCTACTCGATGACAAGCACCATCCCTACGCGGGGAGTGATCCCGCAGTGGCGAAGCCCACTTCCGTCTACTGCGACGTGCTCTGCTACTCCAACATCAACGGTCAGAAATGGATGGCGATCCCAAAGGCGATGGTGTTGCAAGACAAGGGCAACATGCACAGCGGAAGAGTCTGGAAACCGAAGGCGTCCACAATGGACGTGACCGGCATCCTTTTCGAGGCCAACGGGGCAACCAACCCCGCGCACTTCGATGGGGATCATGTGCTCGTGGGGTTCATCGATGGCCTGAAGTCCATGCCGATGATCCTCGGTGGTGTCCCGCACCCCAGCCGGGATCTGGGCAATGAGGATCGCGCGGTGGGGCATCGAACGTACCTCAAGCTGGCCGATGGTGACCCCGACATCTTCCGGCATCATGGCTCGTTCTATGGCATCGATGATTCCGGGGATTTCATGGTCAACACCACATGCGCCAATGATGGGAAGATCCTGCCCGATGGCACGGAGAAGCCGCCACCCACTGATGGCACGGGCTCACAGCGCCACTACCTGCCCCTGGATGCCGAGCACCTGATCGAGCTGGATGACATGGCAGATCCGGAAGCTCCGATGCCCGTGACCTACCAGAGCCTCATGAAAGCGGTGTATGAGCTGAGTCTGGATGACGCCAAGGCGTTGTTCACCATCGCTCAAGCGGCGCTGGAGCTGAAGCTCGGCGGTGGGGGCACCCTCAAAGTGGAGGGCAAAGACGCCCTGGCCAAGCTCACGCTGGGCGACGGGGCCAAGAGCGCGATGATCGCTGAGTCGTGGCAAATTTTCTGGGATACGCTGTTTCTGCCTTGGGCTATTGCCCACATCCACCCTACCGGGGTGGGGCCCTCAGGCCCCCCAGACCCCTCTACCCCAGGTCCGTGCCCTCCTTACGCGGGATCTTTGGCGACTTCAACCAAGGTCAAGTTCCCTGACCTGTAGTAGGATGCGCCATGGCTAGATCCCCTGACACACTTTCCACAGAGCTGCAAAAGATTGCCAACAGCTCTACCGAGCCTCCGGTGGTGGCGGGTTGGGGAGCCGCCTTCACCCAGTACATGATGGAGAGTGCGGTGCTGGGCGCCAGTCCAGCAAGTGCCGATGTGCTAGCGGCAGCGGAAGCGGCGATGGAAACGGCGTTGG
>Ga0315288_10005636_pt1 | contig 15918 bp, 18 predicted proteins | sample YL17G11_20_MG_FD_203454 | JGI IMG/M metagenome (GOLD analysis project Ga0315288, IMG submission 203454) | Sediment microbial communities from Yellowstone Lake, YNP, Wyoming, USA - YL17G11_20 | ecosystem: Environmental > Aquatic > Freshwater > Lake > Sediment | place: USA: Wyoming | collected...
CTGCATCTGAAAAGATAGCAGGCGGTGAAGTGAACGGCAAATGATACAATGTGACACTGGCGCTTGTTGCGTTGAACGCAGCCAGTGCGGATGTATTGAAACCTATTCTAGAGTCACCGAACTGACCAGGCGGAGTTATGCGGACGTCCATGTTCTCCGGCAGATGAGCCAGTTGTCCAGCGGTGGTATTACCAGTCATGTTCAGCGAAATGAAATTAATCAGTGCCAATCTTGTGAAATTACTTAGCCAATGCGGTGCTTCCGGCGGAAATGTAACGTTCATGGCACATGATATGTTTATCATCGGCGCGAGTGAATAATTCACGCTGTTGAAATTGAGCTCCTTGCTTAGATCTGTCGTCGCGCTGGTATCCCAATGCATGCACGGACCTCCCTCAGGCGGCGTCGTCATGTTGTACAGGCCTATACCCAATGATGTATCAACAGTAGGAGGAGGACCGACGGAAAAATTTATAGCCTCAATTATAATCGGACCATGCATGCTAAAATTACTTAGTGCAGCAGCGCTGCTGACATTGCATGCTCCTGTCCAGTTGCCTCCGCTTGCTGTCAGGTTTAGCATCGGGCCGTGCACCCCGTCACACTCTATAGGGCCTATTAGTGAAAAGTTAGCGTGTACTTCATTCGCTCCCGATGCATTGACTATCAAATGAACGACATCATTCCCGATGGCAGGCGAGTAGAAATTATCAGGTTCGCCAAGCCCTACCGAAATTATCGTCACCGCGCCAGCCGCGTGCGCAACTGACGTAGATAATGCAAAGATTAGGATGATAGCTAGAACCAGAAAATAGCGATTAGATAGCGACATACGTCTCATCGAAAAAACCACACCTTTCGTTATACGCTATTTCACGAAATTTAAGCGTAATTCCAGGAAAAAAGTATCACACATGAGTGACGAATAGGATGATTTTTTACGCATAACGTTGAATTTTATTATATATCGTTTATCGGATAATTCATCGCATGCCTTCGCCCCAAAAGCATCGTATAATCCTCCATCTCGACCTCGACGCGTTCTTCGCCGCGTGCGAAGAACGTGAAAATCCAGCGTTGAAAGGCAAGCCCGTCGTGGTCGGCGCAGACCCGAAGGGAGGAAAAGGTCGCGGCGTCGTTTCGACCTGCTCGTACGAGGCAAGAAAATTCGGCATCCGCAGCGGCATGCCTATCAGTATCGCATGGCACAAATGCCCGTCGCCGCCATGCATCTACGTTCCCGTAAATTTCAAACTTTACGGTGCAGTCTCGGACAAAATCATGTCGATTGCCCGAAAATATGCCGACGTCTTTGAGCTAGGCGGCATCGACGAGTGCTATCTCGACGTCAGCAAGAGCGCAAAAAATTTCATAGAAGCAGTCGAGATTGCCCGCCAAATCAAAGAAAAAATAAAGCAGAAAGAAAAGCTCACGTGTTCGATTGGAATAGGACCAAACAAGCTTATCGCAAAAATCGCTTCTGATTTTCAGAAGCCTGACGGACTGACGGTCGTCGGGCCAGCCGCAGTCGCTCGCTTCTTGCGACAATTAGATGTCCGCAAGCTCCGGTTCGTAGGACCTAAAACAGAAGCTGCACTCAAAGAACGCGACATAGAAACCATCGGCCAATTGAAGAACGTCCCGAAGTTCGCGCTCGTAGAATGGTTCGGCAAATCTCATGGGGAATATCTCTACCAGGCAAGCCGCGGAATCGATACAAACCCGTTGATCGAGCATTGGGAAGCAAAGTCGATAGGTAGAGAATGGACGTTCGAACGCGACACAAGCGACAAACAGCTTTTGTTCAAAACTCTAGAAGAATTGGCAAAAGGCGTCTATGAACAATTCAAATCCGAGGATTTCAAATCGTTCAAAACCGTTACAGTAAAGGTGCGCTACAAATGGTTCGAAACGCATACGCATCAGAAGAGTTTGAAAGAACCGAACGATGAATTGAAACCAATAATAGAAAATGCGAAAAAACTACTCGATTCCTATCTCACAGGAGACAAGATACGGCTGATCGGTGTTCGAGTATCGCACCTGGAAAAGAAACAAGAGAAGAAATAATCTAACTCGCCGAAGGCGCGCTATACGTAACATAACTCGCACGAGCGAGCTATCAGTTTGAAGTGAAATCATGGACCCGACACTTTTACCCTTGCTCGCAATTCCGCCCGCTCTGGTCGCCTGGTTTTTCTGGACCGAGCTGAAGGGCGCAGGCTGGCAGCCCGCGCCTCATCGTACAATCGAAAGCGCGTTCAAGCTTGCACGCGTCGGCAAAGATGATATCTTTTACGATCTGGGTGCAGGAGATGGCCGCGTAATAATCGCCGCAGCGAAAGCAGGCGCACGCGCAGTCGGCATCGAGCTCGATCCGATGCGTTATCTCATCTGCAAGCTTCGTTCTGCCAGCATAAAAAATGCGCGTGCCATTTTTGGGAATATTTGCAATATTCCGCTTAACGATGCAACCGTCGTCTTCGTCTACTTGCGCGACTGGTCCACCGAGCGGCTCAAAGAAAAATTCATGCGCGAGCTTCAGTCAGGCACGCGTATTATAACATATCACTGGCCGATTGAAAATTGGAAGCCGATCGCCCAGGACAAAGAAAACGATGTATATGTTTACGAAATCAGAGCACATTAAGAATCTTTTTATTCTTCTGCTGGTGTTATTTCTCAATCCGCGACAGGGGGTCGTGGTCTAGTCTGGTCTAGGACAACTGGCTCCAGGAGGCGCTTTCTTTGAAAAGAAAACGCCTACGGAAAGAAACAACTTTCTGGAGCATTGAGGCATAAAGCCGGTGACAAGAAGAAACCAGTTAACCCCGGTTCGAATCCGGGCGGCCCCATTTTATTCCAACGAAACTCGCGTAGCGAATTGAGCTATTCGGTACTGATATATTTATTGTTCAAGTTCTGGAAATAGCTCAGCAAGCCTTCCTTCTTAAGGAAAGTCGCAATTCGCGTCCCAATTATAACTCATGATTGTTACGGTTCTAGTTCCAGTCGGACAAAATTCTGTCGCAGATAGACAATTCTGCCCAGACAGAGTTCCTCCAGTTATATTAGATATCGCAATACCCGGCGTTGTTCTCATCGGCGGTATGAGAGATATAGTATCGTGCCACCAACCTACACCAGTTTGTTGCACTGATTCAAAATAGCCCTTTTGGTAATATCTTCTGCAACGCATTAGATCTTCCCCAGCATTGAGCGGAAGAAAATCTACTCCACTGGAATAATTTCCTACTACCAGCATTGCTTCATCTAGGTAATAAGTTACAACATCTGGCCAACTGACTAATGCAACTCCTACTTGCAATTTCGTTGCCGACGCTGACAAAGTTTTAACCACTGTCGATTTAGTCCAGACACTCGCAGGAGCATAGTCAGAATACGTTGCTGATACCCCATCATCTATGTAGGCTCTTACCTTACTTCCTAAATTGGGATTTACTTGAATCGAAAACGTAACTGTCTTCCCACGAAATTCTAAATAATTTTCTACCTTTTGATATATTTCTTGACCGTAAGAATTCGCAGACCTGACACATTTCATACCATAATTTCCGCTGACTTTAGTAGTTGCTTCCTGCGTAGTCGTCAAACCACCTCCTCCAGAACCAGTCTTCCACATATCCGCCAGAAATCCGTTAATAATGCTAAATGACGTCCCTCTTTGCCATACTTCGAAACCGCCATTTGATAGGATGTTTCCTCGTAGAGGCGTGGGCGAGACGAAATCCGAAGCATACATCATCCCGCTGACATTCATATTGCCTGACAGCACGTTGATCCCGCCGACGATGTTCACCGGCGACCCGCCTGATATGTTGCCGCCGACAATCAAATTCCCAGTAATATTCGCATCGCCCGCAACAGTCAGCTTCTGGCTCGGCGTCGTCGTCCCTATGCCGACGTTGCCGCTTGGTTGCAATATTAAGTTATTCCACGAACTACCGCCTGCTGATAACGCACCAAGCATTGTATAATTATTTCCAGAAGCAGCCCCAAATTCTACGACAAATGTCGAACCAGTATTAACCCCATTATAATCATTAGTCATCAGCATAAATGGTGTTATAGAACCTGACGACGCAAGAACCGAAAGTTTTCTTGCTGGGCTCGCTGTCCCGATTCCGACATTACCCGATGTCGCATTCACAAACAAGACTGCAGAACCGGTCGCGTTATCCACGCGCAGCGTGCCATTCACAACGAGCTTTTCGGCAGGCGCAATCGTTCCGATGCCCAGATTATCCAGTACGAACATCGAATTGTTGAACGTAAAATTTCCGCCACCAACCGATGACCCAAAGATGCCCGCAGCGACCTCGCTGGCAGGGTGGAACACAGATTGGGCAAAGGCTGGCGCAGCAATAAGAATAATGGCAAGAAACGCGAGCGCTTTCATGATTGGTATTTCGCTGCCGTGCAACTTAAAGTTTTGTCGAAACCTTCGTCTGACAAGAGTGAAATAAAATCTAAATAAAATAAAAAAGTTCGTTTAGAACTTACTTCTTCGCAGCCAGTGCGTAAACTGCCTTGAATCCTACGATCAAAGCTGCTGGCATTACGAAAACAGCAATGTTTCTAACGATTGCATTTAGGAGTGTTCCTAGGGGAGCTGCAACCGCATCAATCGGAGCGAACGGAAGAGCTGCAGCACCGACCACGAAAACGATTGTCGTGATCAAGAATGCCGTAACTTCCTTCTCCGAAATGGTTGTCAGTCCAATGATTATACCTAGTACCACTAGCAAAATCGCTATGTAACCTGCTGTTGTCGCTGCAAGCCATGGTGTTGCTAGCCCAGCTAGCACTGCTACGATGATACAGAGCAATGCGGCGTATTCGCCGGCTTTTTCTGTTTTCATCTTTTTTTCACCTTATAGGCACTATCTTCCCATTACTGGGTCAAGCACCGTTAGCCAATACTTGTCGGCGGAAGGTTTATAAAGACTTCTATACGCCCCCGAATTAAGAATTTAGCCGTAGTCCCTAGAGGTAGTTTATAAAGATTTCGATGGTGCTCTAAGCGGTAAGGTAGAAACCGTAGTTTTCGAGGTTTTGCGATGCTCTGCTGACAGCCTTTTCCTGGCCATCCGTAAGCGAGCAGCCCGTGATAGCCTCGTTTAGAAGCCCTAGAGCGAATTCGTAGTCGTCCCTAAGCGCTTTCTCGCCCTTCTTGGAAGCAAGGAGTATTGCAGCTTCTATGTCGCTTTCGTCGTCCTTGCGCTTTTTCTTATATCGCTCAAAGGTAAGCTCCGTGCTTCTCTTCAGTTTTGAGGCGTAAGAGTGTGCATCAAGCCGCCCGACCAGACTGCGTTTGTAGGACTCGATAAAGCCCAGCAGCTTATCGTACCGCAAAAGACCGTCTGTGGCGATTTTCCAGCATTCCGAAGCCGAGAGGTCACGATCAATTTTAGTCGACCCGTCTTTTCGTATTGTTACCATGTCCTGACGCTTGAACAGACCGTCGACATCCTTCAGGCTGTCATAAATCACTTGACGATAAGATGCGCCGGATTCCATAGGGAAGTAAAGTTCGCCTACAAACGGGCGTTTTTCGAGCGCAAGCGTGGCGTGATAAAGGTTCGAATCGGCTTTACCTGCAGAACTTACAGTGACATAAAAATTAGATTCGTCGTTGCCGCGTTGTTTGGGTATCAGCGACATGCCGAGATACTTCCAGATATCCAGCTCAAGCTGCATCTGCTCGTTGTCGGAAATAACGCCTTTGTACGTAAGTTTCGGTCTTGGCATTCGCCTCACTAGTAAACAAAAACGTTTAATGCTGTGCTATATCTTAATTCTAGGAGCAGAATCAAAACAAGTGCCTCCGTAGCTCAGCTGGTAACAGCCCTTTTATCCGCCAGAGCTCGTTCGCTCAAAGCGAACTCGCTTTTGAAAAAGCGCTGGCGGAAAAGCGCAATCGGCAAAGAGCATCTGCCTTGTAACAGGCATCTGCTATAGGGAAGCAAAGATGACCGCACGATAGCAGAAGGTCGCCGGTTCGATCCCGGCCGGAGGCTTTATGACAGCAGGCAGCTGGCCCCGCTTGATAGTGGGTCTCATACTCGCGCTAGAAGTCGTGCGCATGCAGATAATGGGCGGAACGAGCATGATCGCCCTAGCACTCGCTGCAATTTTCATATTGATGACAGCCGCGTATTTCTTGTTCAAGTTCTAGAACTTATCCTTCAAACCGTGCCTCTATTATGAATATTCATAAACAATTATAACCCCCGCAGAACCAGCCCCGCCGATAAATGCATTTCCATTTGAATAAGCGCCGCTTCCTCCCGCTCCGTAATTGCCCCCTGAATTACCCGCACCTGCTGCAAGACTTGATACAGCTACAGCCCCGCCGCCAAAATAAGAAGAAGCTCCGGCGCCAGATTCATAAGATGATGGTCCGCCATTCTCGCCAGGATTTCCTGCAGCATTAATATCCCCATTAGCCGCAGTTCCTCCAGCACCACCAAAAGGCGGAGAATACCCATATCCACCAGCCCCGCCGCCAGCGTTTATTGTTGTCGCACCCACTGTAAAATTAGTACTGCCTCCTGTTCCGCCAATTCCCCCTGCTCCTGCCTGTGCAGGACCGCCAGTTCCTCCTGCCCCGATAGCATAAGTATATGTAGGAAATGTTGATCCATACATTTGTAGTTCGGGAACACCCGCATTTTGGTCTCCTACATCCCATCTGCTTGAATCAAAATAAACTCTAAACCTTGTATCCGAAACTGCTGTAAAAGTTACGGTATTCCATCCGTTTGCGTTTGCTGCTTGTCCCTCATCTACATTTCTTATTGTAGCACCATCGGCAACTCCAGTTATTGGAACCTTTGTCCAACTTCCTGAATCATAGCGTTGAATTGTGAAATTCTTAACCCTTTCAGAAACAGCAAGAGAATAAAATCGTATTTTATTAAGAGTTACTGCTGTCGTGAAATTATATCCTATCGATGCAACTCCGTCAGCTGCTGTATAGTGGCTGTCGTGATTAACTACATCGCCATCTCTTAAATCTGCAAGAACTCCTGCACCCCAATTTACCGAATTTATAGCAGTTGCACTAATGGAGATATCGCTGCTGTCTGATAGCGAAGCAAATCTCTTTTTAACATAACCGCCGCTACCTCCTCCACCGCCCAGTGCCCCACTGTTAGCATTAACGCCACCTCCTCCTCCACCGCCCCCAACTGCTTCAACTATAATTGACTTTGTAGATGCCTGGGCAGTGAATGATGTTCCTGATGTAAGAACTGTCATATTAAGCAATGCGCCTGGAATCGCCCCGATTAAATTTCCAGTGAAGTTTATATCGCCAACCACAGTCAGCTTCTGGCTCGGCGTCGTCGTCCCTATCCCAAGATTGCCGGCATCACTAAGCCTCATCTTCTCGTTGAATGTGATGGTACCGTTCTGGGTGGTGGAGAAACGCAGAAAAGTCCCCTGCGCGGTGTCGTTCCAGTTCTCAGCAGCTATTATGATAAGAGCGCCCCTGTTACTTGTCGCAAAGCCCGTCGCGCCGTATCCGCGCGCGCCGTAGCCCGCAAGCGCATCATTTGCCTGGACGGCAGATGGTATACCCACAGTTCCGCGGGCCCGCCTGACTGAAAATATTGGGAAATAGCTGTTGCTATATATGTCATAATAGAAATTGTTGTTGTCTGTCGGACCGCTTACTGAAACATGGAATGCCGCTGCTGGGCTCGTCGTCCCCACGCCCAACTTGTCCACTACGACCAGCGAATTATTGAAGGTGTAGTTTCCGCCGCCAAAATCCGCACCAAACGTGCCTGCTTTTACTTGCGATGCATTGTGCGAGACCGTCTGCGCGAGCGCGGTCGGCACAACGGCTGCAAAAAGTAGTATAACTGCTAAGAACGCGAACGTTCGCATGCTAGCTATTTTGGTGTAGTGTAACTTAAAGTTTTGTAGAATTCAAAGCTCACAATCCGATTATCCGTATGTCCACTTCGCCAGCTGCCCGCCCTCGCAGATCTCCTGGACAGTCAGCGTCAAATTCGTATTCGCCTTGTAGGCATCTTCTAGCTGTCCGTTCAACTGAGAATCAGCATAATCAGGTCCGGCGCTCGCACATGCGCACAGTAGTGCATCAACGACCGCGTTGTGCTGCATCACAAATGGTTCAGCCATGCAGGAAACGGTCGCATTCGGGCACAGCTCCGATTGCACGCTGCGCGCGATCGTGTCCCACTCTGCATAGCACCCGCCGACCGTCACGCTCTGTTTCGTCACAGCCCCGCCAGTGAAATATATGGCGATTGCGATAATTGCGAACAGTCCGATCCACATGATCGGAGTCAGTCGTCTGATTCCAAGCATAAACTATATTCGCCGCGGCCAGAATAAAAGCGTTCGCGTTCTACCTGCCGCGTTAACGTGCGTCTAACGACGAAACCAACCCATTTATTTAACCAAACGGTTAAATGAATTTTAACCTAAAGGTGAAACCACTTTGGAGTTACAGCTCCAGAAAAGTTTCCTCCCACAGTTCTCCCATGTTAGATATTTAAGGCTAAACCTCGCAGTTATGGTTGGGAGTGTAAGTTATGGATGCAAAATCCGATAGCGGACACGGTGATGTGGTTTCCAGAATGGACAACGATAAGTTCCATTTACTCCTAGATGTCTTGAAAATAATGGAAAAGCACGAAGACCCGAACGTCATAGAATCGGCGCTCGAAATAGTCGAGAGTTACAACGAAAACATGACTAATGAGCAAAAGGCCGAAGTCCTTAAGGAAGTCCTTCACATGAAGGGTCACGAGCACGAGGACGACCGCGAGCGCAAATTCCAGGAAGAATGGAAGAAGCTGCAGATGCGCGAGTTCTTCCAGCCGGAATACGACTAAGAATCTAGGAGATTTCCAACCTCGGTTTGACACTTGCAGTCGTATCGTCTTATTATTTTGACAATACTTGTATCCGTCAAATCGAGGTTCAGAGAAGAAGGTATTTTCTTTATACTAACGAACAAAGCGAGCTATTTTTCTATACAAGTTGCCAGATAATGCCGCGGATGGGTATTGAACCCACGACCTCCAGATTTCTCACAGGATTGCTCCTCAAAACTCATATCGAGATATGAGTCTGGCGCTCTACCAACTGAGCTACCGCGGCACCATTAAAGCTATTTGTTAGAACTCGATTAGAATTAAAACTTATTTCTTGCCGGCCACCGCTATCTGTGCGAGTAAAGATTCCAGTTGCACGCGCGGATCGCAGCCTTCGACCAACCGGAATTCGCACTCGCCCACGCGCTCGATAAGTGCAATCTTCCGTTCGTCCGGCAGTTTCAACTCGAAAACCTGCGTATGAAGCTCTTTGATTATGTCCTCGCCCGAAAGCTCTGCCAATAGCGCGAGCAAAACCTCGCGCGCATCTTTGAATTTGCCGTTCAGCGCAGCATCGAGCATTCGCGCCACCCGTTCGGGGTCTTTTGTCGACAATTCGAGTATTCGCTCGCGGCTGACCGCGCCGTCAATCGAGCTGCTTTGCAGAAGATTGATCGCGCGGCGCATGTCGCCGCCTGTAACGTCATAAATAGCATTCAAAGCAGCGTCGTCGGCAGAAAGGTTTTCACCAGCGGCAATTCGTTTGAGAAAAGCCGTCGCATCCAACGCCTTTAATGGCCCGAACTTGAATATCGCGCATCGCGATTGTATCGGCGCAATAATACGCGACGAGTAGTTTACAGCCAGAATAAACCTGCAGCCGTCGGAAAATATCTCCATAACGCGGCGCAGTGCATGTTGGGCGTCTTTCGTCAGAGCGTCAGCTTCGTCTAGATAAACTATCTTAAATCCGCCACCTACAGCCATCGTTCGGGCGAAGTCTTTCACTTTGTTGCGGACAGTGTCGATACCGCGCTCGTCACTTGCATTCAATTCCAAGAAGTTAGAATGCCAACTCTCGCCAAACAGTTCCCGTGCAAGCGCCAGAGCACAAGTAGTCTTGCCGACACCCGCAGGCCCGACAAACAAGCAATGCGGTAATGCACGCCGCTCGAGCAGCGTTTGTAATCGTTGAACGATGCTCGACTGGCCGACGACTTCTGTCAGCCTGCGCGGCCTGTATTTCTCTGTCCACAGCTCCTCCATGCGCCATTTTAAACAGCCAAAACATTTAATTACTATGAAACGCCTGTTTGCACTGCTCATTTTGCTGATATTCGCGCTATCCGCATCAATCGTTTTCGCAGCCAGCCCGCTCGAAGCCCGCGAGCTAACGTTGAAAGTCGTGCAAACGGGCACAATTAGCGTCCAAGAACCGGTAGCGACAGCGAGCATCCTGCTTACGATACCGCAAAATACGCAGGACCAGACCATTCAGCGCTTTTCTGTCAAGCCGGACACAGTCGTAAGCGAACTCGTCAGAGATTCGTACGGAAATACGCTGCTAAAACTAAAATTTTCTGACCTGAAAACAGGAGCGTACAATTACAGCGTCGAAACCATCATACGCTCTTCGCGCATATCTTTGCCAGACTTAGATATCGGCTCTGATAATAGCTGGCTTTCTGGCAAGATCCCTGACCGTATCCGCGAGCTTGCATGGTATTATCGTGGTGCCACGAATATGGACGATATTGCAGGAATTGTCAAATTTGCACACTCTGTGATTGATTACGATGCGAGCAGCCGCCCGCGGACAGCCGAAGAAGTCCTGCAATCCGGCAGCGGCGATTCGACTGCAAACGCAATCTTTCTCAATGCCTTATTGCGCGCAGCCGGAATACCGACACGCAACGCAATCGGCGATGCATGGCTGCCGACTGAAAATAAGATATCCAATCACGCTTGGGTCGAAGTCCTCGCAAACGAAAACGGAAATGACATCTGGATACCGTTCGACTCGACATTTCTCCGCGGCGGTTCGATAAATCCCGATTACATCGTAAAATGGACTGGAAACGGCCTTCCATACGAACGCATTGAATTTATTGGCGGTGGCAATGTTGAGTGGAAGCAAAACTTAGATCGAGTCGATATCCTCGATTCGAAAAGCGCGCCTGCGCTTGAAATCAGTGCACTAGAACCGCGCGTAACATTTCCACACAACTTATACGGCTGGCTCGGTATCACGCTCAAGCCGCAAGGCTGTGGCTTCTGGCACCTTGAGCCGGTTTCTTGCATAAACGAAAGCCGCCAATCGCTGCTGACCTTCCGGGACTCAGAGCGTACGGTCTGGGCTTGTGATTTGGCAACTGTATTCTGGGTCTTCGGTATCGCAGGCTCAAACTACATATGCCCTGTACGAATTGACGAGCAGTCAGGCGCACAGACAAATGTTAACGTCACGATAAACAACGGCACGCCGTCTCGAACGCTGTCGATTGAAGGCCTCGAGTCAGTCGTCGCAGGCGAAGAATTCAATCTAATTTCTGTCGGAACGGACCCAGACCGTGTGAACGATATGGTATTCTATTCGCCGACACTAAACGAAATCATCTTTTCGCGTGCATGGGCGCTCATGCTAAAGCCAGGTATATACGACTTCTACCTTTGGTTCGACGGCTCGCTTGCGACTAAGCGCGTTCGTGCAGTCGAGCAGCGTGATTTTTCGATAGCGATATCATCACCCGAAAGTGCGGCTATCGATGAACAAACACCGATCCGCATCGACGTCACAAATCTGCTCGGCACACAAACCGATGCGACAATAAAACTCAAAGCCAACAATCTTCCCACAAACATATGCTGGCGCGATGATGCAATATTATGCTCAAACGAGTATACGCTTACGCTTGACGCCGGTGAAACGCGTTCGCTTGAGTTCACGACGACCCTCAGCGTATCTGGTACAAACACTATAGCGGCATCTATCGAAGGCACGTCCGCATCGTTCATCTCAAAACAAATAGAAGTCGTCATGCCGCCGCTCATGCAGCTCGAGCGCACAATCCGAACATTCTCGCTGGCGTTCGGCCAGTTCTTGCGCACTCTTTCGATAATTCCACGCATGACGTTAGGGGTGTAGAATGTTTATTTCCATAAGCGGTGTGCCAGGCGTTGGAAAATCTCAGGTTGCTAAAATTCTTTCAAGGCAGCTCAAGGCGAAAGTTATTTCAATAACTGCACTGGTAAAGGCGAAGAAAATACCTTCAGTATGGGACAGAAGCAGGAAGACAAAAATTATTTCTGTGCGCGACACGCAGAAAGCTGTGAATAAAATAACGAACTCGCCGCAATTTGGAAAGCGGGCTATTTTCCTAATAGAAGGCCATCTTGCTCATTTGCTTAAATCAAACATAGTATTCATTCTTCGCTGCAAACCAGCCGTACTTAGAAAGCGCTTGGCGGCAAGAGGATGGCAAAAAAAGAAAATCGAAGAAAATATCCAGGCCGAAACTCTTGACATCATAACTGCGGAAGCCATCAAACAAAGGGCAAAAGTATACGAAATCGATACCACGCACAAATCTGCCAAGCAAACCGCAATCGTAATGTTGAGAATCCTAAAATCCGCAGCATACGGTAAGAAATTCAAGCCTGGAAAGATAGGATGGCTAAAACCTCAAGAACTAGCTTAGCTTCAAGCCGCAGCTACTGTTGCCTTTCCGACTCCGCGCGGTTCTTTCGCCTTCGGGCGGAGCTTGTAACTGTTGCATTTCCAGCACTTAACGAGCTTCTTCTTCACTTTGAGCGGGTCCGCCCTTGTTTTTGCATTGCACCTCAGGCAGATGAATACATTCTCGAATAGCCTGTGAAATGCAGGACCCATAACTTTCTTTGCCATTTGAAAAACCTCAACAAGTATTCAATCTTGTCATCTTAGTCCGCAGTTACATATTTAAACGGTTTCTGACAGGGCAAAAGAAAAATCACGGTATCGTAAGGTTCAGCGGCAGGCTTCCGTTCGTCAGGTTGCTGATACCACCAACGACATCAGCTACAGTCTTTATGCCCGTGACCAGACCTGTTGCGGAAAGCCCCATCGAAACAAAAGCGATAACGGCAACAACGAGTATAATCGCTGCCACATTATGTATAATGCCTTGACCGAGCACACCCTTGGCAAGAACAAACAACAACCCAACGCCAGTAGCAGGAACGAGATATTTCAGCAGGTTCCATAACGTCAGCGACTCTGGCGGCATTATGACGGTATAAACCGCTGCAACGGCGATAAGCGCCCCGAGATAAATAAGACGTGTGAACAGATCCATTCGGCTCGCCTAGTGATTATTACGCCCAGAAGTTTTAATAAATGAAATTCAAGCCTTCTTAGCTTTCATCTCGCGCTTGAACTGCTGCTTCATCTTCGGCACACTTATTTTAGCGCCGCAATTTACGCACTTGACAGAAAACGGACGTTGCCACGGCCCTTCGCCGTAGCCGTATTTTCCGCACTTCGGGCAGATGTACTCGCACCGAGCGATATTATCCGCTTTCAGCGCAAGCACGCGAAGCTTGCCGCTGCCCATGTGCCGCGTCGTATGATAAAAGCAATCGCGCGGCGTGATTTTTTTCTCTTTAACAAGCGCATCGATCTTCGTGAATTTGATTTCAGACATCGGCATCAGCTATAATTTAACTGCGCAAAGCGCAGCTATTTGTTGTGTCATTGCCAGCAAGAAGAATATAAAGTTATATTGGGCTGAAGCTATGCTTCACCCAAATTGTGCAAAGCTGAAGGTTTGCACAATATTCGCCTCGACAGCAATTTCCGATACATGTTCTCGACGCGTGCCCTGTTCACAAACCCGTGGAACTTGAAGCCGCCGCCGAACGCAGCCGGGATATGCAATAACTCATGGATAAGCGTTTTCATCTGCTCGTCTTGCGGCATCTTGTCGAATTGTTCGGCTATAACCTCTATAATATAGTGTGCAGGCATACCGAATGCCGATTGCATGATGCGCGGCATCGCATGGCACCGCGCTATCGTGCGCCGTGCAGCCGAGCCATGACTGCGTATGCACACAACGCGCTGCGGGTCGATGTGACGTAATTCAAGCCCCGAAGCAATCTCTCGCACACGCTGCTCGATGTCTGGCGCGCGGTAATATTTTATCATAAGAAAAACCTTTGTTTTTCTATGCAGTAGAAGTCGGAGACTTCTACTCGCATGCCTTTAATTGCGAAGCTAGATTTTAAGAACTTGAGTCGAAGAAATAAGCAAACAAAAACGCCTCCGTAGCTCAGCTGGTATCATAACTGGCGCTGCCGTATGGTCGCCAGCTATTTGTCAGCAAAGAGCGTTGCCTTGGTAACATAAGCAGAACGGAAACGTTCTGCTGTGGCGGAAAACCAAACAGGCAAAGGTCGCGAGTTCAATCCTCGCCGGAGGCTTTTATTCTAACGAGCCGTGAAACGGCGAGCTATCTGTGATTTAATTTCTTGTTCAAGTTTTAGAAACGAAAATAAGTTGATTTAGTGCTCCGTAATTCCTCTTGAAAATATCTACCAACAATAAACTCTTATTTCTCCTCTTCCGCCAGCGCCGCCTGATCCAGCTGAACCGCCGCCTGATCCACCGCCTCCACCGCCACCGCCGCCATTTCCGCCTGCTCCGCCAGCACCTGCATTTCCGAAAGTTGAGGCTGCGCCTCCTCCGCCGCCTCCGCTGCCTGCAATCACAGAAGTTCCATTGGCTCCGCTACTGCCAGGACTTCCATTTGGATTAGTGAACACTCCACCAGCTCCGCCGCCTCCTGCAGTGAAAGTATTGCTTGAGCCGCCCTGGCCTGCACTTTGCCCAGATTGTAAATCATTATTGCCGCCACTTCCGCCACCGCCTCCACCTCTAAGAGAAGAGCCGCCAGCTTTGCCAACTGCATTCCAGATAGTGCCGCCTCCTGCTCCGCCGCCATTTTGAGCAGAGTTTCCAGTGGCATTTGCAATTCCGCCTGCGCCTCCGCCTCCAACGCCGATGGCGCCTGCTGATGCTTGGGGATTCCCTCCTTGAGAAGATGATGTAGATCCGACCCCGCCAGCACTTCCAGAACCGCCGCCTCCACCGCCAGAAACTGGGCTATTTGTGTTGTACAAACCTCCGGCACCCCCTCCGCCTCCATAAGCAGATAATCTAATTATTGTTCCAAAAGTTGATGCGTTTCCAGAGCTGCCGGGGCTTCCATTAGTATTTCCGCTCCCGCCACTTCCGCCTGCTCCGCCGCCTCCAACAAAAACGGACTCTGTAGCTCCCAAATCAACGGCAGAATAAACTGCTTCTGCATATGCTCCACCGCCGCCTCCACCGCCGCCGCTACCTCCATAAGGTGCTCCACTGACATCTCCTCCACCGCCTCCGCCTCCACCGCCGCCAATGACAACAACATTTACAATCTTACAGCCAGCCGGTTTTGTCCAGTTTGCTGCTCCTAGCGTTGTAAAATTTTGGACATTAGGTGCAGACCAAGGAGCATCCTGGACAAAACTCGCGTTTATGCTTCCATAGAAATTGCCTGTTGTATTGATGTTACCGGACAACACGTTAATCCCGCCGACGATATTCACCGGCGACCCGCCTGATATGTTGCCGCCAACTATGAGGTTTCCCATAATATTCACGCTTCCGTTCACCACGAGCCGCTCGGCGAGCGCAATTGCCCCTATGCCAAGGTTTTCGTTTATGAAAAGCGAATTATTGAACGTATAGTTCCCGCCGCCCACAGCCGAGCCAAAAATGCCAGCCGCAACCTCGCTGGCAGGGTGGAAAACGCTTTGAGCAAAAGCAGCGCTGGCAGTAACAAGCAGAATGACTGCAAAGAACGCGAATGCGCGCATATTGGTATTTTTGCTTCGGCGCGACTTAAAGTTACCCAACGGTTGCCGTAATCTTCATGCTCGGCTTTCAGATTCTAGTCGAAATTAAAATCTTTATATACGATCCGCAAACAACGTAATTTAGGTGGGACAGTGAAACCTGTAT
>Ga0315288_10005638_pt1 | contig 15914 bp, 13 predicted proteins | sample YL17G11_20_MG_FD_203454 | JGI IMG/M metagenome (GOLD analysis project Ga0315288, IMG submission 203454) | Sediment microbial communities from Yellowstone Lake, YNP, Wyoming, USA - YL17G11_20 | ecosystem: Environmental > Aquatic > Freshwater > Lake > Sediment | place: USA: Wyoming | collected...
CTTCCAGCTCCTCGCAAGCCAGCCCAAGCGAGATGTAGTCCATGCCCTGTCCGCCGTAACGGACGGGGAAGCAAATGCCCAGGATGCCCAATTCGCCCATACGTTCGAGCAACCAGGGGATCGGTTCTTGCTTGCGGTCGTACTCCTTGATAACAGGCGCGACTTCCTTCTGGGCGAAGTCGCGTACCATCTTTTGCGTCATCGAGTGTTCGTCGCTGAGGGTGAAGTCCATGGCATCTCCAGGGGAGGGGGTTTGGCTTAATTATATCTCAAAATTTCCAATCTACCGACCGGTCGGTAGGGAATGAGTGGCTTTCTTAAATCCCGAATCCAAGTGACTGTCACCTGCAAAGTGGCGGTTTAGGTGATGCAGGCGCTCATGAGCAGTTGTCCGCTGACGAGGATAATCGAGACCGGTCTGCGGGGATATTCTAAAATATATAGAGTTGTTACCTTAAGTTTATTTCATGATGAGACCATCAACAATATATAACGAGAAAAAGAGCTCTTACTCACCTGATTATTGTTTGCCAACAGTATCTTTAAGGAAACCCTGTAAAAGAAGTCAATGAGCATTGACAATGGGTTGGGTTTGCATTATTATTACAGTAACTATACAAGATTACTAGAATTCTTCGAGTGAGTTGTATTGATTATTTTCAACAACGTATCCTTCTACTGATGTATGTCCATGATAATATTCTGTGAGCAAGTGGCAGTCAGTGGAAACTTGGAGAGATTCGTATGGTATTACCGCTCAACATTTGCGCGATCCGCGAGAATCTTTTGGAACCGCGAAGCAGCGAAGAGCTCGAAGGGAAATTATCCTTCGCGAAGGCTAATAAAACTTCGCGGCCTCACCTGCACTTGCAGCAGGTGCAAGTGTCGCATCTTCGCGGTGAATCTTTTTGGTTGCGGCTGGAGGCCGCGCTATGACTCTCTACGAAGAAAACTTCCCGCACGTATCTCCCGTCTGGACGCGCATTTTCTCGATCCAGGCAGAACGCGCCGAAGGGTGCTACATCTACACGACCGACGGCAAAGCTTACCTCGATTTCACCTGCGGTATCGCGGTGACCAACACCGGTCACTGTCACCCGAAAGTTGTGGAAGCCATTCGCGAGCAGGCCGGGTTGTTCCTGCATGCCCAGGCGAACATCATCGTCCACCGGCCGATGCTGAACTTGATCGCCGAATTACGGACGATAGTTCACCCGTCCATCGATGGCTTTTTCTTTAGCAATTCTGGCGCAGAGGCCGTAGAAGGAGCCGTCAAATTGGCGCGCGCCGCCACCGGCAAGCAGAATGTCATTGTCTTTACCGGCTCGTTTCATGGCCGTACGGCCGGGGCGATGGCGCTCACAACATCGAAAACATCCTACAGGGTAGGCTCTCAGTTACTGCCGTCTGGGGTTTATGTTACGCCTTACCCGTATGTCTACAAACTCGGCATGAGCGAAACGCAGGCCAGCCAATATTGCCTTGCCGCTCTCGAGGAACTGTTGGTCTCACAAACCGCCCCCAGCGATACAGCCGCTATCCTCATCGAGCCGGTTCTTGGCGAGGGTGGCTATGTCGTCTCGCCTGCGTCGTTCATGAAAGGCTTGCGGGAGATTGCTGATAAAAACGGCATCTTGCTCATTTTCGATGAAATTCAAACTGGCTTTGGGCGCACCGGAAAGTGGTTCGCTCAAGAACACTTCGGCGTCGTTCCGGATATCATGACCGTTGCTAAAGCCATGGCCTCCGGTATGCCGCTTTCGGGTGTATTCAGCCGCCTCGAGCTGATGAAAAAGTGGCCGACCGGCTCACACGGAGGAACATTCGGCGGAAATGCCGTGGCCTGTGCGGCGGGAGTCGCCACGATCCGCGCCATGCGAAACGAGGACATGCCCGGCAACGCAGCCCGGCGGGGTTTGCAACTGGCAATGGGCTTGCGCAAGCTTCAAGAGGAGTATCCAGCCATCGGCGATGTGCGCGGTCTGGGTTTGATGATCGGCACCGAGTTCCGCACCCGTGGGAGACCAGATAAGGCGCTGACCAAAGCCGTTGTCCACGCCTGCGAGGAACGCGGTTTGCTTCTGCTAACCAGCGGAACGTACGACAACACCATTCGCTGGATCCCGCCGCTGGTGGTTTCTGAGGAGCAAATCAACGATGCATTGAGCATCTTTGAAGACGCGCTGAAGGAGACGGTCAAATAGGAATGCGATTTACACTGAAAGACGCCTTTCTGGGGTGGGAGCTTGCGTAAACTCGAATTCGTTCTCCGCCGCCTGTTGACTTCGATTTTCGTCTTGATCGGCGTCTCGATCATTACATTCTTCCTGGCGCGGGTCGTTCCGTCCAATGCCGCAGCATTATATATCGGTCCCAAGGCGCGCCCGGAGGACATCGAGCGCGTCAGTAAACAATTGGGCCTGGATCGGCCTTTGCCAGTGCAGTATGGTATGGTATTCCCGCTCAACATTTGCGCGATCCGCGAGAATCTTTTGGAACCGCGAAGCAGCGAAGAGCGCGAAGGGAAATTATCCTTCGCGAAGGCTAATAAAACTTCGCGGCCTTCGCATCTTCGCGGTGAATCTTTTTGGTTGCGGCTGGAGGCCGCGCTATGACTAATTTGGCAGAAATCCCTTTTAAAAATCTCCAAGCGGGGATGATATTCAGACATCGGGAATACGGTGAGCAGATAATCCTGGATCTTGGTCGTGGCAATTTCGGTCCGGTGATCAAATTCCACAATTGCGATATTTTCAGTGGTAAGTTGCCAGAATTTGCAGGGGAAGAAATCGACATCTTCGAGACCCTGTCCAAAATCACCTATCCCTCAGGAGCGGAAGATTGGGAATACCTGGGCATGGTTACTGCTGAGCAGATTTCCAACCATGGTTGGCAGTGGTTCGAGGTTGCCTGCCCTCACTGTAATGCCATCCACCGCTTGATTGCTTCAAAACCCCCTTCTAATCAACGACAATGCCTGGCTTGTGGCATGGTTCATAGCCGACCTTTAGAATCTTCATCCTCTCTCTAATGCAAGGATGAGCAGGCTCTCAGTCTAATTGCATTTCCAGTTGCAAGAGTCATACCCCAAAGTGGTGCTGGCCTTATTGTTTGTTCAACTTTCATGTATCGCTCATTTTGTCCGAGAGTATAAAAATATTGGGCTCGTAAATTAATATCAAAGGAGACAATTCAATGACACAGGAACCACTCAAGCCATATTTACGATTTCTTTCTGATGAAGCCATGCATAAAATCCACGAACAATCGTTGGAGATCTTGGAAAAGGTGGGAATGAGCATCAACCACCGCAAGGCACTCGAAACGCTGCAACAAGCTGGAGCTATACTCGATAAAGACAGCGCTCGCGTACGTTTTCCGAAGAGGTTGGTAGAAGAATGTCTCAAACATGTACCCAGCCGCATCGTCTATGGTGCTCGCGTTCCGGAGCATGACCTGATAGCTGAGGTCGGTGGTGAGTTCCATACTCGCACATTGACCGGTGGCGAAGGGTACATCGACCTGGAAACACGCCAGTGGCGCAAGGTGCTTACCAAGGATCTGGTCGAGTGGATTACTCTGGCTGATGGACTGGAGCATGTGGATTATGTAGCCTCCATATATCCCGATGACATGAATATGGACACACGCGATGTCCACATTCTTCGCTTGCTCCTGGAACACAGTGTTAAGCATGTCGAGGTGCAACCTTATACCGGCAAGGGTGTCGGCTACATGGTAGAAATGATCAAGGCCGTTCAAGGCAGCGAGGAAGATGTCAAACAGCGTCCGTTACTTAGCGTGCTGACATCAGCCTTGGCACCTTTAAAGTTCCTGCCCTATGCTCTGGATATTCTCTTCACTGTTGGCCCGCTCCATGTTCCTATCGAACTAAACACTATGCCCATCACTGGGGCTACCTGCCCCGTTACTCTGGCGGGGGCTATACTGCAAGCCAATGTCGAGATCCTGGCAGGTATCTGTATTGCTCAAAGTGCTTTCCCTGGCATGCCGTTGATGTATGCCCCCCGCAATCTGATTCTGGATTCGTGGACCGGTCTATCATTGCAAGGACGGATGGAAGCAGCCATGATGTCAGCCTGCCAGGCTCAGCTTGCCGCCGAGCTATACCATATGCCACCTAATATGTTTGGCGCTGTAGCTGATTCGATGGTTGCAGACACACAATCTGCCATAGAGCGGGCCTTCAATATGTTGCTGCCCGCACTAAGTGGCGCAAATGTTCTGGCGGGGTTAGGCCATCTTGAACACTGCTATACCTATGACCCGGTCCTTTTGGTGATGGATAACGACATTATCGGCATGATACGCCGTTTGATGCGCGGCGTAGAAGTGACGGACGATACTTTGGGTATGGAGGCCATCATGCGGGTAGTTTCTGAAGGAAATTACCTCATCGATCCCCATACGATCAAGTATTACAAGACGGAATACTTTGTACCCAAAACCGTCAACCGCTTTGTGCGTGGAGTTTGGGAGAGCAAAGGCATGAAAGATGCCAATGAATTGGCTCGCGAACGCGCCCGTAAAATTCTGGCCGAACATCGTGCTGAGCCACTGGATCCGAAACTGGCAACTGAATTGGATCACATTGTCCAGGCTGCCGATCAAGCGGCCGCAGAAGGTAAACTATCCCATGCCTGGGGAGGAGCCAGCGGGCCTGACGAATACGGCTCTTATGGCGCTCTCGTAGACGCAGTTGCCAGCGGTGGCAAGAAAATCTAAGGAGATTCATCATGGATGCTATTGAAAGAATCAGACAAGCAGTAATCGGCGGCGATTGGGAAGCAGCTCGCGACGCAGCGCAAGAAGCGCTAAATGATGGTCATAAAGCACACTTTATCATGGAAGCTATGGTAGCAGGGATGGATTTTGTCGGTGCAGAATGGCAAGTGGGCAACATGTTCATCCCCGAAGTGCTCCTATCTGCAAGAGCATTGCATGCCGGTTTAGCTGTGATCCGACCCTATCTGTCAGATGCGGAAATGAAAATGCGTGGTACGGTTATCATCGGTTCTGTAAAAGGCGACATCCACGACATTGGCAAGAGCCTCGTAGCGATGATGCTCGGAGGAGCCAGTTTCGAGGTGCATGATCTGGGTGTGGACGTTTCCCCGGAGGCATTTGTTGCTGCTGTCAAAACTTATAAACCTGATATCGTAGGGATGAGCGCCCTATTGACTACCACGCTCCCATATATGCGCGATGTTATCCGTTCGCTCGAAGAAGCCGGGCTGCGCGAAACGGTAGCAGTGCTGGTGGGCGGGGCACCGGTCACTCAAAAATTTGCTGATTCTATCGGTGCTGATGGTTATGCTCCAGATGGCGCAACGGCTGTGATAAAAGCTCGCGAACTGATGGATGCCCGGGCAGTGAAGCATTAATAGCTTCTACCTTACAGCTAACAGGCAAAGTCTGTTGTAACCACAGCTGTTTAGAAATGAGCTTTCTTATATTTTCCCCTTCAGGCAACCTATCGGTTATGATTACCCTTGCTAAGGAATCAACAGGAGATCTTCGCAAGGGTAATGTCGTTTACAGTCATGGTTAATGGAAGGATACGCTTCAGGTTGAAGTTAGTAATTGGCATCGATACTGGCGGAACATATACAGATGCTGTGCTATTAGATACAGCCAGCGGATTAGTGCAGCGTAAAGCCAAAGCTGTTACAACGCCGCATGATCTATCTATTGGCATTGCCCATTCCATCGACGGTTTGGGCAATGTGGATTTTCAACAGGTCAGGATGGTTTCAATTTCTACAACCCTAGCCACTAATGCTATTGTCGAAGGGCAGGGTGGACGAGTGGCGCTACTCCTCATCGGCTATGATGAAGAGATAATGCAGCAGAGCGGTTTGACAGAACGTTTACCAGTTGAGGGTATGTCCTATATCAACGGTGGACATGATGTCAAAGGGGATGAAGTGTGTCCCCTGGATACTGAGACAGCTTATCAGGCCATTCAGCAATACCGAAATCAGGCGGAGGCCTTCGCGGTCTCTGGTTATTTTAGCGTCATGAATCCAGATCATGAGCTTCGTCTCCGCAAGATGATCCAGGAACAAACATCTGCACCCGTGGTATGCGGGCACGAGTTGACCAGTCGGCTGAATGCATTGAAACGGGTATCTACAGTAGTACTCAATGCGCGTTTGTTGCCGTTAATTCGACACTTGATGGACTCAGTGAAGAAGGTCCTGGAGATGAAAGGGTGCACAGCCCCTCTCATGGTGGTAAGAGGAGACGGTACCCTGATCGGCGAACGGATTGCCCGGCAACGCCCGGTGGAGACGATCTTATCTGGTCCAGCTGCGAGTGCAATCGGAGCTGAGTTCCTTTCAGGCCAATCGAATGCGATTGTTGTCGACATGGGCGGCACTACGACCGATATCGCCATCCTGGAAGATGGTCGACCCTGGAACAACCCTGCTGGTGCTACAGTGGGTGGCTGGCAAACGTGCGTTCAGGCTGCCGATCTGCGAACCATTGGCATCGGAGGCGATAGTCATATATGGGTAGAACAAAATGGTAGCCTTTGCATAGGCCCGCGCCGTGCCATTCCACTCTGTCGATTGGGGTCTGAGTGGCCAGAAATCGTCCAGGAATTGAACCGCGCCATTCACCTTCCTGAGGATAGGACAGTACCCCAGCTGACCGACTTTCTAACCATCGTTAACTCTAACAGAGATTGGTCTCTCAGCCAGGCTGATCAAACACTTATAAACGATTTACGCCAGGGGCCGATGTCTGTTGCACGTTTGCGCCGAAGCCTGGGTGATTACCTCACCACTATTGAACGATTGGAAATGTTGGGTATCGTGCGGTGGGCCGGTCTAACTCCTACCGACATTTTATGGTCAGAATCCAGCCAGGTCGGTGGCAATGGAGATGCTGCCTCCGCGGGCACAGAAGTAGTTGCACGGCAACTGAATATGTCTATTGAGAGTTTTTCTCAACAGATACTAGACCGGGTGATCGTCATGATAACAAAGGAGATTCTCGATAAGTTAGTGAACGATATGACTGGCCATGATTTGAATCCGGCACCTCCTGCATGGGGTTGCTTACTGGAATGTTTATTGGGATATGAAACAATACCGTTACTTGGCGGTTATTTGCAGTTGCATAACCCCATCGTCGCCATCGGTGCACCAGTTGCCAATTTCATGCCTGCGGTTGCAGAAAAGCTGCACACCTGCTGCATTATTCCTCCTCACGCAGAAGTTGGTAACGCGGTAGGGGCAGCTGTCGCAAGCATTACCCATACAGTTGAAATCTTAGTACAACCGCGCGTTCAGGGAAGTGGTACGTTGACCTATCTTGTTCATTCTCCTCGAGGTCGTGAAGTCGTAAATACGTTGGAAGAGGCAGTGAAACGAGCCGAATCAATTGCTACGGAACTCGCCACCCAAGCTGCCCGCGAGTCTGGTGCCGAGATGATCTCAGTAGAGCTTGACCGGCAAATTGTATCCTTGGGTACCTTATCAGAGGTGACAGTAAGGGCATGTGCTTCGGATCGACAATTTAAGAAAAGACTTGCCAAAGAGAGAAGTTTATGCTAATATGTTTACTGTAAAGATACAAGATTACTAGAACAATTTCGAGAGACGGACCAAATTCCCCCTTTTTGTATTGCCTGAGGAGGTCAAGTGTCTGTACAGTTTCAAAATACGATTGGAGAGACAGCCAAGCTTGTCGGTGTAAGCACGGCCACATTGCGTCTTTGGGAGAAAGAGAGGCTCATCCAACCCCAACGCACCAAGGCTGGACATCGCCTGTTTAGCAACGACAATGTAATTCATCTGCGCCGCCTTCAATACTTGCGCCATGTCCAAGGCCTAAATTTCGCAGGGATCCGTCTCGAGATGAGTCAAAAAACTCATTCTCTACCTAAACCGCCCCCAACTCCCTCTTCGAGAGATGGGCTTGAACTCGGTCGTAAATTACGCGTTTATCGAAATCGCCAAAAACTCACTCTTAAACAAGTTCATAAGCAAACAGGTCTCTCAGTCTCATTTATTAGTGCCGTCGAGCGCGGAGCAAGTGGGATTTCTTTAACTTCGCTTCTAAAGTTGACTCTGGTCTACAAGATTCATCTCCCCGATCTCTACGGGGAAGTCTCCAATAGCAACCGGAAATTAGTGCAGGCGTCTGACCGACAAGTGTTCGAGCACAGCATAGCGGGAGTGCGTATAGAACAATTAACCCATGGCCCGGCTCTTATGGAGGCGCAGTGCTTTATTCTTGAGCCGGGAGCAAGTAGTGAAGGTGCATATTCACATGATGGTGAGGAATTGATTTTCGTAGCTAAGGGGAGCGTTGATTTTTATCTAGACGAGTCCGAGTATTATCACCTGGAAGAAGGGGATTGTCTCTATTTCCCTAGCATTCAATCTCATCGGTGGGAAAACAAAAGCGATAGAAAAACCCACCTCTTGTGGGTGAATAGCCCACCTATATATTAGATTGGTATTGGCATAGTTCTTGAATGTTCTTGTTGCCTTTTACAGATTATCAACGAATTGGTTGGTTGCAACCTCAATAGAGTATTGAGACAATACCAGTTCCAACAAGCCTACAACATTGAAGCCCACACCAGGTTTAAGGACTCTGGTGAAGGGGTGGAACTAGGCTTGAAAGGAGGTGCACACGAAGATAATAAATCACATTTGCCAAAAAAGATATGATCAAATTGGACTGAATAGTCAAATGGAGAAAAAAGAAAATGAAAAATCTAAAATTCCTGCTAGTTGTCGTGATTGCGATAATGTTGGTCACTGCCTGTAAGCCAGTTAGCACAACAGAGACAGCGATACCCACATTACCACCATCACCTACAGAACCGCCAGCGCCCACTTCCATGCCAGAAGGGCCGCGCATCTTCAAGTATGTCTATACATCTGGGCCTACTACTTGGGATCCAAGCGCCTCGTTCTCCACGGAAGCGATCTTTTTGTGTAATATGTATGAGACTTTACTCAAGGTCAACCCGCCAGGTTCCGAGGAACCATTCACACCGATGCTGGCCGAATCTTGGGAACACTCGGAGGATGGTCTGACCTGGACTTTCCACTTACGCCCGGGAGTAAAATTCCAGGATGGCTCTGACTTGGATGCAGATGCGGTGATCAAATCTCTTAACCGCACGATCAATCATGGTACGGGAGCGGGATACATTTGGGGCGCGGTGGATACCATAGAATCACCTGATCCAATGACAGTTGTCATTAAGCTTACCTACGCTGCTCCCATGGAGTTGATTGCAGGGTCGATGTACGCGGCCTGGATTATGAGCCCGAAGGCCATTGAAGCGGCAGCCAACGATCCGGAGTACTTCGAGCAGGGTCCGGGGATTGATGCCGGTACAGGCCCGTACAAGCTCGAATCGTACATACCTGGCAAAGAAGTAGTACTTACCAAATTCGATGACTATTGGGGCGGTTGGAACGATGCGCCACACAGTGACAAAGTTGTCATCTTCATCTCGGCAGACGAAGTGACGCGGCAGCAGATGTTGTTTGGTGGCGAAGTCGATCACGCTGCGTTGCTGCCTATCGAAACCATCTTGCGTCTTAAGGATGACCCCAATTACAATTTCTACCAGGTTGCATCGCCGTTTAACTACCTTGCTTACCTCAACACCCAAAAACCGCCATTGGATAACAAACTAGTGCGCCAGGCCATCGCCTACGCCATGCCTTATGACCAGATCTTGGCGGCCGGTTACTATGGTTATGGCACACAGTCGCGTTCGATAGTCCCCAAGGGTATTTGGCCATACTCAGAAGAGGTTTTCCAGTATACGTATGACGTGGAGAAAGCCAAGGAGTTAATGAATGAGGCCGGTCTGGAAGGTCAGACTTTTGACCTGGTGATGACCTATGCCGCCGAAAACCCCGACCAGCAGCGTTACGCACCGGTGATCAAGGAAGCACTGGCAGAAATCGGCTTCAACGTAGAGATACAACCAATGATGTGGGCTCAACAATGGGAATTAGCCAAGAGCGAAGATCCCCTCATTAGACAGGATATCTTACTTTCGATGTATTGGCCTACATACAGCGATGGTGGTGTCGACAATCTCTATACGATGCTTCATTGCGAGGAGGGTTATGTATATTGGAACATGTCCGCTTGGTGCAACCCAGATTTCGACACGCTCATCGGAGATGCGTCTTTGCTAACGGTCACCGATCCTGTACAATCACAGGACCTATACATCGAGGCAATGAATCTTGCAGCAGAAGAAAGCCCAATGTTGGCCTTCTACGACAAGGAATTCATCTGGGTGACCCCCAAGAACATTCATGGTGCCCCATATAATATCAACTATCCGGGTTGCGTTTTCTTCTACGAACTGTTCAAAGAGTGATAGTTTTTCATCCGCTTTCACTCGGTAACGTTATAGGCTTTGCAGGCCGCATTTGGCGGCCTGCAAAGCTTTATTGGTAGAAAGTATTGAAATGGATGGTGTCCATGCGCAAGGTTGAATACATCATACGTCGTATATTCATGTCTCTATTTGTGTTAGTTGGGTTATCGATTATGACCTTCACCATATCTCGTGTGATACCCTCCGATCCGGTTGGCTTATACGTTGGCCCTAAACCGAACCCTGGCGACGTAGAGCGAGTTCGTGAAAAGTTGGGATTGAATCACCCTTTAACAATCCAGTATGCCTATTATGTTAGAGACTTGTTACACGGTGATCTGGGTCTATCGATTGCCAGCAAACTCCCGGTGTTGGAAGTTGTTGGCGCATTGTGGCCCGCAACACTGGAGTTGCTTTTTACCTCCATCATCCTTTCCACATTGATAGGCATTCCCTTGGGTGTGTTATCGGCTCGGTTGCAGGGTAGCCCCATCGATGTAGTTGTGAGGACGTTCTCTATCGCTGGCGTGTCTATCCCAGCATTCTTATCAGGATTGGTCTTACAGATAATTTTCTTTCGGAATCTTCATCTTCTACCCCTGACAGGGCGTTTTACTACTGATTTGCGTTTCACACATCCCATTGAGGCCCTGACCGGTTTCTATCTGATCGATACTGCCCTGACTGGCAACTGGATTGCATTTAAGGACGTGGTCTGGCACATTATCCTCCCAGCGATAACATTATCGATGTATCCTATCGGCCTGATCGCTCGTATGACCCGTGCCACCATGCTGGAGGTGCTGAGCCAGGAATATATCCGTACTGCGCGTGCTTATGGGACACGGGAGGCGTTTATCTTCTATGGATATGCCCTTAAGAATGCAATCGGTCCGACGCTTACTGTCATCGGCTTGACCCTGGCTTGGTCTCTGACTGGCGCATTTTTTGTTGAAATGATTTTTAACTGGCCTGGCTTAGGTACGTTTACTGTGAACTCATTGCTCAACGTAGATTATCCGGCTGTCATGGGCATTACTCTGCTAGGTGCTACCGGGTACGTGGTGGTCAACCTGATTGTCGATTTGATTCAGGCTTTGATTGACCCTCGGATTAGCCTGGCATAACATACACATAGCTCCTGGATGTCTGATTCCTCATTTTTGTAAATACCCTTTTACCGTCTAAGGATTTACAACATGGAAGCTACTAAAAAGCTCTTTCGCCGTGGGCAAAAGTCTGAAGTGGGTGAATTTAGCCGACAAAGGCAGATAACACATACCATCTATGTCATTCTGCGGGATCCGCTAGCCTTATTTAGTGTGCTGATTATTACCACATTTGTGGTGGTAGCCATTTTTGGACCATGGCTCGCACCTTATCCAGAACAAGGCTATGGCAAGACGGATTTATCCACACGCATGCAACCGCTATCACCAGAGCATCCCTTTGGTACGGATCGCCTGGGTCGCGACATATTCAGCCGTATCATCATAGCGGCGCGGCCTGCCCTGTGGGTATCGTTGCTCGTCGTCTTCCTGGCTGTGCTTATCGGTGCCCCATTGGGAGCGATTGCAGGTTATGTGGGTGGACGCCTCGATAATTTCATAATGCGTCTGACCGACCTTTTCCTGGCCTTTCCGTTTTTATTACTGGCGATGATGATTGTGACAGCCCTTGGGCCAGGGTTGAAGAACGCGGCCTTGGCGATGGCTATCGCCTGGTGGCCCTGGTATACCCGGTTGGTGCGAAGTATAGCAGCCAGCCTGCGGCAGAGATACTATGTAGAAGCCGCTCGCGCTGTTGGCATACCGGCGATTGTGATTATTACCCGTCATATCCTGCCAAACTGCATATCCCCCATCCTGGTGCAAGCAACGGTAGACCTTGGAACTGTCATCCTTGCATTAAGTAGTTTGTCTTTTCTTGGTTTGGGCGTGCAACCACCTGCTCCAGATTGGGGCCTGATGGTCAATGAGGGGCGCGCCTATATCGTAACTGAGTGGTGGTATTCTACCTTCCCAGGGCTGGCAATTTTTGTTACGGTTCTAGCCTTTAACTTAATAGGAGACGTGCTGCGGGATATCCTTGACCCGCGCCAATACCGCTAATGCAACCATTACTTCAGATTGAAGATCTTCAAGTAGAATTCCGAACCTCGCGTGGCCGTTTAAAAGCCCTCTGCGGTATTTCATTCGAGGTGATGCCGGGGGAAATCTTTGGGTTGGTCGGAGAGACAGGCTGCGGTAAAACCGTCACAGGATTGTCTGTACTGCGTCTGGTGCCTAAGCCCGGACAGATCATCAAAGGCCGCATTCTCTTCAACGGCAATAACCTGCTGGAGAAACCCGAATCCGATATGCTGCAGATTCGCGGCGGGCAGATTTCGATGATCTTTCAAGACCCCTCATCCTCACTTAATCCTGTTTTTACGGCAGGATCTCAAATCGTGCGCGTTATCCGCCAACATCAAGGCGTTAGTAATAACCAAGCCGAAAAACAGGCGATGGATGTGTTGGAAGCCATTGGATTGCCTGATGTGCGTCGGTTGATGAGTTCTTATCCTCATGAGCTTTCAGGCGGAATGCAGCAACGCGTGATGATCGGTATGGCACTTTCTTGCCAGCCTGCTTTGCTAATCGCCGACGAGGCAACCACAGCGCTGGATGTAACCATTAAAGCCCAAATCCTGGGTTTGCTCAAAGACCTTCGGAAGCGTTTCAACCTGGCAATCTTATTGATTACACACGACCTGGGGGTAGTAGCTGAAACCTGTGACCGGCTGGCCGTCCTCTATGCCGGGCATGTTGCGGAGATCGGGCGCACGGAAGATATTTTTTCCAAACCATCACATCCATACACGCGTGGTCTAATGAGCGCGATTCCCCGTCGCAGCAGCCGCGGAAACGCCTTAACCGCAATCCGGGGGACCGTACCAAGTAATCCTGGTACATTGGCAGGTTGCCCCTTCGAATCGCGTTGCGATTTTGCTATCGAAAGGTGTCGTGTAGAGGTACCTCCCTTGATTCAGCAGGATTCTGGTCATATGGTTGCATGTTGGCCAATTCCGCGGCAGGAGGTGGATGGTGAATAATGCGCCTCTAGTATCTGTTCGATCGCTGGTGAAACATTTCCATTTACCGGGCGGATGGTTTTCTGGGAAACAGCGAATCCTGCACGCGATAGATGATGTAAGTTTAGATATATTCAATGGTGAGGTGATGGGCCTGGTTGGCGAATCCGGCTGCGGAAAAACCACCCTGGGCCGCTGTATATTGCGCCTGGAAGAGGCGACTTCAGGAAAGATCATATTCGATGGACACGATTTACTGGCTATGAAAGGGGGTGTATTGCGACGCATGCGGCAAGAGATCCAGATAGTCTTTCAAAATCCGTATTCGTCGTTAAGCCCGCGCCTCAAGGTGTTCAACATCATCGCTGAACCATTGCGTGCTCATCGGAAGCTGAAACGCCAGGATATGGCAAAGCAGATTTCAACTCTTTTGGAACAGGTTGGGCTTGGCCAGCAGCACATGGATCGATTTCCCCATGAGCTTTCTGGCGGGCAATGCCAGCGGGTGGCGATTGCCAGGGCTTTGGCGCTGAATCCACGCCTGATAATATTGGACGAGCCGACCTCCGCACTTGATGTTTCTGTGCAGGCACAAATTATCAACTTGCTCGATGAACTTAAGGCGAGTCGGGGGTTAACTTATCTGTTCATCTCCCACGATCTTAATGTTATACAGCACATCAGTGACCGTATTTGTGTGATGTATATAGGGCAGTTGGTCGAGACTGGACCAGTGGATATGATATTCGATATGCCGCTGCATCCTTATACCCAGGCTTTGATCTCTGCAATTCCAATGTCTTTACAGGGTATCCGGCGCAAGAAGATCATTTTACAAGGTGCTGTTCCCAGCCCGGTCAATATACCCCCGGGTTGTCGTTTCCATACCAGGTGTCACCTGGCACAGGATATTTGTAAACGGGATCAGCCGGAGTTTCGGCAGGTCGAGCCTGGAAGGTTTGTCGCCTGCCATTTTGTTTCAGAAAGTGACCTTTAACCCTGCATTCCTCGATTTATTATAATTGTAAGGATGATTGAGGAGAATTTTAATAAAAGGAGATACCTTATGAGTCGACAGATAGGAATTGCTGCAGTCCAAATGGCATCCGTACCCCACGATGTGCCAGCCACGTTGGAGAAAATCGATTCTTTAGTGGCGCAAATAAATGGATATTTGCCCTGGGTGGATATGATGATATTCCCAGAGCTGATCCTGGATGCTTTATCAGCTTTCGTGCCCGGCAGGAAAATGCCGGATGGTCAGTCCATTCCAGGACCGATTACCAACCGCCTGTGCGAACTGGCCGCCCGTTACCACAAGTGGCTGATTCCTGGTTCTATGAGTGAGCGCGATAGAGATGATATTTACAATACGGCTATCGTCATCTCACCGGAAGGGAAAATCGTCGCCCGTTATCGCAAGATATTCCCCTGGCGACCGCACGAAACTTGCAAGGCTGGCGATACCTGCTGTGTTTTCGATGTTCCCGGTGTTGGGCGTTTTGGCATTTGCATTTGCTACGATATGTGGTTCCCAGAAATCTCGCGCACGCTGGCTTGGATGGGAGCCGAAGTCATTTTGCAGCCAAGCCTCACGCAGACTTCCGACCGCCCTATGGAAGCAATCATGATTCAAGCCAATGCGATCTTTAATCAATGCTATTATATCGGCACCAATGGCACCGGCCCATTTGGCGGTGGGCGTTCCATGATTGTGGATCCAAATGGCCACTTGTTGCAGCAGGCTGATCAGCACGAGTGCATTCTGAGCGAAATACTTGATCTGGATCTGGTCACCACCACCAGGGAATATGGCACTCTTGGGCTTTGCCAGACATGGAAGTCATTGCGCGATGATCCGGTGACATTTCCACCTTATATCCAGGGTTTCGCAGCCAGTCCGATGGTGCAGGGTCTGGGGCCAATGGCATTTCGCCCCACACTCTTGCCCAATAGCGATAGAGAGGACAGCTAATTCGATATCGATAGAACCAGGTTTGCTAATGTTCCATCTTCGGGGATCATTCCATAGGCCTTAGGTAATCGCTTCGTCAATGCCGCACCACCCAACGGGAATGGTCGGAGGTAAGCCATCCGGGTGTCCGCATAAGGCGTAGACAGAATGACACAAGAAGGTCAATCCATCTAATTCGCCACCCCCTCTACCAAGGCTTTCTTAAAGTCCGAGGAGGCTGTCATTGCGAGGCGGTTTTTGCCGAAGCAATCCCCAAATGTGGCAAGGAGATTGCTTCGACCGGCACAGAACGCCGGTCTCGCAATGACACAGAACAGGGAGCCGCGACTTTAAGAAAGCCCTGCTCCCTCTACATCCGCAGGTTGACAAACTGACGGATTCGGATAAAATACACCCCGCAAGCCGAAGTGCTTGCACAGAGCCAATGGGCTGAGTTTATCGAAGCCTTGCCGAAGTGGCGGAACTGGCAG
>Ga0315288_10005639_pt1 | contig 15913 bp, 26 predicted proteins | sample YL17G11_20_MG_FD_203454 | JGI IMG/M metagenome (GOLD analysis project Ga0315288, IMG submission 203454) | Sediment microbial communities from Yellowstone Lake, YNP, Wyoming, USA - YL17G11_20 | ecosystem: Environmental > Aquatic > Freshwater > Lake > Sediment | place: USA: Wyoming | collected...
CAAGCTCGGAAACAAGGATGTCAAGTATGTCGAGATTCTGAGTCAGCTCATCGAACAGTTTGACAAGGATGAGGGAATCAGTGTATTAGCTGAAGAACTCAAAGAAAAGACGACGAAAATGATCTCGATGCGAAACGTCTTTTCCTTGTGCAAGGATGCTGATGTCATGTCGAATTATATGTGTTTCGTATGTCTCGAACGTCCGGTGACTGAGTTTATCGATCCATGTGGACACGTCATCTGTGAACAATGTTCGAAGCGAAGTGCGCTCCATGTGTGCCCTTTTTGCAGGGGATCGGTTCGTCAATTCAAGAAGATGTTTTTGGGGTGATTTAGTCCACGAGGAAACCCGAGTTTGCCGCGAAGCGACTTGTCAGTGCTTCGCACGCCTCAACGGAAAGTCCGAACATCCTTGGGTGCATCCTTCCAAAAAGTGACGGGATCCGTCTCGTACAACTCAAACAGACGGGTATTGTCCTCCTGACGAAGAACCATTGGCTCTTTGCCGTTTGCATCCTTCAGACCCGGTGGAAATTCATCCGACAGGAACGTCTTGATTGACGCCAGATCGGGGTTGTACAAGCACGCCAACTCGTAACCGATGTCGAGGTCAAGACCCTCGTCATCCGTACGAACCCAGTAGTGCTCACATATTTCTCCTGATGAAATGCAGTACCCGTGGATGATAGTCGACTTGACCCCCTTCTCAGCCAGAAGTTTCCTCAGAACTGCACAGTGGTGCACGACGGAACCAGCAATCTTATGCAGCTTCATACGCATGGCGGTTCGTTTCACATCCATTATACTACGTACATGAGTTGTTTTTAAAGTCCAACAGACGCGTCTGTTGTCCAACGGGCGCAAGCGCACGGGACTTCCCACCTTCGGTGCGAAGGGACTAAAACTAAAATGTCCTTGTAGGGTATACGATGGAGGATCCGATTCTTACACCAAGTCTCGCACGATTCACGACATTCCCGGTACGTTACTCGGATCTGTGGGACTTGTACAAGAAGGCGGTGGGGTCGTTCTGGACGGTGGAAGAAATTGACCTCGGTGGGGACCTCAAGGATTGGGACAAACTCAGCTCGGACGAGCAACACTTCATCAAGATGGTTCTGGCGTTTTTTGCAGCCAGCGATGGAATCGTGATGGAGAATATTGACATGAATTTTTCAAAGGATGTCCAGATCCCAGAGGCGCGTTCATTCTACGCATACCAGGGGTTCAACGAAAGCATCCACAGTGAGACGTACTCGCTCATGATTGACAAGTTGGTAAGGGATCCGGAAGAAAAGGCGAATCTATTTCGCGCAATAGAGACATCGCCAGCTGTGAAACAAAAAGCAGAATGGGCAATGGAATGGATGCGTCCGGAATCGCCCTTTTCACAGCGACTGGTTGCATTCGCGTGCGTGGAAGGCATATTCTTCTCGGGCTCATTCTGTGCCATCTTTTGGCTCAAGAAACGTGGTCTCATGCCTGGTCTCTCTTTCAGCAACGAGCTGATTTCTCGGGACGAGGGACTCCACCAGGAGTTTGCGGTGACGCTCTACTCACACCTTATGGAAAAGTGCCCTTCCAAGGATATTCACAAAATTGTTCAGTGGGCGTGTGAGGTTGAGAGCGAGTTTATCACACAGGCACTACCCTGTAAACTCATCGGCATGGATGCTGCTGAAATGACGCAGTACATCCAGTTTGTAGCCGATCGCCTCATGATGCAATTCGGAGAGAAACCAATCTACGGAGTGACAAACCCGTTTGATTGGATGGAGACCATTTCCCTCGAAGGAAAGACCAACTTTTTCGAGAAGCGCGTCGGTGACTACTCGAAGCACATGATTGCCGAGGGTGATGGTATCCGATTTGACGAGGAGTTCTAAAAGTACAAGGGGTCGCGCAGCGAGCCCTTGTCCGCCAGTGGACACACAAATCGAGAGGGGGAAGAGTTCTAGAGAAAAGGCTCGTTACAAGTATATGGATTATATGTGTTGTTGTTTTCGTAGGGTAAAAGAAGAACCACCGGCTGTTCCACTCGTTACATACAGCACATTTGAAGTCGTTCAGCTCGCCCCACCGAAACCAATCGTCGCTGGGAGGAGTTACGAGATACGTGTCAGAAACGCGTTTCGCCAACATGGAATCGAGACGCTCGAACAGACGGCAGGGGCTACAAAAGCAAATGATGTGACCATAATCGTAAATGGTGAACACTACGGTGTCGAAGTCAAGACCAAAAATGCGTCAGAGGGTGGTCAACGTGCGTTTCAGTTTCGGGACGATCGTCTCATCATGGATGATACATTCTTTGGATCATTGATCGATAATCATCTACCGTTTGAAGGACGAATCCCTTCTTTTTTGCGCGGTGACAAAACATTCGAAACGTGGATCATAGAGAAACGTCATTTTGAAGGGGAGTACATTCCCGTCGAAGATGACGCCGTAAGTCGCTACTATGCGAATAAAGGATCGACATATATTTACATCCAAAGCATGGGGTTGTATCATACAGGTGAAGACCCATGTCTCTTTGGAGTTCCTGAGTTTCGATGCAAGACACGCGTGCGGATTCGGTGTAAGCAACACGGTAAATCATCCGTGCCCGGATCGGTCATGGCGTCGTTGGTCTTCAAACATACACTTGAAAAGTCCAGTTTTATGCTGGATGTATGAGAACTTCAGAAGATGCTTTCTTGGCGTTCATACCATAGGACCAACTCACAGACTCGATAACACAGTCTTTGTACAATTCGCGAATGTATTCACAATCATTATAACTCAACAACCAATCTTTGCGTTTTTTGATCACGCTTGCAAACTTTGCATGATCAAATGACTCGTGCATATCGCCATCTTTGCCATAAATATACGTCGAAATATAGTATGGTGGATCTGCGTAGACGAAGGTCCCCGGCGATTCTGGATGTGCATCCAAAAAATCACAACAATCCATGTTTGAAATTTCGAATCGTCCCAAATTGAGGCTCCGGAGCGTCTTCAACGAAGACTCGTTCAATCGACCAGTCGACGCCTCTTGTGAAAATCCTCCGCAAAACGTCGAACCACTGAACGAACACCTGTTGATGACGTAGTAGGCGGCTGCGACATCCACGGGGTCACTGATTTCTCGAATCGTGCTTCGGAGTTGCTTGAACGTCTCTTTTTCAACGGGCATGAGTGCACGAACACGACGCTCGAGCTCTTCGGGATTCGATTGAAGGACGGACCAGAACGTGTACAGGGGCACGAACAGATCGTTCGCCTTGACGTCTATTCCAGTCGACAACTCAAACGAGCCGCCTCCTATGAACGGGGACAAGAGCGTCTTGGTATCTCTCGGTAACCGTTCAGTGAGTATTTTTACTGCACGTGTTTTACCTCCTGGGTACCGAAGGGGTGACTTCATAAGAGTTAAACGCTTCGAACCTTTATTCATTTCTTATAAATTGTACAATCTTTGTAATCTAACCCTCTTTTTTCTAAATAAGGTATAAGAACTTCCTTGAATGGTTTAATAACCGGTAGCATTTCCTTCTGACACCAATCATAATAGTCACGTACAAATTGCTTGTGAGTCACGGGACACTCTTTGTTCCATACACTGTCCATATAAGTATCTAATGTATTATTAAATCGTGTTCTCTTCATTACTACTTAAAGTCAATAGTTTTTTAAGCCCAGTTTTGTCTGGGTACATGTGCATGTAGTTCAATATGACTCGTTTTATTTCTGTATAAAAATCGGCTACCACTGTTTTCATAGTTCCGTCATTTTTCATCTCTTGAAGCATGTATACACCATTCCATGGTTTTCGTGCTTCGAGGTCATAATTTAAATCAGATATCAAACTGGATTCAACATCAGAGTTTGCTGGAAACCATTTGATGATGACCAAATTGAAAAATAGTTTAATGAATTGATCGAATGTTACTATTTTAAGTGTGTTATGCACTTTGACTAGAATTTCATTCTTTGATTTGTTTGGTTTCACGAAACAAACGTTCTTTTCAATCTTCACAAATTCATCAAAAAACCATGACCATATATCATCTCTATCAGGTAACTCTTTTGGTACATCCATAACAGATGTTTCGAGTGACAGAATTTCACGTTGAGGTACATGTGTCCCTTTGATATACTTTGTATTCTGTGCACGGTCACATGGATTTTTACGTAATAAATGATGCCTTAGGTTTGTAGTCCAGTACGGATCGGATGAATAGTCACGATCACATTTTGGACATTTTCGTTCCATTGATATACACATAGAAAATAATTTTGTTATTCACAACGAGAGGACCCCTCCTGGGAAATTCTAGTCAAGAAAAATTCAATATGTCATATGACATTCAATATCTAAAAGTTCTTTGACTTTGGGTTTGCATGGGATTTTGTTATTCACAACGAGAGGACCCCTCCTGGGAAATTCTAGTCAAGAAAAATTCAATATGTCATATGACATTGATATCGACTTGCATCAAGACATAAAGATAATTTTTTTAAATAAAGAATGAAGCAGACGATACCAGGTGCGTTGCGCGAACAGGTTTGGCTGCTGTACTGTGGAGACAAGAACTTTAAGCACAAGTGTCACGTGACGTGGTGCGAAAACATAATGACGCCATTCATGTTTGAGGTGGGTCATAACATCCCGGAAAGCAAAGGTGGTACACTCGATATTGACAACCTTCGTCCCATTTGTGGAAAGTGCAACAGGTCTATGGGTGATCACTACACGATCGATGAATTCTCACGACTGTCAAAACGCACGTCGCATCTGTGGGAATGTTTCAGGCTGAAAGCATGATCGACAGCGAAAGAGCCGTGCTTCGCACGCCTCAACGGAACTTCTTCCACGGAGCGCAGCTTGCGCGCATAGTGAACCCTCTGATGATTCCAGTGAGACACGCGAGCTTCGAGAACTTCCTGGGAAGATTAAAAACCTTTTTGTTCGAGGTCCTGACACACTTTTTGTTTTTAGGACCCGCCTTCTGACAACTCTTCATTACTTGATGCCGAGAAATTCTCTGCCAATCTTAGAGCCGAGAAACATAGAGGACGCGGCGACGATCGAAACGACCGCGTGGCGCGTGTTCGTGTTGAGCATCTGCGCGTGAATGATGACCAAAGTCAAAAAGCCGATCCAGAAGAGATATGTGTAAAAGTCCATTTATATTAGCCGATAAAATATCTCGCGGGATGATATGTGCTGGAGCGCTGAGGGATCACTCAAAACCTATGCGTTTGCGATGACCCTGGCGGCTATTCACAAGTATAATGGAGCGCTGAACCCGATCATACTGCTTTATATGATTGTGTTCACGCAAATGCAGCTCGTGGAATATTTTCTATGGAAAAATCTGGCGATTCCTAGTGCAAATCAGTTATGGTCGGGTGTAGGACTAGGTTTCTTATTTTTGCAGCCGCTGGTATCTGCGATGTTATTGCCGAAAGACATGCGCAATAAAGCATGGCTAATTACGCTCACCGGTACTGCCTTGTATTTATTGACGACAAAGGTTGATCTAAGTACTACGGTTGGCGGGAACGGTCATCTAAAATGGAACTGGATTCCGTCTTTTAAATCACCATGGACTATCGCATGGCTCGTAATGCTACTCAGCCCAATGTGGATCACGGGACACCGGGTGGCAGCTTTATTTGGGCTAGTCACTTATTTTATCAGTGCATATTTCAATGAAAAATACGGAACCGCTGGTTCGTATTGGTGTTGGATTGCAATCACAGCGTTTTTGATGGCATTCATTAACAAGTAGGGTGCGAAGCACGCATCATCCTTGTGTCTCACAACCGCCATGTCCCTCTCGGATACATAGAATCAAGTATGTCCTCGATATCCTTTGCCTCGACCATCTGTTGGTTCTGTCGCACTTTGTATTCGACGAGACGAACAGCCTTTGACTGGTCACCCGTGTTGTTCTGTTTGGTCTGTGCAATTCTCAGAGCGTTCGCGATGTGCGCGTCGGTGACGACCGGTCTGTAAATCATAGAGGCTTGGATTCCCATTACAGTAGGTGGAGCATAGTCCTTTAGGTCAGCTCGCGTAAACGAAGCCCTCATCTTCTTCCTCTTTCGCGGTGAACAGTTTGCCTTTCGGCCCGCACCGCTTGGGATCAAGGCGGACGAATCGTGCATAATCGTGGGTGGCGCGTCCCTTCTTAGTCACCACAGCGGACATGCGACACTTCTTCTCGGTAGGTGAGAAAAACACGCACTTATTGCACGACATCATTTAATCTCGAACGATCTGTGTTTTTAAGAGCCATGCCGTCCCTGAAGGCTCCCAGGGGTTTTCACGGGCGCGGGTCCACCTCGGATCCTTGGCGAAGATTCCATTCGATTGTTCATTCGCATCGACCCATATGGGTTCTTTGACTTTTGAGAGAACCTTATTGACGAGTCGGGTCGCGAGACCCTTACGTTTTTCGGCGACGCATAGATCCCCGAGGATCCATCCGTCGTTCCATTTTTGCAGCGTACACAAGGCGAGGATCTTTGATCCTTCGCGCAAGGTGTACAATCGGTCAAAACACTTGGGGTTCCACAGGCTTTCGCCTGGACCAAAGTTTTGACGGATGAGATCGTCCATGTATTTTACATGCGTGGAAAGCTTTAATATTTAAGAAAATGCCTTTGTAGAACCGGACTCTTTGCGGCGCTCACGTTTGGCGTCTGCGCTCGCTTTGTTGGCTGCCGCCAGCTCAGGGTTAGCCTTCGCCTTGTTATCCTGCTTCTTCTTCTTCTTCTGAGAATCCGTGAGCTTGTCAGGGATTTTGTCAACCATTACACTTGAAGTACAAATTAATTACCCAGACATAAACGCGGGGTGACTGCCCAGATGAAACTCCAATCCATCCTTCAAAGAACTCGACACGTGCCTCTGGGACCCGTCTGTGAATATGGATATATCGGTACGATGAGCATTTGGTCCGTAGATCCACCCGTGTGTATCCGGCAAGTAGTGCGTGTCTGTTGTCAGTTCCCACTCGAATCGACCATATTCAAGAACGTCCATATAAATCAATGTGTTTGAATCTGTGAGGTATCTGAAAACCTCCCGAGTCGGACGAAACGGCGGCGGGGTCAAAGGAGGCAAGGGTCTCGGCTTGAATCCAAGCGCCCTCCTCGAGTCTATGTCAGCGAATGACGCGATACACTCGAGGAGGTCGTAGGGCATCTCGGACCAGATGAGTTCGTCCATTTACTTGATTATTTAGGGCTCATTGGTTTTAAGGACTTTCTGATGGGCGCGGGCAACACGATGGTTCGATGGTGACCAGGTGCGGCGCGGTAGATAGGTCGGCCGTCGGCTGTGTAACCTATGATGATTTCCATCTTCTGTTTTACATGGGCGGCTGCCTTTAAATCCATGTCGTGATGAGCGCCGCCCATTCTTCACCACGAAATGTAACGTTCTCTTCACAGTCGTACGTTCCGTGGATAAAGTTCCGCCGGACGTTGTACACGTCATCCTCGTCCTTCACGAAAAAGAACGCCGCCACCTGGGCCACGAGACCCGAATGTATATGATGGTCGCTCCAGCCGATTTCGCGGAGTTCATCGTTGTTTAGCCAGGTGAATATCATTTAATTTAATTTTCAAGAGGTCTTTGGCTCTAAATGGCTCCATGGACTCCGGTCGATGGGTCCGGGCATCTTGCGAGCGACATGTTCCAAGTTCTTGAGGTCTTTGAAAAGATACCCAGGAGCCACAAATGGCGCGGATAGTGTATGCACGAATATGCCACCTACACGATCCATCACATAGTCTTCCTTTTTAAGAGGGGGTGCGTAAGCGATGGTTCTCATCGTTCCATACGTATAAGCGCCTATACAGTATTTTATGATAACCTTTTCCATTTAATTTTCAAGAGGTCTTTGTCTCTAAAGGTCAAACGACTCGAAGAGCTCCTCGACGGGCGTCTTTGAGAGCAGCAGCCTTAAATGTCCCGAGCTCGAGTTAAAAATATCTCACGCTTCTAAAGTATGGAGGGATGGATTGCACTGACGCGCACGTCGACGCTCGGTCAGCAGCCACGCAAGGTGACCCTCTCGAATCGTAATTACGTCGTGTGGCGCAATCACAATCACGAGGTCCAAATCACATCGGACGCGTGTCGGCACCGCGGCGCGTCGCTGTCAGGGGGTAAAGTGCTCCGGGACGGCACGATAGAGTGCCCGTACCATGGATGGAGGTACACGGAGAAGAAGCTGTGTAAACCGTGGGGCAACGAGTGTGCCGAGCTTCTCCAGATTGACTTTGATAAGAAAGATCAGGATGGCCTTTTGTGGGTTCGCCCAAAAGGACTCGATGGTCCAGACCCGCCCGAGGTTCCGCACGTGACGGAACCCGGATTCAGCACCATGTGGTTCGAGACGACCATCAAACAGTCTGCTCAGATGATTATCGAGAACGGCATCGACCCGTGTCACGCCTCGTGGGTCCACGCAAATCCTCTTGGGTTCGGGACTGCTGGGGAGAAACCGACAAACGTCGTTCACAAGGGTCACACGATTGAGTTTGACTACGTTCCCAATCGTGAAGCCCTGACGACCAAGCTTTTCGGGTTGAGCACGACACACAACTTCCATGCATTTGTTCTACCGTACACAACGTGGAGTGACGTGATGGTCCGTGGTGACAACGTGCTCATGACGTACGTCACACTGTGCCCGATTGATGAATTCACGACCAAGATGTTTGTGGGCTTCAGCCAAAACTTTGGTGTTCCGTCGTCACTCTTTGTGCTCATGGGCAAGGCGATCGTCGAGCAGGATCGTGCGATCCTTGAGAATTTAGATTCGAGCTTTCGGTTCAAGGGTATGAACGGAGAGCACGACGAGCTTGTCATGGCGTACCGTGAGGCGCTCCACAATAGTATTTTTAAGTGAACTCTAAGTATGAAGGTGCATGTTTTCACCATGTGTTGCTGGATTCTATCTGTGTGGTATACACGCTGCCGTTGGTGTACCACGACCCCCTGAATAATAGTATTTTCAAGTAATAGGTATGAGTTCATATCTATGGATTGTTGTCACGGGCGCCATCGGTGCCTTTGGGTTCGGATGGGCCACGGGTTCCAATGACGTTGGGAACGCATTCGGAACTTCGGTGGGTTCTGGAGCCCTTACTATGAAACAGGCTATCGGTATCGCAGCCGTGTTCGAATTTGCTGGAGCCGTCGCCCTTGGTCGCGTATCGACAAACACCATCGCTGGTGGTATAGCAGACATAAAAACTTTCAAAAACGACCCAGAACTTTACGGTTACGGTATGATGTGGACCCTGATTGTGGGCGCCGTGTGGCAAATATGGGCCTCGTACAAGGGTATCAACGTATCCGCGACACACTCGATCATCGGTGGGATCATGGGGTTTTCAATCGCAAATTCAGGGTCGAAAGGCGTTCTTTGGCTCCAGAAAGACACAGCCTCATTTCCACCTTATAAGGGTGTCGTACCAATCGTATTGTCATGGTTCTTTTCACCTATTCTCACGGCTCTCGCGTCAGCTATAATATTCACTAGCACGAGAACTCTCATTCTTAGAAAGCCAGACTCGTACCGTCGGGTCTATTGGCTCTTACCGGCCCTCATCCTCTTGACGAGCTGGATCAACATTTACTTCGTGTTCACAAAGGGACTGAAAAAGACTATCAAGGGCACCAAAGACGACTGGTCCAATTCAAAGTCCGGGTGGATCGCTCTGTGCATCTCGGCCGGTCTAGCCACTCTGAGTCTCGGGGCAATTCCGTTCATGAAAAGACGCGTGGCGAACCAAACCATACACGTGGAGTCCATTGAAGACGCAGAGGCTCCCCAGGAAGATCACGAAGTTCAGAATTTAAAAGAAGAATTTGACGCCAATACCGAACGGGCGTTCAGTCTCCTCCAGGTTTTCTCGGCCATATGCGTGATTTTCGCTCACGGGGCTGGTGAAGTTGGGTATATGGCCGGTCCTTTGAGTACAATATGGACCATCTGGAAGACTGACACAATGCCCAAGAGCGTCAAGGCGCCTCTGTGGATAGTTCTATATTCAGCCGCGTCCCTGGTTCTTGGTCTCGCCATGTACGGACAGAACGTCACACATGCTATGGGTAAGAGACTCGCGCGTCTCACACCCTCCCGCGGGTTTGCCGCGGAACTTGCAACGTCGCTCGTGATACTCGTGGCGACTCAGTACGGTTTGCCGACATCATCATCGCAGTGTATCACGGGAGGTGTGGTGGGTGTCGGCCTCGCAGAGGGTCTCGACCACGTCAATTGGAAGTTTTTTGGTCAGATCCTCATCTCATGGGTCGGAACCATGTTCGTCGTGGGTGTCGGGACGGGCGTTCTGTTTTTACAAGGGGTGGCAACTCCAAGGTAGGGTTTAAATATCAAGCTTTAAAACACGCGAACAGCCTTGACAGAATACCACGCGCCTTTTCTACTTCGGTTGAGACCGTCTCAATCACCTCTTCGACCGTCTCGATCACTTCGTCGACCGTCTCGATCACTTCGTCGACCGTCTCGATCACTTCGTCGACCTTCTCTTTCACTTCATTCATTGTACTACTCATCCAAGAAAATCATTTCACGTCTACTTTTCCAGAATACGTTTGACAACAAGGGAGAACATGATGAGCTGGAGAGCCATGGATGCGACACGTGCACGTGTGCTCTTCGGTACGATGTCGCCGTAGCCTGTAGATGTCGACGTCGTCACATTGTAATACAAGAGCGCCATAAACCGTTCGCTGGGCTTCTTTGGCAGGTTTGTAATGTCCTCGTCGGTGACCCATGAATAAAGGAACGCACTGAAGATTACATTCACTACGAGCAGAAGGACGAGGAGTGTCGCCACGCTCTTGAACATTTATAGTATGCAAGTTTTTTTACATATCAAAAGACTCGAAGAGCTCATCAGCGGGCGTCTTGGAAAGGCCGTCCGGTCCCATCAACGGCTCGAACCACTTGCCCTTGGGACCACACCGCTTCAGGTCGTAGCGCACAAGCTTGGCGTAATCGTGATAGAGCTTTCCGGGCGCTGCGGCAACGACGGATCGCCCGCACGTCTTGTCACCGGGGTTGTAGTACAGGCAAACATTGCAAAGAGCAGGACTGATCATTTTGTGTTCAAGAGTTCGTTGGCTTTATTACCCGTCCCCGCCGTAGGTACTTAGAATAATTAAGCTCCATAGTAATAAGATGACAGCAGTTATTGTGAAACCACCCCGTGTTGAGACGTCCCAGACCAACCAGAAGAATCGCCGTTTGTACACGCTTCATTCACACTCGAATGATGTTTTCGCATGGCGTCTCGACGATCAGCGTCTGAAGATGGCGACGGTTGCTTTTCGTCGTAAGCATGACGCGACTCTTATGGCGTATATGATTGAGCGACATGTCAAGCGGGAGAACAAATGGCCGGATGTTCTCATGGTTGATAATTCATTCAGTATTTTCGGTGGGCGTATAGATCGAAGCGAAGTAAATAGCCTGATTGAAGTTCGATCATGGAACATGGATTCACTCCAGGTGTTTTGCATTGATGCATATCTCGATCTCATCGTGCTCAAGGATATACGCGAGACGAACAATAAATATAACCTGTCTGGTGAGGTTATAAAGTTGAGCATCCCAGAGGAGATGTATGCGCTCAAGATTGCCGAACTCTACAACCGTCCGAGCTTTGTGAAGGAGCCCGGGCTTGATGAAGAGTGAAATCAGGCGTGCTTCGCACACCCCCCGCCGCGCAGCGGCAAACACCCACGAGTCCTAAAACTTAAACATGACGACTCTCTACTTTACTAATGGACGAGTTTGGTCGTCCACTTGACAAGGAACATGTTGTGATGCTCGTGCCGCACCACGGCGCAGGGTTTGAAGAAACCCTGGTATTTACGACTCTCAAGAAGGCGAAACGGGTGTGGACCGTTCTTGAGAACCGTGATTGTGTTGAAATTCGTGAACTCACGTTTGATATTGATTTGGATGCTTGGATTTATTGATCCAGTAGTTAAGCGGAGTCCCTCGCGCCTGTAAATTTCAATTGACTCCTTTGTTTGTTTGTGGGTTTTGATTGTGGTAGGTCTTCGTCGGTACTGTGATACCAACGCTCGTTCACATGTGCCCTCCACGGCATTCCAAGTCTATCCAGAGCTTTCCGACAGATGACACATGGAAGTGAAACTCCTGGAAGTCCATCCTTTCGAATACGTTGAACGATAATGGGTCCAAATTTCCTGTAGCTCCAGGAAACGAAACGGGACGGCGACACTCCTTCTCGCCTCGCTTGGTGTTGAAGTCGAGCGATGAGACGACGCTCTGCACAGCAGCTGCAATTACTTGGCGTGGGCCCATACGGGACACCGATTGTGCGACAGTGGTCCGGAGACACTGCACACAATGTACATTGTTTTATAATGCAGCGAGTCGTTTAAGTCCTTACAGTCCACGATGAAACACGAGTCCGCCGACCATCTACGTCGGCCTCGGAGTTTCCTCCTTGACTTTACAGTCCACACCCGCAGCTTGAACGTGCCGTCTTGGCTCCGTAGAAGAATTGCCATAGTAGGTGAGTCAAAATGACAAACACAAGGGCGTGCAGAAGAAGACCACCGATCCTGGGAACACCTTCTCCTGTGGCGATCCAGCCGCCGAGCACCGTGCGGGTCAGCTCAAACGCCTGAGGGCTGGCGATGGCGACGAACGTGGCAAAGGGAATGATCTTCTTGACGGGATCCATTTGATAAAAGTTTAGAAATTAATTAAAGAATGGGAGTAATCAGTTCAAGTCGTCTATTGTTAACAGCCTGGTTGATACGACCTCTGTTAGCGTTATTTGGTGCATTTTTGTATCTCTGATTATTTTTCACTTTGTTGAGATTTTCACGAGTATTATATTTTGCGATGTTCTGAATCAATTTAGAGACGTTATTGACCACTGCAACCTCTGCGTTTTGTACAGCAGGTGTAACCGGTTCCGAGGTTGGCAGTGTGTTGACTACAGTCTCTGCAGCATTTTCAGCTTGTATCATTTTTTGATTCGCTACGACAGCCTGCTCGTTCGCTTTATTTGCATGGTTGTTGTTAGTTGGTGTTGGTGCCACTGCAGCGACAGCAGTTGCGCGTGCTGCATTCGACTGTGCTTGTGCGTTCACGCGAATGGCTTTGGCGTACTTTAGAACGTGCTGGTTTGCAATCTTGTTCAGTGCAGTCTGAAGATTTGCTGTAGCCGTATTAAGTTGGGTCTGGTTAAACTTCTTTTTGTTAGCATTTGCCACTGGGGCTGGAGCGGTTCTGCGAAACCGAGCGAACATCGTTACTAAAGACGCACAAAAAAAGCGCGAGTCTCGGGAGTCGCTCTGAGTCCACGGCACCACAGACTTAAAGCAAAGCGATGTATGAAAGATAGAACAAACTCAATGGCTTCTTTCACTGTCCGTCGCATCTCCGACTTTTCTGCTTCCGATGTCACCTTCTCTGCCGTCCGCAAGAACACTATGGGCGGCAAGGTGGTCTACCTGAACGGCTCCGGCAACTCCAAGCTCCTCTTCCAGCTCCCTCAGCTCCGCGCTCCGTACGGACTGAGCACGTACACCGACGCGGCGTCCGGCAAGACGTCTTACTCCCTGAGCCTGTCTCTGGACAACCCCGAGATTGCCGCCAAGTTCAAGGAGCTGGACGAGAAGGTGGTTGACTTTGTGCACTCCAACTCGGTCACCTGCCTGGGCAAGCAGTACAACAAGGAGGTGATGAAGGAGGCGCTGTACAAGTCTCCTATGGCTCCAGGCAAGGGCGAGTATGCCCCTACCCTGAAGCTGAAGATGATGACTGGCACCAACGGCGACTTTACCGCCGAGGCGTACGACTCGACCCGTAAGCTGCTCAAGCTGACTCCGGACAGCCTGGAGAAGGGTCAGGGTGTGCTGACCATCGTAGAGATTAACCAGATTTGGTTCATCGACAACAAGTTTGGTATCAGCGTGCGTCTCCAGCAGATGCTCCTGGCACCGACCAACAAGCTGAAGGGTTTCGGCTTCATCGACCAGCCTGCGGTAGAGGCGACCCCCAGTGATACAGTGGACGACGAGGATGAGATTGTGGACGACGAGGAGGCTGACGTATGACTTGTAAAAATACCACCATTCACAGAGTGACATATTTTAAAATTTTTTCTACTGCATTTCCATCCCCATATTCAAACCCCTGTTCATATGAAGGTACATTTATATCGATATTTATAGGATTAATAACACACCTTGATGAATGAATAGATTTACGTTCTGTACATCCACGTAAAACATATATGTGCTTTCCAAGAAAATTCGCTTCTTCCTGGATACCACCTGAATCTGTAATGACACACGTACATGATGAAAGAACTTTGATAAGTTTCTTGTGTGATAATGGTTCCGTGATTTTCAAATTCGTTCCGTGTTCGTGTACAATACTTTTCAACTCTGGGTTTGCATGGAGTAAAAAAATGAAATCATAATCCGGGTGTTGTTGCGCGAGTGTATCAAGACGTTGAATGAGTGTTTTGTATTGATCCCAATTTTCACGTCTATGAAGAGTCACAAGTACATGCTTTTCATGGGTAATAGGAATATTATACGAATTGACAAGGTCCAGAATCGTATTTCCAACAATATAAATTTCTCCATGTGTTTTTTCAGCGCCGAGATTATGCGACTCGATAATAGAAGGACACAAATGGATCGATACGAATCGTGAAATCATTTGACGATACGACTCTTCTGGCCATGGATTTTCATTATCATATGTTCGCATCCCAGCTTCGAGATGAATACACACCTTTTTCATCTGATACGCGCACAGCAGTGAGTAAAAACAAGATGCCGTATCCCCTTGTGCAATAACGTGTGTACAATGCGTGATGTGCCGTGGGAGTTGTTCGAGTACCGACGAACCAATGTCAGATAGCCGATGACTTTTTTTGTTCACGTTGACTACATGATGAGGATATCCTTCATCTTCGGTAAAATTTTCATGTTGATTGATGCGAATAACAACAGGCTTTATGCGGTCAATAAGTGACTTGAGTTTTAAAAATTCGGGTCGAGTCCCATATACAACCGCAGTTATAATTTGTTTCTTCACATATGTTATCTCGTAGTGATTCCATAGAACCTCATTTACCTTTGTGTAATATGAGTTCAAGTAATTCATAAGTGCGTCTCGTTTTTCACCAAGTTGTTTGTGAAGTTCTATTGAAATGCAGTCAATTGCAGATAAATCCTTGTTCATAAGAAGTCCATATTCACCACATTCAATGTCAATCTTCATGTAGTCAATCTTTCCACCGACCATTTGAATGATATCTTCAATAGATATCGTCTCAACAGGATGCTTTTCATCTGTCCATTCAGGGTGATTTATTATAGAACACGACCCGTGGTCGTTTGACACGTGTTTTTTAATGTACACGCGTTCGTGTGACTTATCAAACCCTGCCAAATGAAATACCTTCACGTTTGGAAAATTCTTTGTATTTTCTCGACATTTCAAATAATTTTCATAACATGCTTCGAAACAATAGACTTGTTCAAATTTTGCGTGATGCTCTATTGTGAATGTACCTATATTGGAGCCCATATCGACGCATACTTTTTTATCTATACTTGGTGGAATCACATAATTTCCATGACGTGGCGAATTATCTACAATCCCAAACATATATTGGGTTGTAATTCGAACAATCTTCCATGAATGTTCACCATATACTTTAAAAGGTTCGTTGCTAAAACTTAGCAATTCGTAATCGAAGTGTTTATCGAGCTCTTCTCCGAAACTCTCATAATGATTAAAATCATCGACGAGTATGATCGTACCTGGTTTTACACAAGACCGCAATTTGGAAAACCAGTGCTTCCGCT
>Ga0315288_10005641_pt1 | contig 15909 bp, 38 predicted proteins | sample YL17G11_20_MG_FD_203454 | JGI IMG/M metagenome (GOLD analysis project Ga0315288, IMG submission 203454) | Sediment microbial communities from Yellowstone Lake, YNP, Wyoming, USA - YL17G11_20 | ecosystem: Environmental > Aquatic > Freshwater > Lake > Sediment | place: USA: Wyoming | collected...
TGGGGCTCGTTCGGACAGGGTGATGATGATCTTCTTGCTCTCGGTGGTCATGGTCGTTCTCTTCGTGGTAGGGGGTTGACTGATGCTGTCCGGCGATGCCGGGCCCAGCGCGGGCCTCAAGGGATGCTCTTGACGTTCGCCTCGACCGCCTCGTCGACGGCGTGTGCGAAGGACTTGTCGATGTCGGGGATGCTTTCGAGCTGCGAGAGCAGCGTCGCGGCATCGTTGGCTGCGGCGCGGTACATCGAGGCCTTCTTCTTGGCGTGCGCGATGTGCTCGCGCAGCACGTCGGGCCACTCGTTGGGATTCTTCTTCTCGAAGATGCCCCCGTCTCCGTGACCGAAGCCGCGGTAACAGTTCGCGCCGGTGAGCGCGTCCCCGGCTTTCTTGGTGGTGGTGCCAAGCATGATTCCGAGCACGACGGGTAGCGTCTCTGCCGAGACTTCGAGGTGTCTACGCAGGGCGTCCTCCAACACCTGGCGCCAGCGCGCGGCGATGACGGGGCGCGCGACGAGGATCGAATCGACACCATCGAGCCAGTGCCGACGGTAGAACTTGTCGGAGCGCGGGACCTCGACGAACGCGGAACCGATCGTGTACGGGACGAAGATGGGCGGCTGGTGTTCATCGAAGTCGCAGCGTGCCGCGATGACGGTGTCGGGGCGCATGACGATGGTGCGCAGCGCCTGGCGCGGCAGCTCTGCCACCTTGACGGCCGGCGCGCTCTTCCAGAAGTCGCGGAACGGCCGGTTGGCGCGGCGCATGTCCGCGACCTGCTTCTCGTACTGGTGGAGCAGCAGTGCGTCCAGCTCGGCGTCGGTGAGAGGCGGCGCCGAGGTAGCGACTGCCTTCTCCGTGACGTGGTAGGGAATGTCGCCCCACTGATTCTTCGGAAGCTCCTCGATGAGTCCGCGGGCGATGAGGTCGCGGGTCTTCTTGGGAGCGCTGCGCTTGTCGTGGTCGACGCTGATCGTACCGAACTGCGCCTCGCGCCCCATGACCGCGGCGAGCAGGAACTCCTTCACGAGCTTGTTGACGGCACTCTCCAGCTCGTCCTCGTAGGTCTTACTGGCGGCAATCTGCTCCTCCGTAGGGGCCTTCGTCTTCGTCTTCTTCGTTTCCGTGGTCGTGGTCTTCATGGTGGTCGGTTTCCTTCTGTTGGCTACCACTGGATTGAGCTGGGCTCGATGTGTGCGGAGCCGCTGCGCTTGCACTTCGAGCACCTTACGTCGAAGAACCACGGAGCCCCGTCAGCCTGCGAGAAGCTGTAGGTGTCTGGCGCGTGCTCTTCGCCGTCGATGCAGATGTCTGGCATGTTTTCGTCGAACTCGACGACGTGCTTTGTGGACTTCTTCTTCGATGCCTTCTTGGACTTCGTCTTCTTGGTCATGATCTCTCCTTCGGTCCATCGGACCACTTCACGAGCCCCGCCTTCTCGAAGCGAACGCAGACTTCATCGATGCTCGTGCCGAGGAGCACGGAGACGCTCTCTGCGACGTCGAGCATCTCATCCTCGTCGTCGTCGGGGTCGAACATGGGCGACACACCCATGTACTCCCAGTGGCACTCACCGAGCGAGATGAAGTCGCGTACCGTCCAGTCACCCTCGTTGACGCCGATCGTGACGCTGTGGCCGCGACGCTCAGTGAGCGTGGCGCTGAGTTCCGCGGCGAACTCATCCACGAACGCCTGCGATCGCGTCATCCTGTTGATGTCTCCCATCACGCTCCTCCATTCGGCGCCCAGAGCGTCATGTGCGCCCAGAGCCACGCGTCGATGTCGGTGACGTTTTCCGGGATGTAGACGGCGGCGATGCGGGCTCTCGTCGAGTGGGAATCGATCAGGCGGGCGATCATGCCCGTCAAGTAGTCGCGTGCTGCGTCCGGGTTGTCGCAGAAGTCCATGACGACCTCGTCGCAATCGCCGTCGGCGGACGGCTGAGTGGCACTGACGACGTAGCGCTCGCGGATGGTAGCGTTCGTCTCCGGGGCGCGCCCGAAGAGCTTGAGCAGTTGCGTGACGCTCTCGCTTGCGATCAGCTCCCACTTCGGGAACTTTGCGTGGAGTGCGGCGATGGCGTCGACGCCGCACGGACAGCGCGACTCGCGCAATTCTTCGCGCCCGCAGCGCACGGGAATGCCGCAGTAGTCGGTGGCGACGTACAGGGGGCGACTGAAGTCGAGCCACAGCACGCCGTCCTCCGTGCGGTCGGGCGTGCCGCCGCTGTTGTCGGCGATGGCCCAGCGGCACGTCTCGGGCGCTGCGAAGGGGTGGCGCACTTCGCGGAAGATGCGGTGGCCGCCTTTTTCGAGGCGGATTCCTGGTTCCCATTTGTGGTTCTTGGTGGTCATGGCTGGTTCCTTCGTTGGTGGTCAGGCGGTTGCGGCGGCGCTGCGTTCGGAGCCGATCCACGAGAGGCCTTCGCAGAGCTTCTTGATGGATTGGCCGTCGCGCACGAGGTCGGCGACCTCGTGCAAGATCGTGTTCGCGTGCGCGAGGAGTTCGTCCCGTGGCGCGTCTGCGCGGATGGCCGTGCAGTAGCTGGCGTCGCGGATCTGCTCGTTCACCCCGTCGACGCGCTGGAGCACGGTGAAGCGCATGAGCGGCTCGTCCTCGGGCCACTCGGGGTCGAAGTCGCCGTCGTAGCCTTCTCCGATCCATTCCAGCTCGACAGTGACTTCGCCGTCCGAGACCGTGACCATTCGGCCGACCTTGATTTTGTCGCTCATGCTGCCTCCGTGTGCTCAATGCACTTGCGCACGGACTCGTAGTCGCCGCCGATCAGCGCGCGGTAGTACGCGACCTTCATGTCGCGATCGACGTCGAGGCGGCGGCATCGCTCCGCGCCCTTGTCCGACTCGTAGTGAGCGAGCCAGCGCTCCCACTGGCTCCATGGCGTGGGGCTGCCGTCCTTATCGACGTCGATGCGGTCAGCCCAGACGAGCTTGCCGTCGACGCGCAGCTCCACGTCGGTCTTGATGTAGCCGATACGGCAGCCGCGCATGAACTCGTCGTGGATCTTCGACAGTGCGAGGCACAGGCTCGTGCGCGTCGCGTGCTTTGTGCCGCCGTAGACGTTGCTGCCCTCGTGATACTTGATGGTCCACGTCTCGTCGGTCATCTTGTCGTCGTTCATGGTGTCTCCTTGGCAAAGTCAGCGATCATTGCTTCGATCTGCGCGCGGTCGAGACCAGGGCTCTCGACGCGCTCGTCCGTGTGCTTGATGCAAGCGCTCCAGTGGACGCGATGGTCACAGACCGACATCGTGTCGAGTTCCGTGCGCACAACGCAGCCACCATCGCCTTCACCAGCGAGACTATCTGGGTGCGTGACAAGCTCAGCGAAATCAACGGTGATGCCGTCTGAGTCGTCGATGCGGTCCTCGTCACCGGGCCAGTTCGGAAGCACCTTGTCGAGGCCCGTCACGAACGTCGCGGCGTAGTTCCAGATGTCGACGCAGGCGGCACCTTCGAGGGGGCCTCCCTTCTCGAATCTGCGCATCCAGCCGAGGATGGTTTCAGCTGTCTCGCGACTGATCTCAACGATGCAGTAGCTCGCCTCCTCGCGGCCGTAGTTGCTGCCGTAGGTGGTGCCGATGAGGTACTTGCTGCTGCGTCTGCGTTGGTCGTTGTTGATGGTGGTCATGGTTGCTGGTCTCCTTCACTCGCCGATGACGACGAAGCTCTTGTCGGTGTCGCGGTCCTCGTCGTCGTTGTCGGCGCGTTCTTGCCACGCCTCGTGGTACGCGTTCCACTTCGCTTCGACGCTGCTGACACCGTCGACCTCGTGGAATACCGTCGAGTGAAGGATGTCGGACTTGTGCTCGGCTCTGACGACTTCGCGGTCTGGGTTCTGACGCTCCAGTAGCTTGATGAGTTCGCTGACTTTCATGATCTCTCCTTCACCGCCCGATGGCGAAAATCTGTTTGTCTGCGATCCAGTCGGACTCCGGGGTGTTGTCGGGGCGCGTCGACCACGACTCGTGGTAGTCGCTCCACTTGACGCTTTGCTCTCCGACGTCCAGCACGTCGCGGATGATGACGCCGCCCCAGTAGTCGCGCTTCGGCTCGACCATGCACACGTCGGCGTCGCCGATGCTCTGCTTGGCTTCTTCGAGCTGCGCGATGAGTTCACTGATTTTCATCGTCATCTCCTTCGCTGAGGTCGGTGCCATCGCTGTCGAGCTGGAAGAACTCCGCGTCGCTGCCCTGCGCGAGTAGCGCCTTGGCCATCTCCGGGCCGGCAAGGACGTCATCGGACGCGCGCGTGACCATCCCAGAGCAGCCGCCTTCGGTGACGGCGTAGACCATCTCATCGAGCGACAGGTCGTCGATGGGCTCCTCGGAGAGGATTTCGATCGAGAACACCGCTTTGTAGAACTTGCGCATGGTCACTCCTGCCTTTCGTCTTCGTCGAGTTGGGCGAGTTTCGCCTTGGCGCGGCCGACGTTGTCGTACTTCTCGCGCGCGTCGTTCGGGTCCCATGACAGCCGGAGGCCCTTCAGGTGCCCGCTCGACTTGGAGAGGACGCCGACGTCGAACGACTCCTCCATCTCGTCGGTCCAGGCTTCGAGCGCCTCGGTAATGGCGCCGTTCACGATGAGCGTGAGGATGCTGCGCTGAGCATCCTCACCGGCGTCGTGGATGTAGTCGAGAACCGTGCCGATCATCGTGTCGGTCGTGTCGTCCGGGTGGCAGCACCAGATGTCTGTGCCGTGCTTGTGGTAGTAGGAGACGATCTCCAGCTTGTGAGCTTCGTGTCGGATGGTCATGGCTCTACGCTCCAGTCGATGGCTTCGTTGTCGATGCGTACCAGGCCGAGATGCCCGCAGCGCGCGCAGTAGATGTCGGCGATGTGCCTCCAGCCCTCGGCGGGCCGGACGGTCAGCGCGTCGGCGTCGTGTCCGTCGGCGCAGTCGTTCGGCACCCACTCACCAGCCATTGGAAGGCGCTTTGACGCCGCCTCGTCTTGGCTGAATACGGTCGCCGAGTTGCGGTCGACCCAGCCGTCGTCGTTGCTCCAGAAGAGCGGTCGACCAGTCTCGTCATCACGCTCGCCAGTCGAGCGAATGACGTACGCCAGGGCGGTCACGTGTGAATGCTCCAGCCGTTGTGCGGTGTCAGGCTCACGCTGAACGTCGGACCGCCGCCATCACCGCCGTTGTCGTGCGGTCCGTGGTAGATGAGTCCGCCGTTGTAGGCGAGGTGCCATGTGCCGTCCTCGTGGAGGAACTCCTTGTCGAACCCGAAGCTGTGCGGCGCGAAGTCCGTGTAGAGTGTCGTGCGCGTCTCGCGACTGAAGTAGGGGCCCTGGAGCCGTTCGAGGCACTCTTCGAGCGAGGCACGCAGCTTGACGCGGTCCGCGAAGTCACGTGCCGCCTGGAGCCTGTCCTCGCAGCGGACGATGAGTGCGTTGCGCTTGATGGTCTGCTGGATTTCGATCTGGTCTGTGGTCATGGTCGTGGTCTCCTTCATTGGTTGGTTCAGCGCTCACGGCGGCAAGCCTTTGCGCACTCGACTGAAGTAAAAGAGCAGGTCGAACTGGTACTCGTCGACCAGATGGCGGTGCATCCAGCGCGCCTCATCCGTGAACTCGAATGGATGGGCCGCGTACTCGGCGGAGATCTTCGTTTGCAGCTCGTCGATCTTCGCGTACCTGGCCTCTCGCGTAGAAGCCCTGCTCGCGTAGTGGCGCTCCCTCTCGGCGTCCTCTTTGGCGAGGCGCTGGAGAACCTTCTCCGCGCGTCCCATCAGAAAATCTCGCCGCAGTGGTAGCGGACGTTGGCGCACCCGACGGGCGCGCTCTCGTGACGGTCTCCTCCGGCGTAGATGAGAATCCACTTCTCGCCGTTGCTGGGGTCGTCGACGATCGTGGCGTTTGCCTCGTCCCAGTCGTCGGGGTTCACCACGTTGCCGACGCCCGGCAGCGGAAGCGTGTCGAGGTCGGGCTTCTGCGCACGCCACCAGTCGAGCGGCACGAAGCGCAGGTGGCTCGACTCGACGTCGTTGCCGTCGCCGAGCCAGAACTGGACGCGCCAGTCGACCCAGCCAGCGTCACTGTCCTCGACGCTGTACCAGACGGGCTGCGGATAGCCGCCCCGCGCGTCGCAGCCACAGTGTGGTTGCACCGCCAGGAGCTTCACGCCGTAGAGGTCTCGGCGCTCGGCACCGTATGCGTGCCACTGCAAGTCCTGCGAGAGGTCGTTCTCGTCGTTGTAGGTGTTGCCACCCGAGATGCGTCCGATCCGCGCGCACGTCGGCGGTTCGCCATCGTCGACCAGGACGTCGGAGAACAAGTGCTCGTCGTCCTCCTTGAGGAGCGCGAGCAGCTCGCGACGGTGTTCATGGTCGGGCACGGAGCGAAGAAACTTGACGCGCTGCGCGCGGGCCTCGATCTCTTCAAACTCATCCCATTCCTTCACGCCGGCGAGCGACGCCTTGCGCGCCTCGTGCGCCCACGCGATGAACTCGTCGGTATCGAACGAGCGATCACTGTCGTGGAGGCGGCTCTCCCACCAAGCGTAGAGCCTGTTCAGCCAGCGCGTCTCGCTCGTCGCCTGGAGGTGGTGGGCCATCCAGTGCTCCAGTGAGACCCACACCATGACCTCGCCGGGAGTGTTGTCGCCGAGATCGGAGAGGCGTACCGGCTCGTGCGGTTCGAGTTCGGCAAGCTCGCGCATCTTGTCGAGCCACTCGTCTGCCGTCTTGCACTTGTAGTCCTCGCGCTCGAAGCGGATCGCTGGCGCGTCCTTCGTGCGCATCGGCTTGTTGTACGTGTAGCCGTAGGTGCTCCCCGAATCGAGGAAGTTGCTGCCGGTGTACGACCTGCACAGCCGAGCGAAGTGCTCGAAGCTGTCGCCGTAGGGGTCCTTGGCGATCTTCTCGTCGACGCTCCTACGGTACGCGATTTCATCTTCGGTCTTCGCGAATCGATCCTCGTTGGTCATCATGGGTTCTCCGTGGTTGGTGGTTGGAGGCGAACCTGACTGCTCAGTCGAGTTGCCTGTGATGGATGAGGCGAAGGAACTCGCCGGAATCGAGCAGGACGTCGACGTAGATGCCGCTGCCCTCCTCGATCGGGTTGCCGATGACCTTGCCGTGCTTGCGCTCCTTGCCGTCGCGCACGGTCACCTCGTCACGGTTGTGTAGCTTCTCAGCGTGTCGTCTTTGCATCGCGTGCCTCCTTCTTTCGTTGTGCCGCCTGACAGTTCTTGGGGCACGGCACGTAGCGTGCGGTCGTCACGCGACCCTTCGAGCGTGCCCACTCGGTCATCTCCCCGCTGTCGCCGCACTTCGCGCAGAGCGGAGCGCGCAGCTTGCGCACGCCTTTGCCGTCGCTACTCATGGCGCGCCTCGTCTTCGACCGCGTGCCCACGGCAAATGACGTCTCCGGCGCGGACGTACCTGGTGACCTGAGCGATTCCTGCGACGTGCGGTCGGAACGCTGTATGCGGACCCTCCGAACATCGAAAGCCTGGCGGAAACCCGCCGCGCGCGATGGCGGCATCCTGCGCCCCGGCAGCTTTGGACAGCGCCCACTCATACGCGGCGAGGTCGCCGTTCTTCTTGTAGGCGCCTATGGCGGCGACAACCGCCTCCTCGTACGCGGGACCGACGGGCTTGGACTTGATCATGGCAGCCTGCGCTCCTTGTCGCAGCGCACGGTCACCTCGTCGCGGTTGTGTAGCTTCTCAGCGTGTCGTCTTTGCATCGCGCTCCTCCTTGCCTTCTGCAATGATTTCAATGTCCTTGCGCAGGACGAAATCCGTTTCGATCGTGTAGTCGCCGGTGATCGCCGACCACCACGCATACTCGCCGCTGATGTTCAGGTGGTCGTATTCGACATGAACCACGTATCCGCCCTTCGACTCCACCTCTAGCGTGTCAGGGTCGCACGCGAGTTCATCGCGGCTCAGTAGGATGCTGTCGTAGGCCAGGTCCGCGCGTGATACGCGTTCGCTGTCGTTCGCGTCTTCTGCGTCATACGGGTCTTCAGCCGTCAGGCAGTTGACGGACGTGAAACGCGCGTGTGAGTTGTGCAGCTGCGTGGCTCCGGCGCCAAACAGGGCTCCGCCGGCATCAAACTTACGCATCCATGCGAGGATTTCGAGCGCGTCCTGCCGCTTGATCTCAGCGATGTAGTATGGCGCCGCTTCCCTGCCAGGCGCTGGTCCGCTGGTTGGACCGACTAGATACTTTGCGGAGTCCATTAGAATCCTCCGTGTGCGATGAGGTCCTTGAAAAGCAGCCTCTTCGTGTCGGCCACGTCGAAGCGCATGTAGTCCTCCCAGAACGGCTCCTCGACGGTGCCGTTCTCGGCATCCTCGAAGCTCTGCGGCTCGTCCTCGACGACGAATCCGCCCTGGACGTCGTAGAAGACGTCGAACAGTTCCTTGTCGGCCCACTCGCGCAGCACGCGCAGGCACTCCTCGTAGCTCTGTCTGCCGCCCGTGGGACCGAAGTGGAGGCTCCACATGGCATCAGCGAGGGCGCCAGAGACATCTTTGTCCATCTTGGCTACGAAGTGCGCCTGCACGGCGCGGCGCGCGGCGTGGGCGATGCCGCCGGACCCAGCGCGGGCGGTCATCGCCGTCCTCCCTGCTGCTCGATGCGCATCGCGGCGATGATTCGGACGGCGCGTTCGACGATGCAGTCTCCGCCGTGACAGGTCGCGTTCGGCGGCAGCGGTCCGCGCCCGTGGTTGTGGTCGCCGGTCTTCTCGTAGGCCACGAGCAGGGCCTTCACCCTGTCCGGGTTGAGGGCGTTCTCCAGCGCAAGCCGGTGCCTGGTGCGCTCTCCATCGCGATGCCGCTGGGCGGCAGCAGCGTTCTCGGCCACCGTCTCGTCGACAGTCTTGCGGGTCACAGTCGCACCATGTCGGCGCAGCGCTGCGCCTCGCGCCTCTCACGCTCGATCAGCCACTTGGCGGATGCGCGCGCCTCTTCGATGACGCCGCTCTTGTCGGGGTCGCCGATGAAGCCCCAGCACGACGACTCTACGTCGCCCTCGCTGTTTTCGACGACGTAGCCCCAGACGTTGCCGCTGGCCCATTCGGAATACTCCTCGACCAGCGCCTTGAGTGCTGCCTCGGGGTCCTCCCAGTCGTCGTCGGGGCCGTGTGTGAAGATGAAACCGATTTGGCCGCTGTCCCAGCTGCATCCGAAGGAGCCGGTCGAGTAGGCCACGCCACCGTGGTCGTACATGAAGACCGGCAGGATGCAGCGCGGCTTGAAGTGCTCCTCGATGTGGGCACGGATCTCATCCCATCCGTCGGGGAAGACTTCTCGCAGGTGATGCGCGTTGGGCATCCCGTGCTTCGTCGGGTCGTCGCCGCAGAGGTAGCGCTTGTGCCACCCGAAGAAGAGTGACCCGCTGTGGTCGTCGCGCGGATTGGACGGGCTCTCGTCCGGGATGATCTTGACCGTGAGGTATTCGACCTCGAACTTCTCGTAGACGTTTTCTCGCATGGTGTCTCCTGGTGGGTGGTGGTGAACGCGAGAAGCCGAGCCACAGTGACGCGGCTCGGCATCTCGAACTGACAGGCTCAGTCGATTCGGATGATGTCGTAGACGCCATGCGTCCACGCCATGCTGTACTCGACGCCGCAGATGCGTTCGTGGACCGCGAGATCCTTTGGGCGCCGCTCGTCGGGGTACTTGGCATACGTCGTGAGGTAGACGTTGCCAGCGTCGATGACGCCGACGGCGCCGCTCGTGAGGTATTCGCCGCTGTGGTCGCGAGAAGGCGCGCCTCGATCCTGGTCCCAGAGGATGAAGCGCATGGTTACGCCTCCGGCTGCGCGCTCGACTGCGCCGGAACGGTCAGCGAGTAGACGCGAACGAAGCGCTCGGCCTCGCTCTCGCTGTTGCGGTCCTCCTTGGCGAGGAACGCGACCAGCTCGTTGTGCTCGCGCACGGTCTCTTCTGGCGATCCGTAGCCATTGCCGAGCCAGCGCTGCGCCGCGTTGCGCGACACGATGGCGCGCAGTGGCTTCCAGTGCTGGTCGTAGAAGCTGTAGCCGCCGCCGTCGATGCCGAAGACGTGGTCGAAGCCGTACGGGATGTCCGTGTGCTTCGAGACCGCGTAGACGATGAAGCCGGCCTCGGTGAGCGCGTTGAGCTGATTGTCGTAGATCGACTCACGCGGACTCCACATGCAGTTCCATGCGACGGGGAACCCGTACAGCTCGGACTCGAACTCCCGCACGGCCTCCTCGTGCGCTTCGAGGGCCTTCTCGTAGGCGGCAAGCTCCTCGCGGTAGGGCGCCATCTCCGCGTTGTACGCGGCGAGCGCCTGCGCGTACTCATTCGCGGTCATCTCGTCCGAGTCGGGCTCGTCGAGGCACGGGTCCTCGGGCTCGTCGAGGTCCAAATCCTCCGGGCGGCCGAGGCGCTCCAGCGCGTCGAAGTCCTCGCCCATCGCGTGCGCGATGAGCGGGCCATGCTCCTCGTTGAAGTTCAACTTGATCCAATCGCCCGTGCTCGTCTTGGGGTCGTTGCAGTACATCATGGTCGTGTCTCCGTTGGTTGGTGGTGGCAGTCGGGTGCGTGCGGGTCGAGTTCGTGCTCGTCGCAGCAGTCACGGAACGGGTTGTGCGACTTGGTCGCGTATGGATGCAGCCGCGCGCGCAGCCTGGCGCAGGAATCCTCGACGACGCGCAGAGCGCTCATCAGCACGTTCACAGCTCTCACGGCTGTGCCTCGTCCTCCCACTTGGGCCGGTCCGAGACGTTGGCGACGTAGCCATCGACGCCATCGAGGCTGCCGAGGCACGCATCGACGGCGGCTTCGATTCCGCGGGCATCTTCCTCGGTGCAGGCGATCGTGAACACCAGATTGATCAGCTTTGGCTTCTTCTTCTTCTTCATGTCAGTGCTCCCATGTTGGCGCGCGCCAGGTTCTCTGTCAGTGCTCCCATGTTGGCGCGCGCCAGGTTCTCTGGCGTCGCTTCGACGACGACGTTGTACTCGCGACGGCGATCGTTGAACGTCGCATCGATCGCGGCGTCAAGAGTCGCCGCCTTGACTGTTTCCAGCGTCCACTCGAACTCGCCGATCGCGCCCGCCTTGCGCGACAGCACCAGCAGTTTGGCTTTCATCGATTGCTCCGTGGTGGGTCGAGTTGGAACGTGGGTAGACCGAACCGCTTCAGCTCACGCTCCTCGCGGGACGAGAGCGCGCGACCGGCGTAGCGCGTGTTGAGCGCGCGTCGCGCGAGATGCGTGACGTGCGGCTCCGTGTCTGGCCTGATGCAGAAGCGTCCCGCGGCGGCACCGCACCTCGGACAGGCGTGGCCGATGCTCATGGCGTCATCCACCAGCACCTGCCGAACTGCAACTGACAGCCTGGGTAGGCTGCTTTGGCCGCACGTCGGATCGCTGCGAAGCCGCGCCGCGACGACCAGCGCTTGAGGCCGACGTACTCGCCGTCGCGCTCGATCGTCACGATGACGTAGCAGCGCTGCTCGGGGTGGAGCAGGGGCGACGAGGGTGACGGCGCGTACGGGTTGCGCCAGACGGCCGGAGCTAGCGCGGGCATCACTCACCTGCCAGTTCGCAGCACGCGTTGTAGGCGTCTGCGTACGTGAAGTCGGCCGTCGTGTACGCGACACCGGAGAGCGTCGCGAGCTGGAACGTGTAGAGGCGTGACACGGGGTGCGTGTTCACCCAGTCGGTTCCCTCGCCGCGCGCGCGGGCCTCGGCCCAGATGACGGTCGTCGCGTCCGCGAAAGACTTCACGACGCCGCTGAGGTTGCAGGCGCTCTGTACGAGAAGGGCGTCTGCTGCAATCTGCTTCATGGTGGTCATGTCGTCTCCTTCGGCGGCACATACACCTTGAGTCCATCCACCTCACTCATCGCGAACGTACCGCGACAGCAGGGGATGAGCCCCAGCACCTCCGGCGGGTAGTTCGCGGCTTCCTCGCCCTCGCTCGCCGCCGCGTAGGAGTCAAAGACCACTCCTCCTGCCGCGCGGACTCGGTCAGCCGCGTTGGCCGAAACGCTCCGCATCTCGACTGCGCGCTTGAACTCGGGCTTGCGCCCGACGACGTAGCCCGTGTGCTGCACGAGCGTGTACCGAATCTCGTTTCCCATTTCGCTACTCCTGTTCCCACGCGGTGATGACGACCGTCGCGTTGGTGAGAGATGGTTTCGTGACGACGCGCTTGGCGAATGCGTCGGCCTCGGAGAATGAGGTGAAGCGCACCGCGAGGCCGTGCCCGTCCGTGAGGCGGCCATTGACGGTGACGTACTGCTTCGCGTCCACTGCGAAGCAACCGAACACGGGGCCCGTCATCAGCACGGCTCCGCGGTGTTCGCGCAGATCTCTTCCGTGAGCAGTTCGCCCTCGCGACGAATCTCGCCCATCGTCATCTCGGCGACCTTCTCCATCGCTTCATCGGCGTCAGTCGCCTGCACGACGATCGAGAACGGCACCTCGATGGTGCCCTCCACGCTGAAGGACCGCGACGCGGCCTCGACGCAGGTGATGTCGTGGTTGAGGTCGGTCACTACGTACTCATCCTCATCACGCACGTCTCTCGTGCGGAGGCGCTCCATGTACTCTCGCGCCTGCGACTCACTGTCGGCTTCGACGCGTAGCGTGTAGTGCTCCGTGATGCGTCCCGTGATGTTGAACTTCATCTTCTTTGCCATGGTGGTCTCCTTGGTGGTGGTCTGAGCTTGGGTGGTGGTGGGGTTGGTGGGCAGGCCGGTGACGCGCAGGAGATCGAGAATCTCCGCGACCAGTCGTGCCTGCTGTTCAGCGATCAGTTCTTCAAGCGTCATTGTCCCCTCTGCACTTCCTGGATGTCGACGAGCGGCTCCTCCTTGCAGATGTCGAACTTGTCGGGATTCATCGACGCGACCATCTCTTCCGCCTCCTCTTCAGTCTCCGCCATGACACTCATGACGAACGCGAACGTGATGTCTCCCGTCACGACCCATTCTTTCTTCGCCATCACCAGCCTCCTTCGTAGCGGCGCTCTGCCGCATCCTTCTCACGTCGCGCCCGCTCCGCTTCCGCGAGCGTCGGCAGGCCGTGCTCGACGCGGAAGGCGTCCTCGAAGAACTTGGCCGCGTCGCACGTCGGCCATGTGTTGACGACGGTCACGTACTTCTGGCCCTCGTAGTCGAGGACCATTTCGTCGCCGTCGTGGAGGTCGTCGTTCGTCTGGCACTCGTCGTAGAGCCAGATGTAGACGGCCCATGCCAGCGTGTAGCAGCGCGACTCCGCGATGCCCTCACAGAAGAACGGCGGCACGTCCTTCTTGTAGTCGTACCTGGTGAACAACCAGGCCGTGTCGGGGCCCGGCTCGCTGCTGTAACGGCTCGGCAGGCCGTGGAACGTCACGCGGACGCCGTTGTTCTGCGGCTCCTCGGCGGCGGTGATGTTGTAGCGCATCAGAGGTCCTCGTCTCCGTAGGACTCGCCGGCGTCCATCGGATCGAATGGCCGATCGTGGTTGCGGCCGTCCTTGTCCCAGCAGGGACCGCAGTACATGCCTGCGTAGATGCCCATGGAGAAACATTCGCTGGCGGGCTTCCACTTGTCGTCGCAGGCGCAGCGACGGCAGTAGTATCTGCCGTAGAGCTTCTCGCCCTCGCAGCGGTAGTCTTCTTGGTGGTCGTGGTCGTCGTGGTTGGTGGTCGTCATCTCACTCCTCCTGCATCTTTTCGTTCTCTGCCCGCGAGTAGAAGATCGCATCTCCTGCGATCCAGTCCTGCGTTCCGCGCTGCTTCATCCTGAAGATCTCCGTCGCCACGTTGTTGCGCGGCAGCTCGTTGTTCTTTCCCTCCTCGTTGCAGATCATGAGCGACCCGTCTGGGAAGGTCACCATCTCGATGTAGCCGCCGACGAGCGCCTGCATCTCTGCAAGCTCCGTCGCCTGAACCTCGCTGCTTTCGCCGTCCACTGTGATGAGAGTCGCCATGTCATTCCTCCTTCGTTTTATTGCGATGACGCGGCTCTACGCGCTGCACCTGCCTCATCGGACGGCACGGAAAAGGCGTTTCTGGTACGTCGAAAACGCGCATCACGATGTAGACAGGGTCGAAGTCGATGCTGTCGACGAACGGATTTGCTTCCATACGGTCGTCTGTTTCATCGCTGCATAGCAGGGCCCAGGACCAGTCGTCTGTCCACGGGGTGAGCCGCCCGCCCCTCCAGAAAAGACGCGGCGTGTTCGCGTCCATCTCCCGAAAAGCATATTGCAGCTCGCGCGGTCGCACTGCGCGCACTTATGACTTCTCCTTCTCCGCGTTGGCCTTGATCAGCTCCTCGATCTTCTCCGACGTCTCCTGAAGCTCGTCGGCGAGCGCGTCGTCGAATGCCTCGTCGTCGGGCCACTCGGCGCGCAGCAAGTCGCCGACGGTAGACGCCTGTGCGCGCGTATCCGTGTACATCTTGACGACCGCTTCGCGCAGCTTGTCTTCGCGCGGATACTCGCCACCGAGACTCTCGCGGCTTTCGAGGATCTCCAGCAGCTCGTAGACGCGCTGCTCGCCAATGTCGAGGCGGAACGGGCTGCGAGACACCATGTCCTTGACGGCCTCGTAGCTCGCCTCTGTCTCCATTTCGTAGAACACGTCATCACTCGCGACCGGATACTCCTGGAGCATGCCGAGCCAGGCGTGGACCCAGCGGCCGACGCGCGTCATGCGCGGCACGTCTGTGACGGGAATGCTCACCTTGAAGTCGCTCCCCGTGCCGACGCCGACGATGAGGTAGTCCTTGCAGCCGGCGAGCGGGCCAGCTCGCACGGCATCGATGGCATCGTCCGCATTCTCGGCGAGCACGGAGTAGGCGAACCGCTCGCCGTACTTTTCGTACGTCTCGCTGTTGTCGTCGATGTGCCCTTCGGTGTCGGCGAACTTGCCGAGCACGACGTGGCGCACGCCGGACTCAGCGCGGGCCATGAAGGAGAGGTGCTCGACCCAGCCCACGGCCCAGTGCGAGGCGCGATTGAGCGAGTAGCTCTCTGCTTCGATGTCGCCGGCTTCCTCCGCCGCTTTGAGCGACGCGACGAGCACTTTGTAGTTCGCCTGGTCGATGATCTCGCTGTCGCGCGTCAGCACGACTGGACCGATCGACCAGGTGACGAACGTCCGCTTGTCGTCGCCGTGCATGTAGTTGCTGGGACGACCGAGAACCTTCTCGATGTCGTAGTCGGCGCGCTCCAGGTCGCGCTTGTCGAACGTGATGGGGGTGATGTTCATGATCATTTCCTATCCGGTTGGTGGTTGGCGGCGGCCTCTGCGGCGGCTTTCCAGAGTCGCCGGCACCGATCGTGAAATCTCCCGCGTTGCGTGCAACGCCATGGACGGCCGTCGGGATGCTTGTGCTGTCTGGCAAGGTCACTGGACCGTTCCAGGTCTGTCCAGTCGTATCCGGTCACTGCCAGTTCCCCTGGAAGTATTCGCGCGCCGCTTCCATCGCCTCGTCGTCCTCGTCCTCGGGGTCGTCGTCCCACTTGACGAACGGGAGCTTCTCGATGCGCGCCATCAGGAAGTAGTCGTCCTGCGGAGGGTTGCTCGTTTCGATCTCCTGAAGCTCTTCGATGCGCTCCTCGGAGAGGCCCTCGGCGAACGTGAACTCGGTACGTATCCCGAGGCACCACGCGTTGCGCTCGAAGGAGCAGATGTGGTGCGCCACGGAGAGGTCTGTGACGTAGACCTCGTGGACGGCGGTCACTCCCGCAATGTACTCGGGGTTCCACACGTCGAGACGCATCGGCACTTTCACCTGCCGGATGTCTCGCGGAATCTGTCGGACGTCTCGCGGAATGTTCGTGTCGCTATTCACAGGCGGCCTCGATGATTGCCCAGCCCGCTGGGGTGGGGAAGTAGGTGAACGGGCCACCACCTTGATGACCCAGGCAGTATTCGAGAAGGCCATCCTTCTTCCATTTGCGG
>Ga0315288_10005642_pt1 | contig 15908 bp, 15 predicted proteins | sample YL17G11_20_MG_FD_203454 | JGI IMG/M metagenome (GOLD analysis project Ga0315288, IMG submission 203454) | Sediment microbial communities from Yellowstone Lake, YNP, Wyoming, USA - YL17G11_20 | ecosystem: Environmental > Aquatic > Freshwater > Lake > Sediment | place: USA: Wyoming | collected...
CAGAACTAAACGGCTACTTATATAGATATAACTATCAAAGAAGGCATTCGGGATTGGGACAAATTACCCCTCTTGACAAGCTTTCTTTTATTGCTAATCTGTTACCTAAATTGTGAACTACTACAATACCACATAGGGTGAACTTCGCAAGCGGTGTTTTGAGCAACTATTTCTAATGTATAAGTCCTTCCCGATGGAAGATTATTAAATTCATAATAACCACTTGCATTTGTATAAGTGGAACAGCGCACTTTACTCCCAGTATTATCATACCATGATAATCTAAGTTTAAGGTCCTGTGTGGATTTATTACTTGCAGTATTTATATCCCAAAACCGAAGTGTCCCGTATAATCTCACATTTTCTTCACCAGAAACCGGTGTTGTGATAATTGTGTCTGGTTTAAAATTGTAAATAACTCCTTCAACTGGGTTATCGCCATAAACTGCGGTATCGCTGGAACTTATTATGTAATAATCAGTAATTACTTTGATATTTCCAGTGATAAATTTCATATTACCTGTGACTTTATAAGCACCTTCTTCTAAGATTCTGAAAGTAAAGGGATAGGTTAATGAATCATTAGAGGACAACTCTACGATAAAAGAAGATGTGTCAGATAATATTTCAAATTGGGGAGGTATTTCTAAACTGAACCTGAATGAGGGTGCATCATCTATTGCTCTAATCACTAATACTAATGTAAATTTTTGATTAACTGTCGGAGAATCTTCAAGTAGAAAACCAGCCCAGAATGGAAAACTGTCTGTTTCTTGTGCTTTTAATGGAGCGAATAAAACCATTCCTATGCATAATGCAAGGATAACAAATTTAATTCTTATACAGTTCTTCATTTTTACCTCCATCCAATTTCAATATTTTCAACCATCCAAAGTTCTATTTTTTGTGTCTTTAATGGGTCGCCTCTTTTTGGTGCTACACAATAAACGACTTTATCGCCATCAGGTGACCATGACGGCATATCAATATATATTGGCGAACCAAAAGGGTCGGCGTCGAGACTATCTTCTTTACCGGTTATAAGATTTTTCATCATTAAATCACCAATGGGAGAAGGGGAAACAACATAACTTTGATTTTGAGGATGAATGGAAGGAACATTAATGCTTGGGTGGATATACATTGAATCACTAGAGAAGATATCAAAGTAATAATTAAACCCTGCTCTACTAAAAAGATATTCTTCATCACTCCCGTCAAGACTAACTCTGAAATAACTCGTAGTTTCAGGATATGTAGTTCTAGATTCGATTGAAAAATAAATTTTGTCACCGTTACTGTTGAACTTAATCCACCGAATTCCGCTATGTATTGATTGAATCGTATCTATTATCGCTCCTGTAGTATCTGCGAGTATTATCTTATTATTTTCGAGTGGGACAGAGTAGGTGCCTTTAACAAATGCGAGTTTTTCGCCATTATGGGAAATTGTAAGACAACAAAAACTATCATTCGCAATGATTTGTCTGTCATCTGTTCCATCCGGCTTAACTCGCCAAACACTACCACAAATTTGAAGGGCACCACCTAACCATCTTTCAGGAGCATTCAAATAGTAAACCCATTCTCCATTCGGATGCCACACCGGATTAAAAAGAGAATAGCCACTTTTACTTAAAACTAATTTTCGGTTGGGATTTGGTTCTATCGGCCCAGGCACACATATGCCACCTAAACAAATAGCGGCAACGATGATAAAAAGTAATATCTTAAGAAACTTCTTTGTTAAAAACTCTCTTTTTTTACATATACTCATAAATACCTCCTATCTAAGTTCTATTCCTTCCACCATCCATAGTTCTAATTTTTGTGTCTTTAATGGGTCGCCTCTTTTTGGTGCTACACAATAAACTACCCTATCGCCGTCCGGTGACCAACTTGGTAGGTCAATATAAACTGGCGCTCCGAAAGGGTCAGCATAAAGACTATCTGTTTCGCCAGTTGCAAGATTTTTAAAAGCCAGGTCATTCGCAACCGGATATACCACATAATCTGAGTTTTGTGGATGAAGTGAAGGGATGGCACCCTGAGGGTGGATGTATAATGAATCGTTTAGAAAAACATCAAAATATAAACCACTTCTACTAAAAAGAAATTCTTCGTCAGTACCATCAATATTTATTTTAAAATAACCTATTGTGCCACTTTCCATAGATGTTGAAAAATAAATTTTATTATCGTTTATGTTGAACTTAATCCAACCAATCCAACGAATTCCACTATGTGTTGGTTGAATCGTATCTATTATCGCTCCTGTAGTATCTGCGAGTATTATCTTATTATTTTCAAGTGGGACAGAGTAGGTGCCTTTAACAAATGCGAGTTTTTCGCCGTTATGGGAAATCGTAAGACAACAAAAACTATCACCCGCAATCACTAATCTATCATTTGTCCCATCCGGTGTCACTCTCCAGATGCTTCCACTAATTGCAGGTGCACCACCAAACCATTTTTCGGGCATACTTAAATAATATATCCATTCACCGCCAGGATGCCACACCGGATTAAAAAGTGAATAACCACTTTTACTTAAAACTAACTTACGATTTGGATTTGGTTTTATAGGTCCGGGTTTGCATACTCCGCCTAAGCAAATTGTGGTTACGATAATAAAAAGTAATATCTTGAACAACTTCTTTGTTATAAATTCTCTTTTTTTACACATACTCATAAATACCTCCTAATTAAATCTTCATTTTTATTCCATAATTTATATACCAATTATTCGTCTGCTGGGCAATTAAATTTGTGATACACAAAAAGAGCATCATCAAAAGGTCAATGATATTCCCTTTCACTTTTTTCTTAATTGTCTTAAAAATCATAAACATCATTACGACCTCGCTACTACCAAAATCTTAACAAAAGAAAAATTTTTGTCAAGTAAAATCTTCACGCCATTGCTCATTATAACTTATTGATATATATATATAGAGAATTGTTTTTCACTTTCTATTCTTGTAAGGGGGTATGACTCCTTGAAGGGACGCATCCTTACTCAAAAAGCGAAGCGAGTGTCTTTTTGTTTAATCCCGATTTAGCTTTTTTGACAGGATTGACGCTCTGCGTAGCGACAGCAACAGGATTTTTAACCACACGATTACACAGATTTTCACAAGATTTTTCCACCACAGAGACACAGATTTTTTGCCACGAATAAACACGAATTAACACTAATTTTTTCTTTTGCATATTTCTATTTCTTATTCGTGTCTATTAGTGTGCATTCGTGGTTAAATTTATTAGTTCTGTGAAATCTCGTGGTTTCATTAGTCATTAGTATTCCTCGCTCCGTCGACTCAGCCTTTGGCGACGTACGACTTGACGTTGCTTAGCTTTAGCAGTATAGTCAAAATGTATGAGAAATGAAAATCCAACACGTACTAATAATTCATATACCTGGATTGTAAATCAAAATCAAGAAATAAATGTCAATATCACAGAAATTGCTACAACTCTGAAATTACCCAATTTTATCATCGGAATACTTTTCCAACGCGGTTATACTTCTATTAAAGCTATTAATGATTTTCTAAATCCGTCTTTAGCTCAGCTTCATCAACCAAAAACCTTACCCGATTTAGAAAAAGCAGTCAACCGTATTATCCAAGCTATTGATAAAAAAGAATCGATATTAATTTATGGTGATTATGATGTCGACGGAGTAACAAGCACTTCACTTTTATTTAGAACCTTGCGCACGCTCGGTGCGAACGTTTCTTTTTATATTCCGCATCGTCAAAAAGAAGGATATGGTCTGTCTGAAACCGGAATTCTGTATGCAAAATCACAAGGTTTTACCTTAATTATTTCAGTTGATTGTGGTTCAACTGATTTTGTTGAAATTGACCAGGCAAACAAACTGGGTATTGATGTAATTGTTTGTGATCATCATGAAACCAATGAAATTCTGCCTGATGCCTATGCGATAATTAACCCCAAACGAGTTGATTCAGTTTATCCGTTTTCCGAATTATCGGGAGTCGGAGTTGTGTTTAAATTAGCCTGGGCATTGTTTGCTGCTTTTAACTATCCAAAAGAATCGGTGACAGAACATCTGGATTTAGTTTCATTGGGAACAATTGCTGATATCGTGCCATTGATTGATGAAAATCGGGTGCTAGCCAAATTTGGATTAAGACAGATGGCAAGAACAACTAATATTGGTTTACAGTCTTTGCTGAAAGTTACCGGCTTGTCCAAAAAAGAAATTAAACCTTACGATATTGGATTTATTATCGGTCCACGAATCAATGCTTCGGGACGACTATCTAGTGCAGAAAAGGTTGTTCGATTATTGATTACTAATGACAAATCCGAAGCTGATATTATTGCTCAGGAGTTAACCCATGAGAATATACTGCGTCAGAATTTAGAAATGGAAATTCTAAATGATGCGGTGAAAATGATTGATGAAATAGATATAGCTAAAAGTAAGATTTTGGTTTTAGGTAGTGAAAAATGGCACGAAGGAGTTGTTGGGATTGTTGCCTCGCGTATCGTTGACAAGTATTTCCGTCCCACGATTCTCTTATCGATAAAAAAAGACCGTGCCAAAGGTTCGGGTCGGTCAATTCCAGGTTTTAATATCTATCAAGCATTAAAATATTGTAAGGATTATTTGACAGGTTTTGGTGGTCATAAATATGCGTGCGGACTTTTATTAGCTAAAGACAGCATTGAGCCATTTTCTCAAAAGATGCAGGCATATGCTGAGGAAAATTTGTATTCTGATTTGATGCAGCGGAAATTACATATTGATGTAGAGCTTTCTTTACATGAAATTACCGATAATCTACTCGATATTATCAAGCAGTTCGAACCATTTGGTCAGGACAATCCATGTCCGACTTTTATGACCGTAGGTTTAGAAATAGTCGGTTTCCCGAGGGTTGTGGGTAAAGACCATCTTAAATTTAAAGTTCGTGAAAATAAAGAAAAAGTCCTTGAAGCGATCGCTTTTGGTAGAAGCGGAGAAATTCTAAATCTGGAAAAAGGCAAAGAAGACCATCTTGATATCGCTTACACGTTCGATGAACATAGTTTTGCCGGTAAAACAAAATTGCAATTGGTGATTAAAGATTTAAAAATTCATTAATGAGCAATTGGAAACTAAAAACTAAAAATGGAGTTAAGTATTTTAAGTTTTATCTTGATTATGAAAGATTACAATGCCTATTTATTACAAAAATTGGTGGACTGAATTTTCCATCAGAAAATCCAAAGCTAATGCAAGAAAATTTGAATCAGATTGAAAAGAATTTTGGTATCAAGCAAATTAATATTTTAAAACAAACTCATTCAGACCGATTTTTTTATGTACCAGAGGATTTTAAATTTAATTATAGTTTGGAAGGTGATGGATTATTTACTGACCAAACAAGTATCTATTTAGGAATTAGAGTGGCGGATTGTCTGCCAATATATTTGTTTAGTCAAAGTAAAAGAATTATTGGTATAGTGCATAGTGGTTGGAAAGGAACTTTACAGGAAATCGGTAAGAAAATAGTTTTAAAGATGATGGGACGGTTTAATTTAAAATCAACTGAAATAAACTTTGCTTTTGGACCATCAATCGGTGCTTGTTGTTATGAGATAAATAAAGATCTAGCTTTGGTGTTTAAAGAATTTGCTAAAGCAAGAGATGTAATCCATGCGGTTACTGAACGCGGGAACAAATACTTTTTAGACCTAAAATCAATCAATGAAAAAATCTTAGAAAACACGGGTGTACAAAAAGCAGGTAGTATTGATTTATGTTCTTTTTGTGATAAGGATTTATTATTCTCAGCGCGCAGGAATGACTTAAATAATCGAAATTTAGCACTAATTGGATTTCACAAGTAATGTTTAATTATATTGACACCAAGAAAATTATCCATAGAATCTAATCGTGATTAAATGCCGGTATGATTTTTTCAGGCTATTTGTAATCGGATTTATTTTTATCTTTATCATAATATCATGCGAACCTGAACGCGATAATCCTTATGACCCAAAATCAACACATTTAAACTGCAGTGAAATAACTGGTCGGGTTATGACGAAAGTTGGGAACCCCATTCAAAATGCTCAAATTTCACTTGTCTTTACAGAAACAATAAAGACAATTTCAACACAAAGTGATTCTAATGGTTCCTATTATATTGAGTATCGCTATGATTTGGAACAAGAAGATTCTGCAACGCTAATCATAAAAAAAAGTAATTATGCTGATTTACAAAAACAGATAAGAATTGACTGTGGAAAAAGAGACACAATAAATTTCATTCTGGATGCATTACCTCAATTTGTTTCGGAATCAATTATTTCAATACACGAGAAATTACTTTTTCCCGGTGATATTTTTAGTGTGATATTCAGTACACGAATTATTGATGCTGATGGAGCAGGCGATATCGATAGTGTATTTGTTGTTATACCATCCCTGGGGAAAATTTTTACACTCGATTATTATCCCGGTAGCATTTACCGTATCACAGTTCCAAGCGAATCGTTTCCTGAAGGTTCGTTGGAATGGTTGATTGGAGTTGACTGTTATTTTGAAGTCTTAAGCCAAATGAAATCACGGACAAGATCGGGAGCGGTTCGACTCAATCGTATTATTTATGAGACAATCGAACAAATAGCACCATTTGAAGATACAGTTAACAACACCTTTACATGTATTTGGTACAGCTTGCAATTGTCATATCCGTTTTCTTACGGTGTTGAAATTTATTCACTCAATGGTGTTATCCCTCAATTCCCTCAATTAGTTTACAGTTCACCGACAATAATTGATACATTTATAAATATCACAATTACCACTGGTGCAAGTTTGCGACAATACTATTGGCAAGCTTTGATTCGAGATAATTATGGTAATATCTCGAAATCAAATCAGATCTTATTTTATATCAGAAATTAAAAACTTTAATAAACTGGTTTCTTATTACAGTTTTAATTAATTCGATAGGAATTTTTCTTTGTAAAATTTGTTCAACTGAAGTCATTTTGATTTCTTTAATACCGCAGGGATTAATTAAATCAAAATAAGTCAGGTCGGTTGAAACATTCAAGGCAAAACCATGAAAGGATACATATTTTGCGATGGCGATTCCGAGAGATGCGATTTTTTTATCCTCAACCCAAATACCGATATACTGCGTTCGTTTTATTGCTTGAATATTAAAAGATGCTAACGTATTAATTAAAATCTGCTCAAGATTATGAATGAATTGCCGTATCCCAACTAACGGTTGCTTGATTTTAAAAATTGGATAACCAATTATTTGTCCTGGACCATGAAATGTAATATCCCCACCGCGTTCAATATGATGTAAAGTAATGTTTTTACTTTTTAACACAGCCTCAGAGACTAAAAGATTTTCTTTCTTACCATGTTTGCCAATAGTGAATACTGGTAAATGCTCGGTCAGAATTAAAGTGTCGGGAATTTCATTTTTCCTCCTTTGTAGCCAAAGAGTTTTTTGTCTTTTTAACGCATCAGCATAATCACAAAGTCCCCAGTCAATACAAGTTAACGTATTTACCAAAATCAGCGATTTATTATATGAATTGCTTTTTTATGAACAGTAGCACATGCTTCTAAAACTGCTTCGGATAAGGTTGGATGCGGATGAACTGTCTCAATGATATCATTTATCTTAAGACCGGTGTTCATTGCTAAGTTAATTTCACTGATAAGATTAGATGCTTCTGGTGCTAATATATGAACACCTAATATATTATCAGTTTTTTTATTAAGGATAACTTTAACCAGACCATCGATTTGACCTAAACTATGAGCGCGCCCAATCGCGGATAAGGGAGCTTTACCAATTACGATATCATAGTGTTCTGATATTGCTTGTTCCTCAGACAAACCAATAGTTGCTAATTCCGGGTCAGTGTATATACAGTTGGGAATTATTGATGGAGGATTAATGTCTTTTTTGCCAGTAATTTTTTCAGCGACAAAAATTCCTTGTGCCATTGCTTTATGGGCTAAAAGCGGTTGACCAATTACGTCACCAACCGCATATACCTGTTTTTGGGATGTTTCACAGTAAACATTAATACTGATTATTTTTTTATCAGTCAGTTCAATATCAGTATTTTCTAAACCAAGATTTTCAGTATTGGGCACCCGCCCTACAGCGATGAGAATTTTATCAGTGTTAATAACCTGCTCTTTTTTATCACTGTGTACGTGAATTTGAAGGCCGTTATTTTTAGTAATTTTTGTGACTTTTGCTTTGAGCATAAACTGAATACCTTGCTTTTTCATTATTTGCATTAGGTGTCTAGTAATTTCTACATCTGTACCGGGGAGAATCCGATCCATAATTTCAATGACTGTAACTTTACTTCCGAGTCTCTGATAAATTGTAGCAAACTCAAGTCCGATCGCACCAGCACCAATAATAGTTAAAATTTGTGGTATTTCATTAATTACTAAAGCTTGGTCAGAAGTTATTATATTTTTACTGTCTATTTCAATACCATGTAATGTAGCTTGTTTAGAACCTGTTGCAATAATAACGAAATCCGGTGTAGCGATTTGTTCAGCACTATTAGAAGTGATTAATGATAAGGATGATTTATTAATGAATTTTGCCTGGGCATGTAAATATTGAACACCATTAGCACGTAAAAGGAATTCAATACCCTTGCGTAGACGAGTTGTAATATTCTGAATTTGCTCGTTGAACAGTTTAAAATCGATTTCTGGTTTACTAAATTTTATACCGGCTCTACTTACATTATTCGCGTCAAATAATATTTTTGTATAATGAAGTAGTGTTTTGGTTGGAATACAACCGCAGTTAAGACAAACGCCACCGATCAGACCATTGTCAACTAACAAGACTTTTTTCCCGAGCTGTGAAGCGCGGATTGCAGCAACATATCCACCAGGACCAGCACCAATGATTAATAACTCAGGATTAGTCATAAGAAATGTTAAATGATGAACGGTTAAACTAAATTATTCAACCCAACGTGTTTTACAGCGTACGAGATTTATCTTTTCAATTTCTTTAGTATATCGATCGAGAACTTCCGGAGCTATCATAGCTGGGTCAATATTATAATCAGTAAGACCTTTATTTTTTATGTTTGTATCCTCAGGTTTTATGATATTAATGCCAACGTGAATTAGTGATGATATTGGTGAAGCAGTGGCGGCTGACATACCAAATTTAGTATCGTTAATGAAAATATCACTTTCGATACGTTTTACCGCTAATTTTCCTAATTTTTCGTTGAGTAAATCTTTTACAACATCAACTAAGAGATATTGTCGTAAAATTGCTTTTTCTAAGTCAATATCAAAATGTTCAGCAATAAAATGTAACATCATCGGAACATAAATTCTCTTTCCAGTTTTTGCATCTTCTAAATCGACGATTTCTTTTAAGCTAATATCACAAGGTCCAATAAAAGCAATCACAGAATCACCGGCAATACCAAAGTTGTCATAAGTATAAAGTGAATGCAATTGTTCACCAGTATATCCAATTTCTTCTTTTAAAAATCGACTTCGCATTTATTTACTATAATAAAAGTATTTTATTTTGCAAGACTTTCTTTGAATTCATATTTTCTCTAATAATTTTTGATAGAACTTTCGTGCTTCGTTAAAAAATATAATTGTATTACGATAATCAGGATAGGTCCATTCTAAAGCTTGAAAACTTTTATTTCGATAAATCAGGGTTACTTCAGCGTAAATTCCATCTTTCAGATAAATACGATGCCCATAGTTCTTTGTTGTTACGAGAACAAAATTTGATAATGTTACAATTCCCGGGTCGATATTAATACTTCGTTGTTTTTGATTATTTAAAAATTTTTTCTCAATCCTTCGAGCGAAATTTTTCATTTCAGCGATTTTTTCTAACGACACTAAATTTTTAGTCACAAGCCAGCAGCGGATAAGATTTTTACCCATCTCTTTTTCATAGTAATCGGTAAAATCAAACGGAATAATTGGACTTTTTAAAACTACATTGCCATAATCAATTAATAGTTCTTTTTCAATTTTGGGAATAAGATTATTCTCATTAGTGATTAAACCCCAAATAGCGGTTCCGTACAATTTATCAATCATATCTACTCGCTACGACGCTGAAGAAAAGCTTCCAATTCGTCTTTGCTAGGTAAATCATTAAGAGTAGAAAGTCCGAAGTAACGCAGAAATTCTTTTCCAGTACCATATAGAAATGGACCACCAGGTTTTTTTGCTCTGCCTTCGATTCTAATTAACTTACGTTCTAAAAGAGTTAATAGTGGACCAGAACAATCTACCCCACGCAACTTTTCGATTTCCGGACGGGTTATTGGTTGATTATAAATGATAATGGCCAATGTTTCTAGAGCTGGACGCGATAAACGGTGATACGAGCTTTTATAGAGTATTCGAACCCATTGACTGTATTCGGGTAGCGTATAAAGCTGGAATCCATTAGCAACTTTTTCGATTCTAAATGTACGTTCAGTTGTTTCATATTCTGTGTTTAATTCTTCAATCACTTTAATAATGTTTTCAGGAGTGCTATTAGTTATTTCTATAAGACGATTTAATGCTAAAGGGTTATTTTCAGCAAAAAGTAATGCTTCAATAATATTTTTCAATTTCGGTTGAGGAGTACAAATTATTAAATTTTCATTTTGGGTGATATCTGGTGTTTTTATATCTTTTTTTGGATATATATTTAAAGAATTTGATGAGGGGGTATTTTTTTCTTGATTCATTTCGTTCTGATTTATTCGTATGGTAAGATTGTCATTATTTATGTTAATTGCCATTTATTATGTCCTCAGTTATTTTTTGTTTAGTAAATGAAATTTTTGTAACAATGCTCGTACTGCTCTTTTAACATTTTCTTCTCGAAGAAAACAAGTAATTTTCATTTCTGAACTTGAAAAAGCATCGATGTGGACACCGAGTTTATGCAATGTTTCAAAAAGTATTGCAAAAATTTCGACATCATTACTGATACTAGGTCCAACCAATGATATTGATGCGAGGTTATTAGCAATTAATAATTTCTCAGCGTTCACGATTTGAGCAGTTTCTTCCAGAACCATCTTTGCTTTTTTACAATTTTCATCACTGACAATAAATGAGAGATCAAATTTATTATGATATGGAATACCGTGAGCGAAAAAGAGCAACGGTATTTTTGCTTGAGCTAAACGAAGAATTACCTGATGCAGACATTTTGGTAACTGTGGGACAGCAACTAATGATAGCCGAGTTAAATTGTAAGAATGGGTTATTGCGCGAATAAAAGCTTTTTCAGTATATAATTTATTTTTCTTCTTTGGCAATCTTTGATTTTTAGTTATCATAGTAGAATAATCCTTTCTTAAAAATGATTTTATTAGTAAAGGTACATTGTATTTTGAAGCTAAAGCGCAAGCGCGTGGGTGCAAAATTTCTGAGCCAGCAGTTGTTAATTCTGCCATCTCTTGATAGGAAATCATTGGGATATGTTTAACATTGTTAAAAACTTTGGGGTTTTCGGTAAAAACACCAGAGACATCTTTATATAATTCACAACAATTTGCATTTAAAAAAGCGGCAAGTGCTACTGCGGTTACATCAGAGCCACCGCGCCCTAAAGTTGTAATTTCTCGATTTAAACTAACACCTTGAAAACCTGCTATTATCGGGATTTTATTTTGTTTTAATGCTTCATATAAACGTTTTCCTTTAATTCCAACAATTCGCGCATCAGTATGTTGTTCATTTGTAATAATGCCAACCTGTGAACCAGTAAATGATACCGCATCATAACCTTTATGCGTAATAGCTAAAGAAAGCAAGGACATAGTTATTCGTTCCCCACTCGTTAAAAGCATATCAATCTCGCGACCGGGAGGGTGTGGGTTTATACTCTTAGCCAATTTTAATAGTGAATCAGTTGTATCACCCATTGCCGATACAACAACTGCTACGGCGGTATTCTTAGTTTTAGTTTTAGTAATAATATGAGCAACACGTTCTATTGCTTTGTTGTCTTTGATAACACTACCACCAAATTTTTGAACAATAATATGCATTAATTAAATTTAGATAGACGATTGATTGATTGCTTTATTTTTTCTAAAGATACAATTGCAGCAAATCTAATATATCCTTCTCCGTACCGACCAAATCCTCGACCCGGAGCAATAAGAATACCAGTTTCTTCCAAAAGCAAACGAGCAAATGCAAGGGAATCATTTTTATATTTTACTGATGGGATTCTGGTCCAAAGGTAAAATGTAGCTTCAGGTATTTTACAATTCCAACCAAGTTTATTCAATTCAAATGATAGTGAGGCTAATCTTTTTCCATATTCCTGGCGTGTTATAGTCGTTAAATCTTCAATATTATTTAATGCAAATATTGCAGCATCTTGAATTGCGCCAAAGGGTCCGGAATCGGTATTTTGTTTTATTTTCAAAAGTGATTTTATCATATCTTTATTACCGACGACAAAACCAATACGCCAACCGCACATACTAAAAGTTTTGGATAGGGAATGGAATTCAACGCAACATTCTTTTGCATCTGAAAACTCTAAAATACTATGTGGGGGTCCATTGTAATAAAGTTCTGAATAAACATTATCGTTAAAGCAGTAAAAACCATATTTGAGTATTTTATTTATTACTTCTTTATAAAAAACGTTCGGAGCAACTGCCGCAGTTGGATTATTAGGATAATTCAAACACAATAGTTTTAATTTTCGGTTAGATTTAATTTGGTCAAGTTCGGGCAGAAAGCAATTAGATTCTAAAAGTGGTAATATTCTTGTTTTACCACCAGCAAGCCGAGTTTGATTTTGATATACCGGGTATGAGGGCGATGGGATGTAGACAATGTCGTCTTTATCAACTATTGCCCAAATTAGATGTGCAACTCCTTCTTTGGAACCTAAGAGCATTGCAACTTCGGTTTCTGGGTTTAGCTTAACATTAAATCGTTTCTTATACCAATTTGCGACTGCAATTCGGGCTTGAAGTGTTCCAGAATAGCTTGGATAACGGTGATTTTCTTTCTTGTTTAGTGCTTTTATGAATGCGCTAATTATACTTTGATTGGGTATAAGGTCTGGGTTCCCTTCACCAAAATCGATAATTTCGCTGCTTTTTTCCGCTTGATATTTAGCTTTAAGTCGGTCAAGGTCAGCAAAGAGATAAGGCGGGATTGTACTTAGCCGCTTTGCTTCAGTTTTTTTTCTGATTTTCACTTTTGTTTACGACCCGTATTTTGTTGATTATAACGGTAAAAAGGCCAGGCACTTTTTGCCGGTGGAGCAAATCCAGAAAAAGCATATAAACTCCCATCCCAGGAACCGACATACACTGTTCCATCATCAGCAATAATCGGTGATGAACTATATATCATTTCCTTACTATCTTCTGCGATTTGCCATTTGAATAATAATTTGCCATCTTGCCGTAAGCAATAAAAGAATCCATCGTCCGAAACGAAATAGATATTTCCTAACGAATCAATTGCCGGAGTCGAAAATATATAATAATCGCTTTCAAATACTGGAATGACTTCACCGTATAATTCTTTTTTATATAAAATTCCATTTTCAGCGCCAAAATAGATAATTCCCTTTTGGTCAATTGATACTCCGGCTCGAATTGCATCTTCGTCAGGTGTCATTGCACGCCACTTTAAACGACCTTGTTTATTTATTGCGTATAATGCACCATCTGTTCCTCCAATATAAATTGTGCCATCAACATCAATTGCCGGAGTAGCAGAAAAGTAAGTTTCATCTTCTTCAGACGGACGATATATCCATTTGCTTTTTCCTTTAGCGGTTATAGCATATACTGCATCAGATGCAATGAATATTGTACCATCAATACTTACTGATGGTGAACCCGAGATTTCATCGCCGGTTTTATATTTCCATAGAAGCTTACCTGACGAAGATATTGCATAAATATTTCCATCATCACACCCAAAACATATTATGTTATTACTTAATAAAGTTGGTGTAGAATAAATCGGAGAGTCGGTTTCAAATTTCCATAGTTCTTTACCTGAAAAATCTATTGCGTATAATTTATTTCCAGTAGTTGTAACATAAATTACATTTTTCCCTACGATTGGAGATGAATATATTGGCGATAGAGTCGAAAGCATCCAACGTAACGAACCGTCTCGATTTAATGAATGAACCTCACCATTTTCACTGGTCACATAAATTTCTTTTGAAGGACCAATTGCGACTCCTGAATATATACCTAATATTGGAGAATAGATCCATTTCAAAAGCATAGGTACAATAGTTATTATGAAAGGTTCTGACCAATTAGAAATATTATTTCTTTCATCTGATGTCCTTGCCCGGCATTGAAATTCCCCTAAATTTTTATATATGTGTCTTGAAGTGAAAACATACCCGGATAAGGAAAATTCTGACCATTCGGATATTATTCCATCACCCCAATCAAATTGATAGGATATTTTATCGTTATCGGGGTCGGTTGTCTGTACCGTAAATTCTATAACTTTGGTCGTGTCGCCAAAAAGTTGTGTTATGATTGAATTTGGTACAATCGGTGGTTGATTTGTTATTGAAGGCTCTGTAAAGAATAGTAAACTAACAAAAATTAATGACACATTATCCTCCTTGAGTTTTTTACTACTTTAACTTGATAATCGATATTATGCATATATTTTATAACATAAATAAAAATTTCAAAATGTCAATATGTTTATTGTAATGTCACATATTAGCCACACGATTACACGAGATTAACACAAGAAAAAATTTGGTGAAAATCTGTGAAATCTCGTGGTTTATTCTTCTGGTCGTTGATGTGTACAGTATAAAAATTGCCCCCAGAATATACTGGGGGCAATGTTAGAAATTTTGATTTGTTTATTATTGCGTGGCTTTGCCAGTATTCAGAATATTATGCCGGAATTTAGGCCAGGATGTGCTGGCTAACGGGTTGTTTGTCGTTCCTCTTATTGCATAAACACCAGAGTCAATTGATGCAATATAAATTCGACCATCAGGTCCGATTGTTGGAGATGGAATTATATCATCTAATTTCGATTTATTGGTTCGTGTTTTTGATTTTTTATCAGAGATCCATCCTGGTAAAGGAACTCGCCATATAATCGCACCACTCGGATTAATACCATAAACCATATCTTCTTCGGTGTACATAACAATCGTTCCATCTTGAGCAATCGCTGGTGTAGATGTAACTGCTCCGTCGCTTAATAAGACTGGGAAACCTGATTTTAACTGACCATTAGAGGTAACTGCATAAAGTTGACCATCATCGCAGCCAAAGTAGATTGTACCATCTGAGCCAATAACCGGTGATGAGCGGACTCCTTCAAGTCCGGTGCCGGTTGATGGGTAACGCCAGGTTTGAGTGCCATTACTTCGGTTTAATGCAAAGAGAAAACCATCATCGGTTCCTACATATAATGCATTAGGTCCGATTGCGGGTGAAGCATATACACTATAGATACCAGTACTAATTCGACGGCGCCATGTTCTCGTTCCACCTGAAGATAAACAAGTAACATAACCAGAGTCGTCACCAAAAAAGATATTGCCTGTGGCATCGACTGCTGGTGAAGAGACAATATCACAGCCGGTAGGATAACTCCAGGCTACGCTGCAGGTACCGCCATTATCTTGTATCGCATACAATCTATAATCATTTCCGTAGCCGCAATTTAGCCCAACATAAACGCGACTACCGGAAACCGCGACCGAGGAGCTAATTTCGTTATAAGTCAATCCATCATACGAACTATCCGGATAACGCCAATTCCATTGACTACCCGAGGTGGTTGAATAGGCATACAATTCACCCGATTCACCACCACAATAAATATTTGATAGTGTAAGGTTTAC
>Ga0315288_10005644_pt1 | contig 15905 bp, 14 predicted proteins | sample YL17G11_20_MG_FD_203454 | JGI IMG/M metagenome (GOLD analysis project Ga0315288, IMG submission 203454) | Sediment microbial communities from Yellowstone Lake, YNP, Wyoming, USA - YL17G11_20 | ecosystem: Environmental > Aquatic > Freshwater > Lake > Sediment | place: USA: Wyoming | collected...
ATTCCAGCAATTCTCCCAGTTTCAACTGGTCCATGGTGGAGAGGAAACTTGACAGTGATTCAAACACACCTGAAGTCTTGTGATCCAAAACATAGACTTTCCAAGACCGATCAAGCCAGCGATGGATTGCTGGAAGCTTTTGTGTTTCCCAGCGTTTCCACGCTTCAGGTTGTCCTTTGACCTCGATGATGATCAGGTCTCCAGACAGGACAAAATCTGCGATGTAATTCTTGCCTCCGAGATCGAAGGGATGCTGCACCTCAAACGCAATGTCCAGGTTAATCAGAACATTGGCGCAGGCCGCTTCCCACGAACTACCGAACTTACGAGAGGTACCATCGCACATGAGATAATCCTTCAGAGAAAAAGTCAAAGCCCTGACAACACGGCTACGTTTTTCCTCTTTGGGCATCTCGTCCCAGCCATCTTGAATAGACTTGGAAATCTTTTCGTTTATTTCAGGTTGATACGACGCACGAGTCTCGACCGCACGGTTACGCACTTCGGTAGTCCAACCAAGCCGCAGATTGGCAGCAGATGCCTCTCTTGCTTCATTGGATTTCCTAGAGCAGGCCTCTTTGGCTACCCGGCTGATCTGATCATGCCGAGACAACCGCGTGGTTGATATCTTCTGACGCCGTCTAAGTTTAGCGTCTTCCGACATCGACTCGTGAATCTTCTTACTGCGAGCAGATCGCTGTTCTGGAGATAACAAAGCTAGACGCTTCTTCACCATATCGCTGTAGCGTTTTCGCCTTGCATCAGTCCAAATTACGCTTCTGCCGGTCACGTCAATCTCCTCTCAGATGATCTCAGATCCTCTGCCCACGAGTCAATGCTCTTGAATTGACAATGGACATGCCTTCGATCATTTCTTGGAACCAGCCCCGCTCCGGGATACCTTGGTTGTACTTGTCCACGCTCTGGCTCATCAGCTCTTTGCGCTGCGTGATACCACCCAGAGTCTGGGGCGCACCAAGGAAGAACACTTCGCCCGGATCCAGAACCTTCAAGGTCTCGTAGCGGAATGCGTCGGTGATCAGTTGAACACCAAGCAGACTGCCGAGAGAACCTTCGAGCACGATCTCGTGCTTGCTGACCGGATCGAACCATGACGAGAACTCGGTATCCGCGATGATCTCTTGTGTTACGGTTCAACCGCTTCCGTTGAACCTCTTGCTCTTTCGAGCAAGGACAGACTATATCTTGTACCTGAGCCATCTCAGGCACCCCGATGCTTCGAGTCCGCTTGGACCCTACTGGCTGACGCCATAGTCGTTGAACCTTCCACCTGTCGAACAGGAGGCTCGGCTGCTGATTGTCCAATTTCCATCATTTTTTCGCCATCACGATTGCCGTTACCGGCTGCGTTGTGGCTGACGGAACTCTTAGGAGTTTCCAGCAATTCTTCGGATGCACCTGCTGTATCGCTACGGCAGGGGACCAACTGATGAAAATATTTTCCAGGAATCCGATGCACGAAAAGCAAATCACCCAAAAACTTCTCGAAAGAGTCGTAGCTTCGTTTCGAGATATCGAATTGGCACACAGCTACTGAATATTTTTTCGAGAAAGGTGACCTTTTGAAAGCCGGAACTATCGTCTCGAAAAATCTAGGCTTACCTCGCCAACCCTTGACCTCAATTATCAAATCCATAGATTCGATCACAAAATCAGGGTGGTAGAAGCCACAATCCAATAGCATAGCCGTACCTTCATCGTTGGCATATTTGAATGAAATGCCGAACCGTTCCAATAAACGGTAGCAGTGCGGCTCCCACCCAGAATCCAACATGACGGTACGTCCTCGACAATTGACATATGGTATAAAACGCCGGTGTCCGCCGTTCTTCACCATGGTCTCGTGCCATCTCTTACTCTTCAGCAAAGCCTCTTCTTCTGTAAACCGAGCCCATCGCTTAACCTGACCCTCGCTCCTCTTCTTTTTGATCTCTGCTTTCTGATCTTCTGTCAACGCTGCCCACCACTTTTTATATCCTCGGCGACGTCTTCGGATCACAGAACGCAGTTTCGATGGACCTAGTTTTTCCAGCATACTACCAGAAGTCTTTTGAGAAATTTTTTCTCGGCGGATTTTTTCCGCTTTAGGATCTCGATTGGCCCATGTTTTTGCATGAGCCGCACGACGAGCTAGCTTCTTAATTTCAGACTCACTAGCTCTGTATTTTTTCCCATGTTTACGCATCTTCTCAATCGACTTAGGCGTATGTTTCCGATCTTCAGGTGATTGTTTCGCATACCGAGCTAAAGCCGCCGCACGGAGTTTACGCTTCGCGCTCTCCGATTGCTTTTGACCTTTTCTCGGCATCCATCAACTCCTAGTTCAAACACTCGCGTGTTTCACCAGCATAATCGTTCCAGAGGTCAAACGCAAGGATCGCGGTCGTCACCGGGATGCCCCAACGGGCAACCTGGGTACGCATTTCCGAGAACACCGTCGGGGTGAAGGTGTTGAAAAAGAAAAGGTCGTTGTCCGTCGGGGCCGCATTGCGGGCCAACAGCAACCACGTCTTGTCTTCGCGGACAAGCATTTGCTCCAGGCCGTCCTGGTACTTGTCGTCGAGAAGATCGCCGCTTGCTTGTTCGCATTTGTTACTAACCCCTAAAGGAGCTGGACGAGACATTTCTGCTCGTCTCCTGCGATTTCGCGCAGGCTCGGACTATATCTTGTGCTGACTGCTCAGCACTCGGGCGCTTCTTGGAGGCGTCGCCGCCAACAAGAGAACAACTCAACCGGTCTGATTGTTTGTTCTGAGTCTCTACACCTTCACGGACGTTCCCGTCCGTGCTTGGCTCGGTATTACCCGCAGTTTTCACTGGTAGGGCGTCCACCGAATTCACCCGATTTGAGGAGACCGATGATATGTTTGCGGTAGAAAACATATCCTAGTTAATCTCCTTGTCCTCGATCAGGATGTTGCCGATCAAGTAGAACTCGGGAGGATAGACGTAGTACTGACGCGATTTTGTTGCTTTTTTCGTTGACTAGGTGGACAAGTTCACAGCTATCTAACAGGGACTCAAACGTCATATGCTGCTGTTTGATAGAATAGCGGCAAAGATATACATCGAATTTTTCCGAATACTCCGAGGCTTTGAACGACATGAGTATCTTTTCCATAAAGCGCTCGTAGAACGGAAGACCTTTCACCTCGATAATAATCCCCAAATCTTCAAATACAAAGTCTGGGAACCAAAAACGATCGATAAGGTCTAGCGATCTGCCAGTTTCACCTGCGTAACCAAACGGCATACGCAAGTATTCCAATTGATTGTACATAGCCAGTTCCCAGGAAGAATCCAAATATACTGTTTTCCCTGATAATGTTATCCGGGGGACCGTTCGATACTTGGCTATGCCTTTCAACATCTTGGATAAAAGAGCCGCTCGCCCGTCTGGTCCTAGATTATGCCAATACTCAACCTGATTCATTTTGTTCTTTTCACAAATTGCAGCATAGGCATCGTCATCTAGATTATCCCAAAACATGTCGAGAGACGTTCCAAGATTTTTCGACCGACAGTTTGCTAATTCGACGTTGCTGTAAAAACTATTTTGTCCCTTCTTGAGGCTACAAATCCTCTCTTTATACTCTTGGTCACTCAAATTAGCCCATTCATCTCGTCTGCTGATTTTGAGTTTTTCCGAACGGGTGGGCTGCACATACCCAGCATCTAAACCGCTCAGATGTAAACCCTTTTCAACAAAATACTTACGCGCCAGTCTTGCATAGTAAGGAGTGGACAAACAACCTAGCTCCTTCAACAGCAAAACCATAGCCGATCTAGGACCGGACCAGGTAAGATCTGAATGCCTTACCGTCTTGGCCACGATTGCTTCTTTAGAAGCGTACAACGCTTCCAAGCGCTCACGAGATTCACGATTTAATTTATCTTGTAACCAAGGCATAAACCACACCTAGCGTTATGGACTTTCATCCATAATCTTTACATCGCTGTAAAGAGCAGACTGTCTCATGATCTGGATTATACCAGATCTCGGGGATAACGCACCTGTTACCAGGCTACGTCGAGTCTCGTGGCGTCCTGTCACTTGACTCCAGTCGTTACACCTGATGAAGCATTCCTGCTCCACCTTGGCTCGGTGTTTTCTTGCTATCTCTACCCTTTTAGATTTCAAGATGTTCACCGAATTTACCCGATTCTCATCAACCAGTCACCTAGTTGAGGGTCCGACATTGAACCTGCGATGCGATGACGTTCGGATTCGCCGTGACAAAGAAACTCACGACATCCTTACGACGAACGCGCAGACGACCGGTCTCGCCCTTGCCCAACGGCTTGAGCAAGAGAGTTTTCCGAGAGAAGCCTTCGCGGCCCAACGTCTCCCAGATTTCATCGCCGATTACTTCGCCGAGAGCCTGCCAGGACTGACCGGTCCGGTCATTCCAAGCCTCAACCAGGCGCTGCTGGTGGGCCGCCCGGACCTCGGCCGCGCCCTTGGCGTCCTGCCCGACGTACCGGCTGTCCACTTCGCCGTTGTTGAACATCTGATACAGGGTCGAGATCGCCTGCATCACTTCCTTCTTGTTCCCGGCGTTGAACTCGCCCTTCGAGTTCACCAGGGGCATCGCGGACGCGCGATTGCCAAACATGCCCCGGGGGGCCTCACGGCCACCATCGGCAATGGGCACCCCGCTTCGGGATGCTACCGCGATCTTACGCTTCGCGGCGGCGCTGTACGGATTCGCTACTGCTGCTGACATTGTTCACCTCTTCAAAGTTCTTTTTTGGACACACCAGACCACCCAGCGTATCCTTTCCTGATAAACCTGCCTGTCGGTCGCAAGACCTTGAAGGGGAACGGTTTGCCTTCACAGCAGCCTAGGATCCAGGTGGCCCTGCGGCCTAATCCTGCTTAATACGGCCCCGGTCCCCTGACCGGGGTGGTGGTACTGGACCCACAGCACCTATCAACTATCGACCTCTCCAATATAAGGGATCTGGAGGACTAGACGGCCCTGGGATCAAGATTGGAGATCGGGCCTGGATCAATACGGTCTACCTGACCTTGACCTTCAGGTGCGTGGACGTGAGCTTTTGCGCCAACGTGGTAGTGACTTCTGCCGCAGACCGTATCTGCTCGGAGAATTCCGAGATCATCTGGCGGGTATGGCTCCGGTAAAACGATAGCTCTTCGCGGTGCCCGGCTTCTCCCCGGGCAATCTTCTGTTTCATCAAAGCGATGTCGAGTTGTTCTCGTTGCAGCACCGGGGATCCATCGTCTCGCCGCATCTGGGTCAAGATCTCGCCGATCGGTGCTTGGCGCCTCTGGATCTCGATGGCGCGGTCGAGATCCTCCTGGGTAATGAACCCCAGGTCCACCAAGATGTTCCCAATGGATGTTTCGTCGATCCTGGCCTTCTCGAACTTGCCGTTCCCAGGCTTCATGTCGACCTCTACTCAACGCGATGCAGAAACGAGAGCAAGGCTTCCCGAAGGGAATCGAGCGCCGTCTTGTTCGAGGACAACGTTTCGATCAGTTGCCGGTACTGCTCCTTGGCGTCGTCCTTTTGTTCTTTGTGGAGTTCCAGGATATACCGGGCCATCCTCCAGATCACGAACATCAGGACCGCGGACAGGCCCCAGCCCCCGTACTCGTAGATCAACCCAGCGATCGGCCTTGCCGCCGCCGAAATCGGATCGGGGGTTTGCCCCAGGATCACATGATATAGCAGCATGAAGTCCATTGTGATGCACCGCCGGCATAACCACTAGGATACAGCCATTCCTCTAGATCAACTAAGCAAAAAGAAAGGGGACACCCAACCGCAGTCGAGTGCCCCCTCGCTTACTTCGACCTACCTGGAACTACGGCGCCAGGTTGAACGCGATACCAAGCATCGCGTTGTTGGGGTTCGGCACATGGATGACACGGGCGCCCGGAACCGCAGTCCCAGCCCCACCGATCGTCAAGATGCCGTCCGGCCCCGTCGTGATGACCCCGGTGGATCCTGGCACCGCGGTGCTCCAGTCCACGTTCGTGTCATACTCCGAGGTGAAGAGTTCGCCAACGCCACCACCCACCGCCACGGTGTTGAACAGGGCACCGGCTTGGTTGTTGATGTTCCGCTGGTAGAACCGCTGGCGGCTCTGCGCCACCGTGAGGTTCGCCTGGTACCACACCCGAACCGAGAACCCTGCGGCGCCCGAATGGAACGTGATCACCCCGGTGCTGATGTTCGGCTGGAACTCCGCGGCGGCGCCGGGGGCTCCTGCCACTTCTGTCATGTCGCCGACGCCAACATGGTTCACCCGGGTGCTGGCGTTCGGGGGAGTCCCCACGATGCTGTTGTACTTGAGCTGGATGGTGTACGGCCCGGGGGCCGCCGGGACCACGAAGTCCTCGACCATCGGGATGACGCCGATCTGCTCGTTGTCGCTGATGGCAAAACCAGCGATCTGGTAGGTTGCCGCCAAGGCATCGCCCTTCTGGACCTTCTCTTCGCCGGCTTCCAGGACCGACCGGAGCACAACGCCTTCCCGATCCACGACCTTACCGGTCGAGACGTCCTTCTGGAGCGTGATGCTGAAATGAGTTCGCTTGAGATCGTACATGATGATTCTCCTGTTTCTTTCTTTCCTTGACTAGGTTTTGCCTGCCGGGTGCGTTACTTACGCAACCTCGGACCCGCCCCACCAAGACTCAGTTCGCGGCGCAGGCTTTGTTTGTGATCGCCCAGGGCATTCCCGACAACCGTCGGGATCCCCGCGACTGCCACGGAGCTTGCGGCCAATCGCTGCGAGAGCGTTGGGGCTTGCTCAGGAGCCGGGAAGGCTTCGGGAAGCTCTTCACCGGCCGACTCATTGCCTGCCGGAAGAACGTCCATGTCGCCGATCGCGGCTTTGATTTGCACGAGCGCTTCGGGGTTCATCTCCATGTATTCCACGGCCTTCGAGAGAACGGTCTCGAAATACTTGGTCGAACCTCGACGGAACGCCGCCTCGATGATGGGACTCGGGTTGGTGATCCCGAAGGCATGCAACTCGGCCCAGAGCGACTCCTTCAAGGGATTGCCATGATCCTTGTAGAAGTTCTTGTCCATGCCGGCGCACACAATCGCGATCCTGTTCATCAAGTCCTTCATGAGGTTCTTGGTCAGGGCCGTGATCCGCTGGTCGGCGTTGGCTTCGGCCCTCGCCTTGATCGTGGTCGCGAGCTTGGTCTTCTCGACCTCATTGGCCCACAGGTGGGCCTTCAGTTGCTTCAGGACGGGCTGGAGCCCCACCTTCTCGATGGCGCCGGCAACACCCCGGTGGTAGTCCGCGGAGCAGAACACTTCACGGATCTCCTCGGGCTTGGGCTGGTCCTTCAGGTAGACCCTGGCGACCGGCATGCCCTTGATGTCGAGGTTCCAGTACGGCGAGGCGCTGGCTTCCTCATCGAACAGGGTCATGTGGACGTCGGCCTCCGAGACGCTCTCGATGGCGTCGGTGCTCTGGAGGGCCTCGTACTGGACGGCATCGGCCTCGTCGGACGGCTCGTCGTCGGCGGTGCTGGGATCCTCATCGCTCGGCTCACTAACCGCCGGGGGCATCGAAGGATCCTCATCGCTCTGCAACGGCATACCATCCTGGCCCACCGGCTCGATGACCGGTTGGCTCTCGGCCGGCGGCAACGCCAGTTCCGAGGGCTCATCGCCACCAAGGGCGCTGGGGTCAAGATCTTCATCCCCAAGGGCGCTGGGCTCATCCGAGGGCTCGTCCTCGGCGTTGCTCGGCTCCATGATCTCCACGGGGGCGCCTTCGTCGGCCTTCAGGAGGCTGACGGTCCGGCTGATGTCCTGGCCGGTCATGGCGTCGAAGACCTTGGGACTCTGGATCGAGAGCAGCGGGGCGCTGGTGACTCGGGTATCCTTCCCGACCTTGAACTTGACCATCTGGTCCGACACGGCCAAGACCGTGGCGAGACCATCGGTGTCGACCTTGCCCTGGCACTTCATGGGCTTCCCGGTGATCGGGCTGAAGACCTTGGCCTTGGTCATCGGGGCAATGATCCCCATCTTGCTGTCGGCGTCCAGGTAGTACCCGTAGCTCGTGCCAGCGTCCGGCGGGGGGCCGAAATAGTGGTACCCGGACTTGTAGCCCCGGGGACCTAGGGCCACAGGCTTCTGATACAGGGGGTTGTACATGAAGGCACTCTTGACCTCACCGGCGGTCGGCGGCGCCATCAAGTCGCTGGGCTCGTCGTCGGCGGTGCTGGGGTCGCTGGGGTCGTCTTCGCCGGCAGCGCTGGGATCGATCGGCTCATCCTCGGCGGCCAGCGGGGGGAAATCGTCCGCTTGGCTGGGATCCTGAAGGTCCTCGCTGGCCACCGGCTCCAACAGCTCTTCGCCATCGCCCTGGGCGCTGGGATCGCTCGGGTCGAGACTCGGCTCACCCTCTTCGATCTTCTTGTCGAGCCATGCCGGTTTGTCGTCGCCGGCCTGGATCCGGGTCCTCGCCGCGATTCTCTTGTTCCGCTCATCCCGCAACTGCCGTGGTGTCAACTTCATTTTCGATTCTCCGTAAGGCTACTACGCCTCTCTCAATAGTTCCCTTAACCCTGCTAAAAGGCGTTGCCCTCCATGGGCACTGCAAAATATATAAGGAGGTTACAGAACCTCTACTTCAACCTGTTTCGGGCCAACATCGACACGAACTTGATGCCGGAATCCGCTACATGCTTCAACATCCTTTGGTCCATGCCGTCCAGCATCTTGATCATCTTCTGGTAGGTCGGGGAAGCGGGGTCGATCTTGTTGATCGCGCCGAACCGACGCTTCAGCTCATCAAGCTGTTTCGGGGAAAACGTGCTCATGTCATCGGCGGCTTGCAGCAGTTCCGCCGCGATCGATACGGCGCCCCCAACCTTCACGCTCCCGTGGGTTACCATCGCGTGCCGGAAGATCTTCTGGGCGGCGTCGTGGGCATCATCAAAGTATTTGAATCTAGCGTGGAACAGCTTTTGGACTTCCCGGTCATCCTTGAACTGCGGAGACAACTTGGCGTGCTCGCCGCCTCCTCCAAGACCAACCCCGTAGCTTCCGTCCATCCTGGGAAACACCGTCAACATTTTGATGGAATCCCGGGGGTTGGCCGTGACCTCGTGTTCCGCGTCCACCAAGGCGGACAGATCCATACGACCGGCTTTCTCCAGGACTGCGGCAACGTCATCGAGCAGCTCCCGCTTCCCGAGGATCGGGGTCGCAGAAGATTGGACTTTCGTGCCCACGAACTTCTCGATGATGGCCTCATGCTGCGGAGAGGATCCCATCGGATCCAGACCGGCTTTCTCCAACGCCTTCTTGAGATCTTGATACTTCTTGGGATCGTGAGCGTGAAGATCCCGGAGGTAATGACGATAGTCGTGGTTGTGCCAGTACGGAGTTTTCAACTGTTCGGGAGATCCCAGGATCGGGGTCGACGGCGGGTTCTTGACGGTCTCGTCCTTCACGGGCTCGATGGTGGAATCATTTTTGCTGATCGAGCCGTCGGGCAGGACCTTGAAGTCGAAGATCAACTCACCCTTGAGCAATTGATATACCGAGATTGGGCGCCCCAGGATCCTCGCGGCTTCTCCGGCCTTCTGTTCCGCTTCCTCTCGGTTCGGGAAATTCGTTTTGTCGATCCGGTACGAAGATTCATCGAGGATCCACATGGTTGCTCCTGCCTTCTATAACTAAGAGGAAATAACCACATCCAAGCCCACGGTCTTGGTCATGGGATCAATGATCGAAATATTCATCCCGGCGGCTACCCAGCGGGACACCGAGATATCCATCCCGACGGACATGCGGGTCCCCCGGATACTAACGGCCATCGGGATATCAAGACGGGACTCTACGATCGATAGGCTCATCCCCACCGAGATACTTGGGGCAATAATCAACATCCCCATCGAGACCCAGCGACACGGGGTTATCGAGTACCCGGTGATCACCATGGACATCTGGTTATCAATTTGGTGTTCCTGCCCGGCCATCAACAAGGGGACCACCAGGTACCCGGTGTCGTCCCCGCAGGGTAGGTACCCAGAATCTGCCGCCGGCATGGCCCCTTGGCTATCGAGCAGGCGCCCGCTGTCCCAATGGCCCGTGGCGGAAAAATCCACATACCCGTTGAACCCAGGATCTATTTCATCCTCATGGTCTACCGGCCGGATAGGAAAATCTGGCGTCGGCCTCATGTCCAACGGGTAGGTCGCGGCACAGATCCTCATGTCCGATTCCGAGAAGATCGTGAACCTCACGTCGATGTTCTCGAAGCAGATCGACTGCAACGCCAGGTTCGTCAGGCTACAGGCATCTTCTCCGAAGTCAAACCTGTGGCGCTGGAGATCCCCATTCTCATCGTAGAACGCGACCTCGTACTCCGATATCGAAACCAACCGGAACACCTTGAGGTTGTTGATGTACCGGATGAACGCGAGCCATTTCCGGATGCACTGGTTCGCGGGCCAAACATGAGCCTCGACGCCCGCAAAGCCTTCTTGACGGTTGACCAGGGGCCGGACCGCGGGCTCGAAATTCAAGGGATCGGCCACCTGTTGGACGAAGATCGGGGTCGAGAGCGTCAGGGCCGTCAAGAGATCCCTGACCCCCGATTGTTTCCCGGGGCTCTCCACAAGGGACCGGATCGCCAGCTTGGTCGCGAGGATCTGTTGGGACCGGACGTCCGGCAATAGATTTGAAAACGGCAACAAGGGCTCGGCCAACCGGGTACTGACCGGCGAGTATACCGCGGTTTCTTGCTCGTCGATCCTGATCTTGCTGTAATTGTAGATCTCCCGGGCATAGCTGCACAGGACCGCGGCATAAGTCGTCGCCGCCACCACGATGGTGTCGGATCGTCCCGACGAATCCACAGCCACGATGGTGTTGAGTCCTCGGCCTAGCCGGAGCTTTACCGGCAAGACCGTTTGATCCGGCACCACCACGTACTGTTGGGTTTCATCGGCCTTGCCGGCAAGATCCCGGCGGATCACCGAAATCTGCACCGACATCCCCGGGGTAATGGCCCGGAGGTCGAACGCCGTGGTATTGAAGCTGTACGGCACGGTGTACTGGCGCTTCAGGACAAACCCGGTCTTCGGCATCGAGTCCAAAAGGCTCTGACAGGTCTCCGTCGAGATCGACGAGGAGGGTCGGATCGAGAAGGTCTCGCCAAGCTTCGCGGATTCAGCGCTCTGGACCAAGAAGATCGGGGATTCATTGGATCGATTATCCACGTCATCGATCGCGATGATCGTGAGGCTACGGGTCGGGACCGCCGGGGCGAAATCAACCTGGAAGGATCCGGTACCATCCTGATTGTTGAAGAAGTCATGGATCAGGACCACCCCGGTGGCGGAAGGCCCCGAGACCACCGCGACAACATCACGATCGAGATTAGCGATCCCGAAGGTTTCGTTGATCCCGGGATCTGGAACCGCATGGTCCCCTGTGATCAACGGGGTCGCGACCACGGTATCCAGGGCGAACAGTTGCGAGGCTGCCCCTTGCTCCGCGACCCACATGTCCAGATTAACGAACATCCGAGCCTTTCAGCGTCGAACCGTGATCTTCAGGCGGGTCTGATCTATGGAGGAAACTTCGTTTTTTGCCAAATCGACGGTCTCGACGTCGTAGTAACCACCACTAACTCGACGAAATTTAGTGATCCGGATGGTGCTGACGCCCCCGACCTCATCGCGGATTTTCTGCCGGATCACCTCGGGCTGCAAGATATCCTGGAAATACCCGGTCTCGATCTGACCCGTGAGGTTCGTCAAGATGTCATCCGAAACTCTCGATGGATCAAATGATGTCACCACTGTGGCTTCGAGTTCGATCCACAGGAGGATCCTCCGAGGCTCCCGGACCAGTACATCGGTGTCAAACGGACGTTCCAACGAGAAGGCGTCGGCCTGGAGGTTCTCCAGAAGAGAATTGTAGCTATAGGATAGAACCACGACGTCGGCAGCAACCAGCGGGGCTGCCAACAGAACATAGTCGAGGCTCCTGGGAGATCCCCCAGTCTCCCGGGTGGTATCCTGGATGAAGGAAAACGTCGCCGTGGTCCCGTTGATCGAGACCGACTCGACCGAATGGACCGGCCGGTGCTCCAACGCGATCTGGGTTTCGCCCCCGACCGCCACGTAGGTTTGGGCCAAGGAATCAATCTTCTCGCCCAAGACATAGGCATCGATCGCCGGGTGGGTCGTGGGCCTCCGGAACAAAGACCGATCCTTGGGGTACACCAGGGACACGTCCGTGACGTTCTCGGAGTCGTAGTTTCGGATGTCTGATATGATACCGCCGCCAGTTTCAGGATCAAGACCCGCGAACTTGGCCTGGACCCTCGCGACCGCATTGGGCAGATCCTCTTGAACCTCTCCGCCGGCATACTCCCCAATGTTATCGGTCCCGTCGATCCCATCGATCTTGGTGATCAAACGACTTACCCGATGGGCCGGGAGATCGAAGGTAGGCCCCACCGCCGTGGCCTCGCAGCTCGCCGATATCTCGTACCGACGGGTCTGGGGGTTATAGAAATTCGCCGCCGAAATGTACGGGAGCGTTGTCTTGGTAGACACGAAATAGGTGTATCGTTGATCCTCGGATCCTACCAGGTACCCCCGGTCAATCACGATATCGCGGATCGGTTTCGTATAGGCGTAGAACACTTGATTCTTGGTTTTGCTGGGCTTACCACCACCAAGCCGGAGGCTGAAGCTCGTGGCCATCGCGGCGATCTCGTCCTGGGTGGCGACGCGATCAAGCTGCAAAGTCGACAGGATTGTCAGGCGCTCGACCTGTTGTTCCGTTTTGGCCAGTTCTGACGGTACGGGTCGGAGCAGGTAATCGTAAACCGGACCCTTCACGACATCGACCGAGGGGTCAATGGTGGTCAGGCTCTCGACCATGGATTGCAGAATTTCTGAATCAGTCCGGGACATTTTTGCTCCACCGATGATCAACCATAATCACGGCCCCGCCGGCAATGCCAAGAGGCTCCGGATCGTCTTCTCGATGTCCCGGCTGTACCGGTAGGATTCCTGATGCCGCAGGCTCACGGCCAAGATACTGTCGCCCATGATTGTCCGATTCTTGAACCACACCGATACCCAGAACACGAAATCCCCCGCCCCCATGGACTCGATGATCATCTTGTTGATCGAGTCTATAGTCTCGTCGTCATCGGCGTAGGGATCTTGTTCTTGCAGCCGCTTCAACCGCTGGATCGCTTCATCGATCTTGCGGCTGATAATGGCTTTACCGACAAAGGCCTCTACAGACGCCGGGATGTTGAGGTCGGCGATTTCGGATCCGTAGTCTCGGGCGGCATCCAACGGGGTCATCAGGATCTCGGCGAGGTCCTGGTTTCCTTTATCAGCCCCAGAGATCGCTTCAGATCTCCCCGCCGAGTTGATAAATATGTCGCCATCGGCGCATCGAATCGTCGTGCTCAAAATATCCCCCGTCAGTACGCCAACAACGAGGTTGGCCAGGACATGAGTTCCTGAAGCTGTTCGCTCGATACACTTTGATGTAGACGTTCCTGAACCCGTAGCTGCACCTGAGCCAAATGGGTCAGGCGCTCGTCCATGACAAACAGCTCTTCGGCGCCAGCCTGCATGTCCCGGATCATCAGGCCGACCTCCGGGGTATCACTGAACTTCCCGGCAACGAATAGCTTTTTCCACTCGTTGAACGCCAGGGTCATGGCCATGACCTCCAGGGCCTTGGACGAGGTATCGTCCTGATCCGCCACCAATGCCTCAAACGCGATGGCGTCACGATCAAGCCTTGGTTCCTGGAGCAGCCCCGCGGTCGTCAGCCAAGTCAACGCCGCGGTGATCGTAATGGGATCCTGGAGGATGATGAATGCCTCAAAGTCCTCCGAGATGGATTTGTTGCCCTTGGACTGGGCATCGTAATAGGTAGGCCGCGGGGTCTTGCGGTTCGTCTGGACCTTCGCGAAATCATCGCCGCTGAGTTCTACCGTGGACATAAAATCTCCAGTAACAAAATAAGACTATCCGATCTTGAAAGCTCCACCCTCGACAAACGTCGAGGTCTTGGAGGTCGTGGCCCCGGTGGTCAAACTGGCGGCCTGGGTGGTGCTGAGCGAAGCCACCGGAGACTCCGAGACACTCGCGGGGGTCCCGGCCGTCGCGGACGCTGAGGACCCTAGGAGCCCCGCCTCTACGCTGGCCGACGCCTCTATCTTGAGATCTCCCATGAGCCCCATGGCCACGGCCACGGGAACAATCGCCGCGGCACAAGTGACCGCGAACTTCAGTTCCAAGGACATGCTCAAAGCCGCGGCGATGTCGATCTTGAAGATCTGGAGCATCCCGAGCAACTGCGTGATGAACATGGTCGCAAGAACCACCAGGTCATTCAGGCGATCCAGCAACATCGAGAGATCTGGTGGTGGAGGACAGAGATCAAACGAGAACGGTTTGAACCCACAGATACCCCCGAACAGCAACTGCACCAAGGCATTGGGGATACAGAGGAAAGCCTTGATCGCCAGGACCACTGCGGCCACCGCCGCCATCGCGGCGGTAAAGGCTCCCAAAAACACCTGCATCTGGAACGGTAGACCGATCGCCAGGTTGATCGAGATATCGAGCCCTATCCCGGCGGATCCCAAACACGTAGAAAATTGAGCCCCGGCGGACGCCGAAGCCGCGCCAGCCCCGAGACTGAGGAGTTTCTGAAACAGATCAAGGCCCTGTTGCGCCAGGGTCTGGATCGTCGCGATGGCCTCGAAGATACAGGAGGCCAAGGCTCGACATTTCGGATCCTGAATATCATCCAGGGCCAAGGCCTCGCCGTCGATCGTGATCCCCGTGGCCGTGGGGTTTAGCCTCAAGGACCTGTTCATATTCAGGGCCGCGAGCAGCATCGTGATGGGATCACCGTTGCGACCCGCCGGAGAGATCCCGGTGTCGCTGGCCTGGATCTGACTGGTACGATTAGGCCGAGACGACGGATTGTTCGCCCCCACCACTTGGTTGATGGTCTTGAGTACGGCTTTGGCGGTAGGGGCCGGATCGATTCCCCCGATGTCCGGCCTTGACATCAACCGGCAGACATCAACCTCGGTCATGTCGGTGTTGGTCAGGAGGCTGGTCACAACCTCGGGGTCCACCACGGCGGAGTAGACCCGACCGACATCCTTGGGGGCCAACAAGACATTGGTAAGGTCGGACCCTACGATCCCCATGGCCTTCAAGCGCTTCAACGTCGCGAAGTCTCGTTTGATTGTCTTGATCCAAAAGAAGCGGATCAGGATCTCGCCCTCAGGTTTTCCGCTGAGCTTCGCGGCCTTCGAGAGACTGATGTTCTCACCAATCTTTCGCTCCACCACCGTGTAGGAAAGAAGCTCTCGCCCGCAACTCGATCCCGCGGCATTCTCCACGGTATCGTTGTAGCTCGTGACAAAGATGAAGTCTCGACTCAGGTCGGGGATCCGACAACCGCTCTCCGAAATCTCCAGGGATTGAAAGAGCCGCTTGAGCGTCCCGAGCTTGGTCGCCCCCTTGGGGATCAGGATCCCGTTGATGACGTTCAGGCCGAACATCTTGCCGAGTTGTTCCTCGACGGCGTTGCGATCTGAGGCAGATTCTGGGGGCAGCATCCCAAGGGAACTCGTCAACGTCGCGATGCTGTTGGGGGTCGTGGGATCAGGATTGACCGCAAGGAACTGATCGACGGCCCCGAGGGCCGCGTTCATGGCCAAGACCGCGGACCCAACACTTGTCTGGGCTCCATTGATAGCATCTTGGGCACCAGCAAACGCCAACCCCAAGGCATCTTTGAAACGCTTGACCGCGTCCGGGAGATCATACCCGCAGGGATCAAACGCCGGCAGTATACGGCCCGTGGTAG
>Ga0315288_10005645_pt1 | contig 15904 bp, 15 predicted proteins | sample YL17G11_20_MG_FD_203454 | JGI IMG/M metagenome (GOLD analysis project Ga0315288, IMG submission 203454) | Sediment microbial communities from Yellowstone Lake, YNP, Wyoming, USA - YL17G11_20 | ecosystem: Environmental > Aquatic > Freshwater > Lake > Sediment | place: USA: Wyoming | collected...
CGGTGGCAAGTGTTATGAATTTTACTTTTGGCAAAAATAAAACGTCTGCTTCGATTGCTTGTACCGTATTTATTAGATTAAATACCGAGCCCTTTTCCGTGGCAATCGAAACCGAAAAACCAGCTTTTTCAAATTTTTCCCGTAAACTAAAAAGGTCTTGCCAGCAACTTCTTTCTTCCTTAATACATTTCATGTCAGTTGATTCGGGTAAAATACCCATCAGGATAATTTTGTATAGGTCATTTTTGAGCCACAGAAAAATATTATCTTTCATAGATAATTCACTATTTATTACTATAATAGCATTACGCATTTTAGTGTGTCAATTTTAGTTTAATTAATAATAGAATATTAGCAAAAAGTAAAGTTATAAATGTAACGATAATTCCAAGTTTTAACCATTGCTTAAATAAAAATTTACGCCGATAAGTCCGTTCATAAACACCGATTGCAACCAGATTAGCCGTTGAACCAATCATTGTTAAATTACCACCAAAACAGCCTCCAATTAATAAACTCCACCAAAAAACATTTGCACCTAAAATTCCCTGTGCATTTAAATCTTTTACGACTGGTACTAAAGCAGCAACAACCGGTAAATTATCAACAACCCCGGAAAGTAGACCTGAACCCCAAAGCAGTAAAGTAAGAATACTTGCACTCTCTTTTAAAGGACCAAGGAATTGAAATGGTAATATATTACCTGCTTTAATTAAAATATGGGCAAGTTTCACGGTAACACCCGTATACTCTAAACATGCCGCATTAGCGAAAAGAAACATAAAATAAAGGATAGTCCACCAATCCGGTCCTTTTTCGATAAAATATCTACCACGCTCCTCTTCTCTTAAAACAATAAATCCAACAATTGCTAATACTGTTGCCAAAAGCACAGTCCGCTCTTCAACTCGTAAAAGATGTTCAAAAAATGAGTGCATTACGATTAAGAAGACGAAAACCAGAAAAACCGTAATCGCGGTATATAATTCTTTCTTTTCGGTACTGCCCATTTTATTACTTATTTCGTCAACATTAATTGGAACTTTGCTTTTCACTTGTTTTCGGTAGAAATAAACAATTATAAAAATTATTAGAAGAACAGATAATAATGAAATAACCGTAGAATTTTTTAGGAAATCGAAGAAAGTGAGTTTCCCAGCAAATGCTAAATAAATACCAATCGGATTGCCAATGAGAGTTAATGCGCTACCAATATTAGTTGCCATAACTAACCCTAAAAGATATGGAATAATCCCAATTTTAGTGTAACGGGAAATCTCAATTGCAATACCAAAAGTTATCAGGATTGCAGAAACTTCATCTACCAACCCGGCCAAAATCGCAGAAAAGAACATCAATGCACCAAAAAGCAGTAACGGTGATTTATGGAAATGTTTTAATGCCTTTAAAACCAGAAATTTAAACATACCTTTATCTTCAAACCATTTTACTAATACCATTACCGCAATAATAAATAATATCGTTGGGATGGACATAAATTTTACCGTTGTCTCGATGTCCATCACACCGGCAACCAATAATAAGCTCAGAGCAGCGGCACCAAATGCAACTCGGTATCGGAAAAATAAAAGCGTTCCTAATACCATACTGAAGAATAATGTTGTCGATATTACTTCTTTTGTTATCCAAATCGACTGATTAAATCGTAAATAATCTAATTTTTTATAAATATCTAATTCAGGAAGTTTAATGTAGCTAAATAAAATCTTGGATAAAATTAAAACCCCAATCATTCCCAAAGCAAAATAGACAGTTTGACCGTGTCTGTGTAAAAAATTTGGTTCATAAGAACCGGTTAGAATATTATATACATTTGTAGTTTTCTTTTCTTGTAAAAGAGTATCTAATGTTTCTGGAATATTTAATACGCGAGCTACTTCACCTAAAACGGTTAAATATTCCTGTCTTCGATTTTCTGATGCGAATAGAAAAACTGCTAACTTGACTGGTTTACCATCCATAGCTCGCCAATCAATACCTTTTTCACTTTTAAAGACAACTCCAAATAATTTATCCGAGTTCTTTAATATAACATGGGGAATTGCAATACCTTTTCCTAATCCGGTAGTTCCAACACTCTCACGATTCTGCAGGTCATTAATTATTTCATTAACTTGGTTTTCATCAATTACTTTTTGCTCTTTAAGTTTGTTAGCAATAAACCTAAAAACTTCATCCCGTGTTTTCAGATTCGAATCAATAAAAATTAAATCTGGTGAAAATATCTCTTTCAAATTAATTAACGCCATTATATGATTCTAATCGTTTTTTGTGATTTGTCAATTATATTTCCGAGAACACTGAAAAACAGAAAAGATTACCACGCTAGCGAAGCGAGGCGAAGCCCATAGCACGAATATTTTCTTTATTGATGTCGCTGTCGCTCCATCTACGCTTCGCGTCCGTGTTATTCGTTTGATTAGTGTCAGTTCCCCCGCACCTATTCATAAACACAGTGTAGATAAATGAAAAAATGATGCTTTCCTCATACAACCTCAAGAATAGGTGCGGGGTGAAGTGGTAAAAGATTTATATTGACGATTACAATATTTTTTGTATAATAACAACCTATGGCAAAAAGAATTAGACCGATTTCGATTGTAAGCGGAGTAAATGTAGAACAATCGGACCAGATTTTTGCAGTTAATGGACCATTAGGACGTCTGGAACTAAAAATTCATCCTTCTATTACTATAAAAGTAGAAAACAATAATATTTTAGTTACAGAAAAGAAGCCAGATTCGATGGTTTACGTTGGAACTGCTCAATCTCATATTAAAAATATGATTAAAGGTACTACGCAAGGATTTGGAAAGATTTTAGAGGTTCGAGGTACTGGTTATCGAGTACAAAAAACTAAAGAAGGTATTCAAGTTTTTGTTGGTTTTAGTCATCCGGTCGATTTTCTAATACCAAAAGGGATAACGGCTGATTTAAAGCAAATTCCTAATCCTGATGACACCAAAACACAGATGACTGAAGTAACTCTAAAAGGATGCGATAAGCAGTTAGTTGGAGAGATTGCGGCAAAATTACGGGATATAAAGCATCCAGACGTTTATAAGGGAAAAGGTATTCGCTACAAGGGTGAATATGTCCGTAAAAAGGCTGGTAAACGCGCCATTGCAGCTCAAACATAATTAAATCCTAAAAAATTCTCTGTGTTAACCCCGCCCCTATTGTTAGGTCATTTAGAGATAAACCGTAAGTTTATGTTTATCTTTATGCCATTTGACAATAAGGGCGGGGTTAATCTGTGTTAATCTGTGGTTAAATAAATGATAGTAGGTAAATTTAAAGTTTATCCTGCACTTGATGGATTTTTTCGGCTTGATGGTGGTGCAATGTTTGGTGTTGTTCCGAAAGTTATTTGGGAAAAGACCAATCCATCGGATAAAAATAACCGCATTCTATTAACCCTTCGTACATGCTTAATTGATACTGGTAAAGAATTAGTTTTAATTGACACTGGTATCGGTCATAAATTTCAAGGAAAATTCGAAGATATTTATCAGGTTAAGAAAGAAATCTATTTAGAAAAATCGTTAAAAGAACTTGGCTATAAACCAGAAGATATTACCATAGTTATCAATACCCATCTCCATTTTGACCATTGCGGTGGTAATACCAGTCTTGATGCTAATGGCAAAATTGTCCCAACATTTCCCAATGCTAAATATTACATCCAAAAAGCAGAATGGGAAGCAGGAAATAATCCGGACGACCGTTCTCAAGCAAGTTATCTCAAAGAAAATTTCCTGCCTATACAAACTGCTGGTTTATTACATTTAGTTGATGACGATAAAAAAATTATTGATGGAATCAAAGTAATCAAAACAGTTGGTCATACATATGGCCATCAGGTTATTTTAGTAACATCTGAAGGTAAGAGTTTAATTTATTGGGGCGATTTAATACCAACTGCCTCTCATCTCAGTCTCCCCTATCTAATGAGTTATGATTTATTTCCATTGCAAACTATGGAACAAAAAGAGAAACTTTTAGCAAGAGCACTTAAAGAAAATTGGGTTTCATTCTTTGAACACGACCCCAAAATTGCTATGGCGTATCTAACCCAAGAAGACAAAAGAATCAAAATCAAGTCAGTCATAGAATAAATAATTCCCTTGATTTTTCCTAAATTTCATGTATTATAATAATAAAAATTGAGCTATTATTTAACACGGTGAGAGGAAAACTATGTCAGTAAAATCCGCAACTCAAAAAACTTTAACATTACTACTATCTGGTAAAAGTCGAGAAGCCAAAAAATATGCTGGTAAACATGTATTAGTTGTTGGGAATAAAGTAATTCCACTGAAAGAGAAAAGAGAAGAAATTTGGCGAGACATTAACGAACTGAAAAAGAAATATGGTGAAATGCCTGTAATCACATTTATCCCACGAACTGACATCTCGTATATTTTATAATATGGAGATAGCAAAATTTCCATTCAGAAAAATTGGTAAGGAATATTTAGGTACAATTTGGCGACCCTATGCAATAGTTTTAATCCTAAGTAAAAATAATGAGTGGGTGCCAGTTGAAATGATGGTCGATACTGGTGCGGATTACACGCTTTTGCCAAAAAAGTATTCTGAGGTACTGGGAATTGACCTTATAAATTGTGTTCCTAAAACGACACTGGGTGTCGGTGGTTCTGAAACTGTTTATCTTTATAAATCACTAACCGTCAGATTAAAAAATTGGCAAAAACAAATTCCAGTTGGTTTTTTAGAACGGGACGATATTCCTGCTCTTTTAGGAAGATTAGAATTCATTGAGGCTTTTGAAGTAATTTTTAAGAATTTCGAGATAATATTTAAAAAATAGCCGCCTGAAATTTTACCTACTTTGAGCACGACCCTAAGATTGCAATGGCATATTTATTTCAAGAAGACAAAAGAATTAAAATCAAGTCAGTAATCCAATAAGCCTTTAATATTTAACCACAGGTAAACACGGGTGAACACTGAAAACCAATCGCTGTAATATTCCAATCTTACAATCAATACATTGACTGTAGCAATAGACAATCAAGTCTTAATATTGACAGAATATATAATCGGGATACAATAAGCATAAGTATGAGTAATAAAAAAACAAAAATAGAAATAATCAAAATCTTAAAACAACACAATAAAGACTTAAAAGAAAAGTTCAAAGTAAAAGAAATAGGACTTTTTGGTTCTTATGTAAGAAACGAACAGAGAAGAAAAAGCGACATTGATATTCTGGTCAAGTTTGAAGAGGAAGGTATAACGTTTGACAATTATATGAACTTAAAGTTTTATCTTGAAGAACTATTTTCAACCAAAGTAGATTTAGTGATGAAGGATAGTATTAAAAAAGCATTAAAATCATATATATTACAAGAAGTAGTTTATGTCTAAAAGAACTTTTATTGCTTTATTACAGGATATTTTAGACGAAACCAAAAAGATTGAAGCATTCACTAAAAATCTCAATTACAAACAATTTTCTAATGACACTAAAACCCAATATGCTGTTGCAAGAAGTTTGGAAATAATCGGAGAAGCAGTAAAAAAATTACCGAATGATTTAAAAACTGAATACCATCAAATTGAATGGAAAAAAATTGCTGGTTTAAGAGATATCCTTATTCACGATTACTTTGGAATTAATTACAAAATTTTATGGGATATCACTCAAAATCAAGTACCAGATTTACGTGATAAGATTAAAAAAATTTCTAAAGACATAAAATAATCTGGTTAACCTTTCATCTTCAATCATATAATCATCTAATCGATTGTTATAGTATTACTTTTGACATTTAACCTTTGAGTTTTGAGTTATATTATATCTATGCTGTGCTCCGCATCTATGAATAGGTGCGTGGGTAATCAATGAGATTCTTCACTTCGTTCAGAACGGCGTCTTTGTAATCAGCGAAGTTAATCTTAGAATCCGACGAAGTCGTTGCGCTGTTGCCAAAGGCAAGCCCTGGCAATCTCATTCTGTATGTATAATCTTTTAATCCACGACAGCCAGCATTTGACAAAGAAAAAATGAAGCAAGCGAAAAGAATTTGACAATCACATGACATTCGTATTTTCAGCATTGACATAATTGATTGATGGGTTAAAATAGAAACGTGAAGAGTGATATTAACTTATCTAGCGCAATGATTGCTGATTTACCAAAAATTAACACTCTTTTATTACCTAAAGAGTATGAATTGTTACCAAACAACTCAGAAGTTTTTGAATTAGAGTTTGCATTTTACGAATTTAAATTTCTTACTAAGGATGAAATTATAAAAAGAGGGGCATTTTTCAAAAGCATTGATGAAAAATCTACTAATCACTATCTAATTTGTTCGGGAAACAGTCATCTTATTTGGGAAGGGCGGTCAAAGATTACGAAATCATATTTTAAAGAAGGAAATTTTTCCACCGGTTACGCAACACATGGTTTATTTCCTTATAGAGGTAAATTCCACCCGCAATTAATAAAAGGACTGCTAAATATCTTAAAAGTCCAACCGGGAGATGTTGTTCTTGACCCAATGTGTGGCAGTGGAACATTAAACGTAGAGGCAAGCATAATAGGCATTGATTCAATCGGGGTCGAAAAAAGTCCATTTTGTGCTTTGATGAGCAAGGTTAAATATGAAGCACTAAAAAGCTCTATTGAGCAATTAAGCAAAGTTGAGAAAGATAGCGAAAAAAATTACAAAGTTTTGATAAAAAGTAAAAGATTACCTATCAACTTTAAGTTTGAAGATGGATTTGATATTGTGGAAGGAATCACTTTGCTGGTTTTTTTAGATGCTATGGGTTATGCAAGAAGATGCACAAAAAGTATTGATGTTCTCTTTCCAACTGTACTTAAAAGATATATTGCACAAATCAATTCTTTTATTCAAGCAAGAGATAAACTCGACCTAAAAATTGGTAAAGCAAGATTTGAAATTGGCGATGCAAAAAACATTCCTTTAAAAGATAACTCAATAGATGCTATTATTACTTCCCCACCATATTCTTTTGCTATTGATTATGCTGAAAACGACCGACCACAACTAGAGTATTTAGGTTACGATGTATCTGCACTTAAAGATGAAATGATTGGTTTGCAGGGCAGAACCAGAAAAGAGAAACTTGATAACTACTTTAATGATATGAACAAAGTTATATCTGAGATGGCACGGGTCTTGAAAATTGGTAAATATGCAGTTATCATTATAGGTTCAAATGATGTTCAAACTGGTGGTATACGATTGGAAACGAAAGTTGAAGAAATGGCATTAAAAAATGGGTTTATTCTTGACCAAAAAATTGTAAAGCCAATTAAAGGAATACAGAATATAATGAAGGATGAGTATATCTTGTTTTTAAGGAAATGTGAGCTCAAGAAGATAAAATGAATTCAGAGAACCAAGATGTGAATCAAGTACGGCAAGCCCCCAAATATTGGGATAATATGTTTCGGATGGGTTCAAGAGAACTTCTATTAGAAATTATGGGGGCAAAACCCACTGGGAAAGCAGAATCTTCTGATGAAAAAAGTATCGCAGATAAATGGAACGAATTTCTATTGCAAAGTCAAATCTATATCTCTAAACTCCTAAAAGCAGAGAATCTATCATTTTTATTGGGTGCAGGTCCTTCGATTCCGCTTGGTGCTATCACTATCAGAAATATACCTCTTAAATTGGAACATCAGGTTCATCAGTCTTTATCTACTGATTCCAACGAGATTAAATTGTTTTATGAGATTCTAGAGTATTTAATGGGTTCAAAACCTTTCAGCCAAGCGAATATCCAAACCCGCGCTGAAACTATTCGTCAATTAATTGCCGAAGGAAATAATGAAAATATACTGCAACAAGAAATCAAGATTACTTTTGAGGATTTATTATCATTTTTATATTGCCTAAAAAGTGCTATTGTTACCCCGTTTCAAATTAAAAATAATAGTGAACTACGTTTGAAAAAAGAGGACAAAGAAACAATAGTAAGTTTAGATGTGTTAGATAATTTGATAAAAACGTTAAAAAAAGAATATTTTTCTCTACTCTCAAGGGTTCCTGAACATTCAATTGTAAATCCTCTGACCACCCATAAACAATTTTTAAAAAAGATTCTATCAAGGCCATTAAATCTGAGAAGACCTAAAATGTTTACAACCAACAATGACCTATTAATCGAAAAGGCAATGGACGAATTAGGCATAATGTATTTAGATGGTTTTATCGGAACAACGCGACGAACATTCCGTCCTGAATGTTATAATTATGATTTTTACTTTCCTTCTACCACGACGGAGGGTAAAGTCCATCGTGTTGACCAAGTAATTCATTTTTACAAAATCCATGGTTCTATTAATTGGGTAAGATCTTTCGATTCGCCAGAAAATATTTATGGAATTGAAACAAAAGACATCAAAATAATCGAGAAAGAAGGAAAATATGGTGAGGTCATGATTTACCCAACTCCGCTAAAAAATGAATTTACTTTGGACTTTCCATATTCTGACCTTTTCAGGAGGTTTGCTGATGCCATAACCCAGCCACAATCTGTTCTTGTAACAATAGGTTACAGTTTTGCCGATGAACATGTTAATAGAATAATTTACCAAGCCTTAACAATTCCATCCTTTACTTTATTGATAGTAGATCCTGTGGCGGATAAGAATGAGGAAATCAAAAGACTAATTGCACTGGAAGACAGCCGAATTCATATAATATCAGGTTGGGACGTAGGTGCCTTTGAAGGTTTTACTAAGAAGCTCTTGCCCGATATAAAAGAATTAGATGTCTATGAAAAAGCGGCAAAGAGTGCCCGGCGCATGTTAAGGATAAAGGAAAGTGTAGACGAAAATTTTTCTTCTGAGGAGGAAGAATAAACAATGAGCAATGACAGAACTATCGGAAGAGTTGTCTTGGTAGATAGTTACAAAGCTATTGTTGAGATAGATAAGGATCTTAAAAGTCTAACCAAGACTGCTTTTACGGGTACTTATGATTTCGCAAGGATAAATTCTTATGTGATCATTCCTGTCGGAAGCTCAAAAATAGTAGGAGTGATAAGTAGAGTTCAATTAACCGAGGAAGCAGAAGGACCTACCAGCAAAACGATGATTGTCCTTCCCCAAGCAAAACGCATTATGACTGTAACTATGATAGGAACGATTGAGGAAAAACCCGGTAGAGGACAAGAATTTTATCAAGGTGTTATTTCTTTCCCTGCATTGGATAATCCTGTCTGGTTTATAGAAAAAGAGGAGTTAGATATACTCTTTGACAAATCTGCTTCAGGTAAAGATAGCAAGTACAGAATTCCTATCGGAACTTCCATTGCTTTTCCAGAATATCAAGTTAGAATTGATCCGGACGCATTTTTTGGTAAGCATGCTGCAGTGATCGGTAGCACAGGTTCAGGTAAATCCTGCACAATTGCTTCAATTCTTCAATCAATCTTCGAAATGAAAGATGTCAAAAATGCTCATTTTGTGATTTTGGACACTAACGGTGAATATGAAGAAGTATTTAAAGTTCATAAACAACCATATGATTTTCTTCATATTCGAGACCTAAAAATCCCTTACTGGTTTATGAATTTTGATGATTTTCGCATTTTGTTTAGAGCCAGTGAGGGAACGCAAGCTCCAGTGTTGCACAACGCAATACTTGATGCAAAAAATGAATCAGCGGAGATAAAAACATATTTTTTAGAAATCCAAATCATTGAAAACAGACTCCGTCATATGTTAGAGCAATTAAGAAAAACAGGAAGCGGTCAATATTATAACCGCAGTAATGCTTCAGAAACCTTATCAGAAATTACAAAATTTCTTTCTGAGCAAAAAGATAAATGTTCAGATGAATTTCCCAAAAATATTATTGAGCAAATTTTAAGGGAATTTCAAGAATTACAAACAAAAGCAGGATTAGAACCATTACAACAAGATAGCAAATCATCGTCTTATAAAGGAGAGATTAAATTAAACGAATTAGAATTAGCTTTAGAAGCTGAACGTAAAATAATGTCGGATATTATCCCTAAATTGCGAATGGTTTCACAATCAAATGGCTTTGAATTAAGTGTTGATACTCCTTCTTACTTTGAAAGATCTAATTTGCTTGGTAAAAGCCTTCAAAGAGCGATGGAGGTGGAACCGGGAAAAGAAGACCGTAGACTCGCAGAATATTGTGCAACTTTAAGATTGAGGATAGATCGCTTCTTTTCTGACAAAAGATACGATTTCTTATTCCATGAATACAAAAAACATCCTCACCCATTAGCTTCTTTTTTAAGATATGTTTTTGGTAGATTGCAACAAGCACCAGCAAATAATACATTCCATGAGGAAGTAAAAACAGATTTACCTTATCTAAACGAATTAGAGGGAAATAATAGAAGGAACTATCAAGTTATAATTATTGATCTCCATTTATTAGCAAGTGAAATTCTGGAAAATATTACAGCTCTTCTAGGGCGCATTATTTTAGATTTTCTCCAGAGAATTCGAGGTCCTGCAGAAATTAAAGATGAAAATACTGGAGAAAAAATTCAACTTGAAGAAACGCGAGGAGAATTCCCTGTAGTTCTTATATTAGAAGAAGCCCAAAATTATATCAAAGAAGCAAGGAGCCAAGAACAAGAGTCTCCTTCAAAATTGGTCTTTGAAAGAATTGCAAGAGAGGGACGGAAATATGGTTTAAGCCTTGTTGTGGCTTCGCAAAGACTAAGTGATTTATCAAAAGTTGTCCTTTCTCAATGCAATTCATTTATTGTGCATAGACTACAAAATCCTGAAGATTTACGGTATTTCAGGGAAATTGTTCCAGAAATTCATTCAATACTTTTAGAGCAATTGCCTTCTCTTGCATCACAAACAGCACTAATTTTGGGAGAATGTGTTAGAGCTCCTATGCACGTCAAAATTAGAACGGCATCTCCCAAACCACAAAGTAAAAATCCAGATCTATGGAAGCATTGGACAGAAGCAACTCCGTTTGAACCCGACTTTGAAAGGATATGCGATGATTGGGAGAAGAACAAAAATAAATAAAATGTATTATCCATCATCCGACGAAAAATTTAACACGGTAATCAAAAAGAATACTTTCTATTTCCAAAATATAGAATATGAACAATTTTATGAAGGACACATATCCTCGTTGGCTCAGAACATCTTTCTTCTAAAAAATAAGATTGAAACAAAGGGACTAAAAGAATCTGTATTATTAGAACATATTAATGAGGTTGAAGATGGGATAGATGCTCTTTTAACAATTACGGGTTTTTCTAAAGAAAGCTTACTAAGACTTGTAACATTTATTAGAGTCACGAGCGATAATGCTTTGTCTACACTAGTCAACAAGACTGCATGGCCACAAGAAGAATTTACAACTGAATGGGGACTTGATAAGATAAAAACTATTGTACAGACAAATAAGAAGTTTTCAGAAGGGATTATAAAACTGTTCTTTAAAGGCTCAACGATACCGATAATAAAAAGTGTTTTACCGCTCTTTGAATTCAAGAAACTTGATATAAATAAATTTAGTTTTTCAATCGAATCATTAGTTGATACGATAATTAGATATAAAACCAAAGGTGCATATAAAGCCAGTAAAGAAGGAAATCCCGAAGTTGTAATTGAGGAAATTCTTACGGAAAAGAAATTACCTTTTGAGAAAGGGAAGTTTAAGATACCAAAAGCAGGTAATATTCCGAGAACGATGGATTTTATAATTCCCAGCAAAGCTAAACCAAAGATAATAATTGAATGTTCATATTCAGTCACCACTGCCTCAGGAATGGGCGATAAAGCAAAGACCGAAAAGACTGTTGCCGATTATCTAAAGAAGAACTATCCAGGTGTGGTTTTTGTCGGATTTGTAGATGGAATTGGTTGGTATGTAAGAAGGGGCGATTTGAAACGAATGGTTGAAGCATACGATAATGTTTTTACATTTAACAATAATGAACTTGAAAGATTTAAGAACTTATTATTAGATATAATGGAGGTAAGCAAAAATGGCAATAGCTTTTAAACAGGATGGTGTTGGTCATTTTATCGCAGACAGTTATTTAAAGGTTCCATTCTATCAAAGGTCTTTTTCATGGACTATTTCAAATATACAGGATCTGTTTGAAGATATTAGCAGTTCATATCCTGATGATTATTTTATAGGTACAATTGTTGTTACGGATAAAGTAGATTATTTGGAAATAGTAGATGGACAACAGCGATTGGCTACTATAAATTTATTTTTTGCAGCTATAAGAAATTTGTTTAATAAAATAAATAAAGGTGATAAATCAAAACATATCGAAACCGAATATCTATGGAAAGAGAGTTTGCGAGATGAAGATAGAAAGCAAAAACTCACTTTAAATAATTTGGATAATGACTTTTTCTTTAAAAAAGTTATTAAAAATGAAGACGATGCTGAACCAGCTAAAGAATCACATAGACGTATTTTAGAGGCATACAAGTACATAAAATCTTTTGTAGAAAATAAATATGAAAGTGATAAGTTAAATGGCATCTTTGACTTTGTAGACTATATTAAGACGAAACTAAAAATTATTATTGTTACAGTATCTGATGATGTTAATGCTTTTACTATTTTTGAAACATTAAATGACCGAGGATTAGTTCTTTCGCAAACCGATTTAATAAAAAACGACTTATTTAATAAATCAGACACTAGATTAGCAGAAGCGCAAGAAAGGTGGTCAAGATTCACAGGCGCAGTTGAAGCAGCAGAAAATGAAGAAGAAATTTTACAATATATTAGATATTATTGGTCATCAAAAAATGGATTAACAAGAGAGAAAGAACTGTTTAAAGACATAAAAAATAAAATTAGAAATAAAAACCAAACGATAACCCTTCTTAGTAATCTTGAAAGAAACACCGAAACATATCTGGCTCTTCTGAATCCTAATCACCCTTTGTGGAGAGACTATCCGAATGTATGTGCTACATTTATAAGTGAGCTTAAAGAATTGGGGTTAGTACAAAATAGACCTTTGCTACTCGCAATTTTAGAGAGGTTTTCTAACAAAGATGAAGTTAGAAAAACTTTAAGTTTAATTACATCTTGGTCTGTAAGAAATTTAATTACTGGAGTTATTGGAGCGGGAACATTAGAAAAAGAATTTTCGAATCAAGCTAAACTTATAAATGACGGAAATATTAATAATGCAATGGGATTAAAAAACTCAATACAAAATCTTATTCCTACAGACGAGCAATTTAAAAAAGCTTTTGAAATTGCATCGGTGTCTAAAGCATATATCGCTCGTTACTATCTTAGAAAATTAGAAGAATCCTATAGAACGACAACTGAATTATCACCTTTAGCAAATCCTGAGAAAGTAAATTTGGAACATATTTTACCAGAAATTCCTGATAATTTAAGTGAAGATTGGTCTAACTTTGACGAAAATAGTCATAAAACATACTATCGACGAATTGGAAATTTAACTCTTTTAGATACAAAAATGAACAGTGACATAAAAAATGGGGGTTTTGTAGACAAGAAACCAATATATAATCAATCTGAAATAGTAATCACAAAGGGATTGTTTGAATTTGATATATGGACTCCAGCGAGAATAGAGGAAAGACAAAAAGAATTGGCAGAAAAAGCTATTGGAATATGGGGCACAGATATTAGATGAAAGACTTTATCAACAAAATAATATTAGGAGACGCTATAGAAATAATGCGTCAAATCCCAAGTAATAGCGTTGATGTTACTTTTGCTGACCCACCGTTTAATCTAAAGAAGAAATACAACAGCTATAATGATAAACACGAAGTTCAGGAATACCTATCTTGGTGTAGACTATGGCTTAATGAGATGGTTAGAATTACAAAGCCTACAGGTTCTATTTTTGTGCATAACATTCCGAAATGGTTAATCTACTTTGGCTATTATCTAAACGAAATTGCAGTGTTCCGTCATTGGATTGCCTGGAGTGCTATGGGATCTCCGTTAGGTAAAACACTTTTACCAAATCACTATGGGATTTTATACTATGTGAAATCCGCGATGTATAAATTTTATGATATTAGAATGTTGCATAAGCGTTGTAGAATTTGTCATTATATTCTTCAAGATTATGGTGGTAAAAAAGACCAAATGCATCAGTTTGGACCGCTTGTTTCAGATGTATGGACTGATATTCACAGAATCAGGCATAAAACAAGAAGAGATGAACACCCATGCCAATTGCCTATTCATTTGATTGAGAGATTATTACTAATGAGTAGTGATAAAGATGATATTATTCTTGACCCATTTATCGGGACTGGAACTACCGCTATTGCAGCTAAAAAATTAGGAAGAAAATACATTGGTATTGATATTGACCCTAAATACATTGAAATAACAAAAAGAAAACTTGAACAAGTTAATCCAACAATAATAAATGGTTGTTATTTGAGTATATTTTTAGATAAGGTTGTTACACTAAGAAATAAAGATTGGGACATTGTAAAACATGCCTTTGATATTCCTTCCGAACCATTAGTGTTGGAGAAAAAAGAAATTGAGCTAATCAGTAAAAAGAAAAGCACTAAAAAAGATTATGTGCGTCCCAAGCCATCTCCAGCATACGTAAGTGACTCACTTTTTACATCCAAAAAACAATAAAATGTTTCTGATATATCAATTCAAGAAAAGTACTGAATAAACAATATTCAAAAGATAGGGACGGCAGTTTGTCCCCATTTTTAGGTACTGTGCACTGAGAATTAAATTCTAAATTACAGTCATCAAATCCCAAATAATCAAATCCAAAACAATTTTTGAATATTGACTTTTGCAAAATATTTAATAAAATGTATTTATGGCGATAAATTGGACTAAAATTTATAATAAATATAAGGGTCTGTGGGTTGCACTAAAAGATGACCAAAAAACCGTTATTGCAAGTGGTAAAACCGTCCGAGAGGTAATGAAAAAAGCACAGACAAAGGGTGTTAATCAACCGATATTAATGCGTGTGCCAACCGAAATTTTTCCATACGTCGGTAATTTTGGTAAATGAAATTTGATTATTTCAAATTTCCGCTGTCGCCGCCATCCACACTATTCAGAAATGCGATATTAAAACCAATAATTCCGATTGGAATTTCTTTTAATAATCGGTCGTTACGATATAATGCCTTGATTGACTCAGGTGCTGACTTTTGTATTTTTGATGCAGAAATTGGGGAATATTTAGGTATTAACATTCGCACCGGAATCAAAGGACCATTTGGTGGTATCCAAGAAAGTGGTAGTGCAGAAGCTTTCTTACATCAAGTAACTATTAATATAGGAGGATGGGACTATAAAACAATTGTCGGTTTTTCCTATGATATTGCAAAGTATGGGTTTGGTATTTTAGGTCAAAAAGGGTTCTTTGATATTTTTGTGGTTAAGTTTGATTTAATTAAAGAGGTAATTGAGTTAAAAGAAAGAAAATAAATATATCCACCACACCTTGTCGGACGATTATACGGGAGCGACCCGCAAAACCGGGACGCACCCGTTGTTTTCAACACCAGAAAAATCTTATCGGATTTTTCCCGAGTGGTGAAGTTAATACCCTGGTATAATCCCTGATAGATTCCCGGATAGACTCCCTGATATGCTCCCGGATATGATTTCGGATAGGTTTTCTGGTAAATATCGAGATAGATCGATGAATAGAATTTGAAATAGAATTACGTTTTAAATCCTTATTAGAACTTCTATTAAATCATCTGACCCATGCCCGGGGCATGCCCCACCATAATCCCCTGGGTTGACCGGGGCATGTGGGGGGCATGCTGTAAGTGTTCAGTATTTCGGTAACATTTTTTAAGGTATAATATAAATAAAAAGGACATTATTATGTTACCAAC